>Ga0070727_10002535_pt1 | contig 17558 bp, 12 predicted proteins | sample tdAd472_FD_66722 | JGI IMG/M metagenome (GOLD analysis project Ga0070727, IMG submission 66722) | Marine sediment microbial communities from the Atlantic coast under amendment with organic carbon and nitrate - tdAd47.2 | ecosystem: Environmental > Aquatic > Marine > Coastal > Sediment | place...
AACAAGCAGGCTATGCTACAGGTGGATTCGGGAAATGGGGGTTGGGCGATCAGGGCACCGAGGGCGTGCCAGAGCAACAAGGTTTTGATCAATTTTTCGGTTACTACCATCAAATTCATGCCCATACTTACTATCCAGAATATTTATGGAATAATAGCCAAAAAGTAGCATTGCCCGCAGAAGCTGGAACTAGCAATTCCTATACGCAATACCGGATCTTTGATGAGATGAAAACGTTTATTCAAAACACGCAGGATAAAAGTTTTTTCTGCTATGCCCCCTGGCCTGTTCCGCATGGTAAATATGAGATCCCGGATTCGGATCCTGCAGTGGCTTTGTATCATGATAAGGATTGGTCTGAAAAACGAAAAAACTATGCCGCCATGACGACCCTATTCGATCGCCAGTTTGGTGAATTGATGGCTTTATTGAAAGAGCTGGGGATCGATGAGCGAACCTTGGTTATCTTCTGTTCTGATAATGGTGGGGGTATCGAATTCAAGGAAGAAAAAACCAATGGAGAATTGCGCGGATTTAAAAGGGATCTTTATGAAGGGGGCATTCGCGTTCCTTTCCTGGCCCGTTGGCCGGGCAAAATCACCCCAGGAAGTACCACTCGCGAACAGATTTATTTCCCTGATGTGCTCCCCACTTTAGCAGAAGCAATTGGTGAGAAGAAGTTAATCCCTCGATCAATCGATGGCCTCTCTTTTTACAAAATACTAAGGGATCCCAATGCCGGATTGATCGATAGGATGTTATATTGGGAGTACCCACATTACAACTGGCAAAAAAAGACCTATCCAGAGAGCCAGTTCAAACAGGCTATACGCTATAAGAATTGGAAGATGATCCGAAACGGAAAAGATAAAGAGTGGGAGTTTTATGATCTCAGGGAAGATCCCGGCGAAACAGATGATGTAGCCGCCTATCACCCTGGGAAAATGGAAAAATTCCAAGAGTGGATTCTTAAAAATAGAACAGAAGCCCCTCCACAAGTCGAACCACAACAAGCGGAGGGGCGTTCTTTTCGATAAACAAGATCAATATTAGTTTTTAGGGAGAGAAAAGTAGAAAGTACTTCCTTTACCTAGCGCAGATTTGACCCATATTTTACCCCCATGCTTTTCTACAATCTTCTTGCAGGTGGCTAGGCCAATTCCTGTTCCTTCGTACTCTTCTACTTTATGTAATCGACTAAACATCCGGAATATTTTTTCCTGATATTGATCTTCAATGCCTATTCCATTGTCCTGTATGGCAAAAGTGAATTTTTGCTCATTCTGCATACAGTCAATAGATATTTGCGGGGCCCGCCCATTCCGAAACTTAATGCCATTGGCAATAATATTTTGGAATAACTGGGTCAGGTGAGCTGAGTTTCCCTTTACGCGAGGCAGAGCTTCTTCATTTATTTTAACGGCTACGTTCTGATTTCTAATTTGGAAATACAGATTGGATAGTGCGTTATGGATGACATCTTTAGTTTCCGTCCAATCGGCGCCTCGATCCGTGTTTTCAATTTGACTATAAGTCAGCAAATCATTCAACAATTGATCCATTCTTTTGACCCCTCCAGTAATAAAGTCCATGTATTCCTGCCCATCTTGGTCTATTTTATTGAAGTAACGTCGCCTCAAGAGTCCGGTGAAAGAACCAATGGTGCGAAGCGGCGCCTTTAAATCATGAGAAACAATGAAGGCAAATTTTTTCAAATCGTCATTCTTTCTTTCAAGATCACTATTCTGCTTTTGGATTTCTTGATTCTTTTCTTGCAACTCCTGGTTGTGTCTATGCTTGGCACGACTGCGCAGGGAGACGCCGATTAAACAAACCGATATAAAACTGAACAACCAGAGGGTTTTAGTTTTCAGTTTCTTTACGCGAGTCTGTTCCTTTAGGAGCAAGATTTCGCGCTTCTTTTGCTCTAATTCATAGTGTATTTTCTTATTACCAAGTTCTTCGATCAGTTTTTCATTGAGCAGAGACTCCTTCAAATCCATGTACAAATCCTTCATTTCAACAGCCTTTGCATATTGCTTTTGAGCGGCATATACAGTACCCAATCGATCATAAAGTGTCACTATTCTTGCATCTGATGCGATTTCTTTTGCCAGGCTTAAGCCACTATCGTATTCCTGTTCGGCTTGCTCTAGCAAATCCTGTTTCCTAAATAGGTCTCCAATATAAATATGGCTCCCGATTAAGCCCCACTTATCTTCTAAGGCAAATTTTATCTGGTAGCTTTCCATCAAAAATTCGTAAGCTTGCCCATAAGCTTTTTTTCTCAGGTGATGTGCCGCCAAATTATGCAAGGCATAAGCTTCCTTAGACTTTATACCCAATGATCTAGCCAAATCCAGGGCCTTATTGAGTGTCTTTAGGGCGGCCACCGTATCTTGCAGGCCTTCATAAGTAGGCCCTAGTGCACTAAGGCAGGAAAGAATAGCCTTATCCTTCCTACTAGCTACTGCCAACTCCATAGAACTCTTATAGTACTTTAGGGCTAATTCGTAGTTCTTTTGATAAAAAACTAAGGTGCCCAATTCATAGAGAGATCGGCCGATTCCAGCTGAATCTTGTTGGCTTTCTCGTATAGCAAGAGCTTGTATTTGATAATCGTAGGATGTTTCGTAATTTCCAATTTTCTGATAAGCGCTAGCTGCAAGTCCCAACCCATTGGCTTTATCTTTCGGATAGGAATCCACTTGTGGTAGTTCGAGATATATATTGTAAAAATGTAAGGCTACATCGTAGCGTTGCAGTTTCGCATTGGCCTTGCCCAATTGCAATAATAACTTGGGATAGATTTTACAGTTTTCTTGGGGTTCAAGATCATTTAATACTTCTTCATACTTGGTGATGGCTGCCATATAATCTTCTTCCTCATAATAGTCATCTCCTGCTTCAATCGTTTTTTCAATATTGATTGGTGTTTCAGCTATTTCTTCAAATAGTACTTCTTGCTGGCAAGCCGGTAAAGTCAACCACACCATGAAAATGACAAAGGGTTTAATTTTCCATAGAATATTCATTTTTTGATATTTTCCTAACGCCTGGTGTTAGTGGGTTAAAGCAATAGGGCTAAAATAATACTCGGTCTCATCGATTGTAGTGATATAATAGACTTTTCTGAAATGAGTTGTATAGGGATGGAAATTAAGATTTTGCAGCAAGTCGAGGCCCGAAGAAGGAGCACCTGTCGGGCCGCCAGGCGGGATAGCCATTAGCTAAGCGACTGATGAAGAACGAAGGCTTGCTGTAAAAGATAATTTAGCTCCGTACAAATTATTTCAGAAAAGTCTAATATGAGCCATCCCTTATTTTTGAGAGAATCGCCACCCCATTGATTATCAAAATATAGGATGGTATTTGCTGTAAGTGCCGGATTATCGAATTGACTCACTCACAACATACTTCTCACTGCGTAGAAAAATCTGGGATGACTCATATGCTTTCATTCGTTAGTCTTCATAGTCTGGGGGGCAGCCTGGATCGGTGTCCTCTACTCTGTTGTTATTTCCGCCCCTTCTTCGGCCTCCTTTGATTGCTTTTAGTTGTTCATCAGAAAGAACAATCGTTCCTTTACCGTTAAAATCAATTAGCTTTTTTGACATGATAAAAGTGTTAATTTTTGAAATTTTGGTTTAGTGTAAAAGGTAGGGCAATGAATATAGTATACATATTGTTATATTGTGTGTAGTTTTGCCCAGTATAAGGTGGTGATTGGAGTAGATATCAACTTAGTCTTCATAATCGGGCGGGCAACCTGGATCAACTTCATCTATGACTCCAGTGTCAGTTGTACCATTGTTTCGATTCTGGTTTCGGCGGCGGCGGCGACCACGCCCCCGGCCCCCTTTGATGGCTTTTTGTTCCTCTTCGGTCAATAAGTCCAGGTTCTTACCAAAAAAATGAATTTGTTTCACTAACATTTTAAAAGTGTTTAAGGGTTAAAAAACTAAAACTTTTTAGTAGCTACCTATTAGGCAACTGGGTATATTCCAAGCCTATCCGATCATCAAGTCAGATAGGTTGACTGCCAAGTATTCATTCACAAGACGCTTTAGGAGACCCGCTTGATCTTTAGCAAACACTAAAAATGCAGATACCTCTATCAGCACTCCTAATCACCATTGTTTAGGAGTTAAAAACTTGAGAATGCGTAAACAATAGATACCATTGCCCCAGGCAGTATTGATGCCGTATTACCCTTAGGAGTGAAAAGATACATGTACTGTATTCAGCAACATGCCTATTCAGACCTAGCGAGTCTATGCACCAAACCTTATCACAAAGGCAGGTCCAATGTTTCCAAATCTTTTAATACGTTTAGGAATGAAGGAAAAGTCGTTTTTTCAAATACATTTTAAGCTTAGTGACCTTCTAGAATTTTTCCTTCTGGTTCAATTACAATTGTGTGGGTTTGTTCAACTTACTAAAAGGGAATTTAATAACTGGGGGGAGATTTAATGTATAATTACTCCTTCTATGAAAGATAGAAAGGAAGAAATAGCTACTTATAGCTTGAACTCAAACTTGATAATGCTAAGCAGTGTAGGTTTAGGGAAGAGTCCTGATGATCTATTACTTTGCCTAATCAGTCTCATAGTGTAGTCTTTAATTGTTATTGTTGGGTTTAGTCCTACAAATATATAAAAAACATATTAAAATAAAAAAATATTCAAATTTTTTATTGTGCGTTGTAAGCTTGAGGGGAGACTTAATAATCTATTGTACTTATCTAAAAGCCAATTAGTTGCAAAAAACACAAAAAAAATGAGCCAAAAATATAAGGCCTATAATATACACTGTGGAAAGTGTGATAAGTACATACTAACCTATCACAAGTATGGTTCAGGAAAGGGAATTTTACGCTTATATTTCAAGAACATAATTGCTCCAACTGAATGGTCTAATCTACAGGCAACCAGTATAAAAGAGGCGAAGCCCTTACAGTGTACATCTTGTTTGGAGGTATTGGGAAGTCCAATAATTAGCAAAGGTAAAAAAGGGGCCTACAGAATGAGGAGAGGATACTTTCACCGAAAGTTGCAGAAAAAATAAATCATCTTTTCTCATTTTTTAACAAAATTTTAAGGATTAGCATGAGTACAAAATAAGAATCGTGGTCTTATCGGGGTGTAATTCATTCTGAAAAAAATTAAAACCAAAGGATCATGATTCAACAATCTTTCAAGTTATTTTCTTTGTTCTCTCTTGTTATCGGACTCACATTTGTATTCTCTTCTTGTGAAAAATCTGCGGGTGTTACCTCCGAAGATACTATTGAGTACACGACCCAAGCTGTTTTCGAAATTCAGGAGCGCTCCGGTTGTGGAAGAGGAGGCTGTTTTGAATTTGTTTTCCCTATCACTATTGAGTTTGCGGATGGATCCACGGCAGAAGCGGAAGATTACGAAGGGCTAAAAACTATCATCCAAGATTGGAAGGAAGCAAATCCCGATGCCGAAGAGCGCCCCTCTTTGAGCTACCCACTAGAAATTTTAAGTGAAGAAGGTGAAGTGCTAACCATCGAATCTAGTGAAGAACTGCGTCGAGCGAGAATACAATGTCGCAGAAACTTTGGTAGTCGACCTCACCATGGTAGAGCTGAGCGATGCTTCAGATTAGTATACCCTATCACACTGACCTTCCCTGATGCTACTACCGAAGAAGTGGCTGATCGTAGAGCGCTAAAATTAGCGGTTAGGGCCTGGAGACAAGCCAACCCTGATGTGGATGAGCGTCCTACTTTAACTTATCCCCTACAGGTAGAAATGAGAGATAGTACAATAGTGGATGTAGCCAGTAAAGAAGATTTAGTAGCCTTAAAGGATTCTTGTAGCGAAGAAGGATAATTCTTCGGGTGAATAATAGTCTGCGTTTTTTATGAATAAGCCTTCCCGGGAATTCCTGGGAAGGCTGTTTTTATTAAACTTTATTCTCTTGGCCACTCACACGAAATAGCCAGAGAAAAGGTGTTAAATATCCTACATACGCCCGAATCAAAGCGGGTGGATTCGAGAAAACTCACTACCTTCGCCCTTGTATTAGTAACATTCTACAAAAGAAAGTCTATGGAATTGTTAGTTGAGATTATCGGATGGATTGGCTCCATTTTGCTAATTGGAGCTTTCTTGATGAATAGCATGAATAAGATAGATACACAATCTACTTCCTACCAATTAATGAACCTGATTGGAGGAGTGATGCTGATTCTGAACTCCTTCTATTACGGTGCCTTACCTTCCAGCTTTTTAAACCTTATTTGGTCGGCCATCGCTATCTTCTATCTGGTATTAATCCTAAAGCGGAATCGAGAAACCATCTCTGAAAAAATGGTATCCGCCCATTCTAGCAAGCATTAAATGGGGCGAGTATAGCTAGAAAATCGTTACAACTTCACCGATAGAGGAATCAGAATAGGCTATATCTAGTCAAGTTTCCGTATATTCATTGCTACATTTGTACAAAACGAGCATGGACTATTTGCCATCATAGAAAACCCATTTAAACAAGACAATGCGAAGGCCTTACTATCCATCTATCCAACGAGGATTATTGCGCTACCTATCCGTCTCCATAGTCCTAATCAGCCTTAGTTTCTATGGTTGTCAGAGTGATTCCACGGAAAAGGCTTTGCCTAAAGTAGTAGATTTTAATTTTCATATTCGCCCCATTCTTTCCAATAATTGTTTCACTTGTCATGGCCCCGATCCTAGTAGTCGGGAGGCAGACTTGCGATTGGACACCTACGAGGGGGCTACCGCAATGCTGGCCAGTGGTCATGCGGCCATTGTGCCCTTCAAGCCGAAAAAAAGTGAACTCTTTCGCCGAATCCATAGTCAAGAGGAAGACTACGTGATGCCTCCTGCTGAAACCAAAAAAACGCTGACCTCCCACGAAATAGCCTTGCTCAAAAAATGGATTAAGCAAGGGGCAAAATGGGCGCCTTATTGGGCTTATGAAAAACCTAATACCCCCGAATTCCCGAAGACACTACAAGCTACAGGCCCCACCGAAAAAATCAATTATCTGCTGGCTGAAAAAATTAAAATGGAGGGGCTTACTACTGCAACAACAGCAGAAAAGACCACGCTGGTTCGCCGGCTATCTTACCTACTGACGGGTTTGCCGCCCGATCCGGCGGTTGTACAATCTTTTATGAATGACGAATCACCGGAGGCCTACGAAAAACTGGTGGATCAATACCTGGCTTCTTCTCACTTTGGCGAACGCTGGGCACGGCATTGGATGGACCTTGTGCGCTATGCAGAAACTAGGGGGCATGAATTTGACTATCCTGTCATTGGTGCTTGGCACTATCGGGATTACTTGATTCGGGCATTCAACGAAGACCTCCCTTATGATGACTTTATCACGGAGCAATTGGCCGGTGATTTACTGCCCCAGCCGAGATATAATAGCCAAGGCACCAGGAACGAATCGGCGATGGCTACTTGTTTTTACACCCTGAGTGAAGGTTCCCACAGTCCAGTAGATGTGCGGCAAGATGAAGCTGATCGAATAGATAATATCATAGACGTGACGAGTAAGGCGTTCCTAGGGATGACTGTTGCTTGTGCTCGCTGCCACGATCACAAATTTGATCCGATTCCTACGACCGATTATTACTCTCTATATGGCATTTTTGAAAGTACTCGCTTTGCTATTGTACCCGCTCGTACGCCGATTAGTGCTTTAGCACAATTGGATAGTATACAGACATTAAAAACCCAACTTAAAAAGCTCATTGCCCAAAAGGCACAAATCAATCCAGCCTTAAATGTAGCCAATAAGACCGCCGCTCCAACACCAGATAATACGGCCAATGAGTATCAGGTAATTGGCGATTTCCGAACGGGTCAGCTAGATGACTGGCAGGCCAAAGGCGTAGCTTTTGCACAAGCAAATGCATTAGGAGAACCCATTTTTTCAAGTACAAAACAACAGCTACAAGGCTTTGAAACGGGAAAAGTATCCAGCAAGTTATTGGGAAAAGGGCTACAAGGCGCACTGCGCTCCCCAACTTTTACCATAGAAAAAGATAGGCTATTGGTCCGAGCTGCTGGACAAGCCTCAGAAATACGAATTATCATCGAAAATCTGCAGCTGATTCAGTATCCTATTCATGGTGGCTTGAGAAAACTCCTAGAACAGGACGAACCCGGAGATCACTCCTTCGATGTAAGTATGTGGAAAGGCCGAAAAGCCTATATAGAATTGGTGAATGGTCATTATCGCAAGAACAAGCGTAATCATCACTACGATATCCCCAAGGATGCCTGGATAGAAGCCAGTTATGCAGTGGCCTATGATAGCATAGTACCGGCACTCCCTCCGCTTCAATTATCTCCCAGCTCTCCGCAGCAAGCCCTACAACGCTGGCTGGATAACCGCAGCAGTCCAGCTGACGTAAGCCAATTGAATGCCCTGTCCCAAAATGGAAAACTGCCCAGGCAGCATCCCATCTACTCGGATTGGGCGGAGGCGAAGGCCAGAGCACAACGTAATTTACGGGATTCAACCTACCTCTCAGGTGTGGCAGACGGCAATCCGATTCAAAGTCCCGTTTTCATTCGAGGAGATTACCGCTCTTTAACAGACTATCAAGTCCCCCATCGGTTTTTGAGTGCGTTGCAGGATAGTACACAAGTGTTTGACAATAAAAACAGTGATCGACTAGCCCTAGCACAAGCGATTACCCATCCTGATAATCCGCTTACGGCCAGAGTCATGGTCAATAGAATTTGGCATCATTTGTTTGGACAAGGATTGGTAAAAACAGTCGATAACTTTGGATTGCAGGGTATTCCTCCCACCCACCCCGCTCTACTTGACTACCTGGCCGTTCAATTTATAGAAGAGGGCTGGTCTATTAAACGACTCATTAAATATATCGTCATGACGGAAGCTTTCCGACGCAGTTCAACTCCTGCGGAAGAAGTTAGCCGAAAAGACCCCAACAACTTATACCTTTCTTACTTTCCCATCAAGCGTTTGGAAGCAGAGGCCATCCGAGATGGTTTCTTAGCCGTATCTGGACAATTGGATGATCGCCTATATGGTCCACCTGTTCCGATCTATTTAACTGAATTTATGAAGGGCCGAGGTCGTCCAAGAGCCTCTGGCCCATTGGACGGTGAAAATCGGCGCAGTATCTACCAAGGTATCCGGCGCAATTTCTTGCCCCCTTTCATGCTTAGCTTTGACATGCCTGTCCCCTTTAGTGCTTTTGGTCGACGAAATATCTCCAATGTCCCCGCCCAATCCCTGACACTGATGAATGATCCATTTGTATTACAACAAGCCGAGAAATGGGCCGAAAAGATTGTTCAACAAGAAGGCGAATTTGAGGAGAAGATCCGGGATATTTATGTAAAAGCTTTTGCCAGACCGCCTCTTGCAGAAGACTTAACTCAAGCTCGACTTTTCTTCGAAGAACTGGGCAACCCATCAACGCCTAGTCTTAGTGACTGGACGACCTACTGCCACACTATTTTTAACATGAAAGAATTCATCTTCCTACTATGAGTAGTCATACACCTAATCCATATACGCGCCGCCAAATGCTCAATCTTTGCAAAAATGGCTTTGGTGGCCTGGCCTTGCTGAGCATGATGAATTCGCTGGGATGCTCTAAGCCCATTCTCACGCCTCCCGCAGCGATCAACCCCTTGGCTTTGCAGCCTCCCCACTTCGCCCCTAAAGCAAAAAGTATCATCTTTTTGTACATGGATGGAGGGGTATCACAAGTTGATAGTTTTGACCCCAAACCTCGCTTGATCAAAGAGCATGGCGAAGACCCCTACCGCAAATTCAAGGTAGATGCCACCCAGTTTAATAACATTGGTCGCTTGCTAAAAAGCCCCTGGGATTTTAAACAGTATGGTGAAAGCGGTATGTGGTTTAGCGATTTATTTCCACACATTGCCACCTGTGCTGATGATATCGCCATGATTCGATCCATGGTTTCCGAATTCCCAGAACACACCAATGCCAACTACTTCCTACACACAGGCATTGGTATTCAGGGGCGGCCGAGTATGGGATCATGGGTTACTTATGGCCTCGGAGCAGCCAATGATAACCTACCTAGCTATGTGGTGTTGGATGGCGGATTGATCCCTCCTGGCGGATTAGATAATTTCAAAAGTGGATTTCTCTCGGCGAGCTACCAAGCCTCCATTTTGCGACCAGGTGATGTTCCGATTGCCAATATTATTCCACAAGAAAAAATCGGCGGACTACAAGAACAAAAATTGGCCTTTGCCCGTCAGATGGACCAAAGTCTCCTGGCCAAATTGGGCCACGAAGATCAGGTGGCTAGTGCTATTCAAAACTATGAACTAGCTTACCGCATGCAAGCCTCCGTCCCTGAACTCGCAGATATTTCTGGCGAATCGGAACTGACCAAACGATTGTATGGCTTGGATGATGAAGATAAACACACGCGTGGATATGCGGCGCAATGCCTCCTGGCCCGGCGTTTGGTAGAGCGCGACGTTCGCTTTATAGAGCTGACTTGTCCAAGAGTGAAAGCCGATCGCTGGGACCAGCACAACGGCTTGAAGGATGGGCACGAACGTAATGCACATGCTGTAGATAAGCCGATTGCAGGTTTACTGAAGGACTTAAAAGCGCGCGGCTTGCTAGAAACTACTTTGGTCATTTTCGCAGGTGAATTTGGCCGCACTCCTTTCTCACAAGGTAAGGACGGGCGAGACCACAATCCTTCCGCTTTTTCCATCTGGCTGGCCGGAGCTGGTATTAAGGGGGGCACTGTATTTGGCCGCACGGATGAATATGGCTATCGCGTCGAAGAGCATCCTACCAGCATCCATGACCTCCATGCGACGATGCTCCACCTCCTAGGTCTTCAACATGAAAATTTGACTTTCCGTTTTAGTGGCCGAGATATCCGTTTGACCGATGTGCATGGTCGCGTAATTGAGGAGGTTTTGGCTTGATGATTAGGACTTCAGAAGTTGTATCATAGCCTAGTCCGCTTATGTTTAATTTTTCTGGTAAGTAAGATAGGGCGTTGAACCTTACCAAACGTGCACAAAATATCTAAAATTTTGTGCACAAGATTTTAACACGCACTATATTTACCTTATTTTGTGTGTATAATGTAAATAAAATGCGTGATAAAGAATTTAACCTTAAACCTCTCCCACTCCAAGTAAACCTAAATACAGTCCCTATTTTACTGCAGTTAAACAAATCAAGTCGTGCCCTTGCAGAACTGAAAGGCGAAGTAAAGACTATTCCAAATGAAAGTATACTAATCAATACTTTAGGCCTACAAGAAGCCAAAGATAGTTCTGCCGTTGAAAATATCATCACCACTAATGACGAACTATTTCGATTAACCGTTGATGATACCTATGTCAATTTAGCTGCAAAAGAAGTACAAAACTATGCCTTAGCCTTGTCAAAAGGTTTCGAAGAAGTTCGTCAGAATACTATTATCACGAATCGGACCATCCTGCTCATACAACAAGTACTGGAAAACAATAATGCCGGGTTTAGAAAACTGCCGGGTACATCATTAAAAAATAATTTAGGCGATACAGTCTACGAACCACCACAAAATCCACAAGTTATTCTAGATCTAATGAACAATCTAGAGCAGTATATCAATAGGGATGAGTTGCAGGAGTTAGATCCTTTAATTAAAATGGCAATTATACACTATCAATTCGAAAGTATTCATCCATTTTATGATGGCAATGGACGAACTGGAAGGATTATCAATATCCTTTACTTAGTTCAAAAAGGCCTATTGGATCTTCCTGTTCTATACCTAAGCCACTATATAATTCAAACCAAAAGTGACTACTATAAACACTTACAAGCGGTTCGAGATCAGCAACATTGGGAAGCCTGGATTATCTATATGCTAAAGGGAGTAGAATATACCGCTTATCAAACTATAGACTTAATTCAAGCTATTCGACAAGCGATGAACCTATACAAACAAAGAATGCGTGCTGAAACGAAATTCTATCGAAAGGAGCTCCTAGAAAACTTATTCAAATACCCTTACACTAAAATCCAATTTGTAGAAGAAGCCTTAGGTGTACATCGAAATACAGCATCTAGCTACCTTCAGACATTGACTAGACTTGAATTGGTTCGAAAAATAAAACTTGGAAAAAGTAATTACTATATCAATACTTCACTTTTTAACCTTCTCCGGCAAGGATATGAAATACCCAAATGATTTCCTTCGATCAACTTCATCATTTTTGGCTATATAATACGGAATGTTCGCTACTAGTTTCACCCCTACTGCGGTCTTTGATTGCGCCTGCCTTCAGAAATTCCTGCTTACAGAAATACAGTACAAAAGTACAATAATCACTTGCTGCGAACTGGAGCTTGTAGCCAACCTATATTTAAAACGCAGAGATTTGGGAAACTCAAATCTCTGCGCTTTAATGGATCTATTGTGGCGGAAGTAGATATTCTATCGACGAACCTACTTCCAAAGCCTTAACCAAAGCCCACCTACCAACCAATCCCATAATCGTCCCCATAATTACTAGCACTTCCCCAGAAGGTACCGTTCTTCCAATCGAAGAAGATGCCATTGATAGGTCCAGAAGTACGAGGGGCGAAGTCGAGTTGGTAGCCTTTCTCCATCAATGCTTTGCGGGTCTCTTCTGATGTCGTATCGATAAGGAGTAACTTCCCAGGTTCGCTCAGGTGTTTACCGAAGGAGCTGCGCATTTGGAAGCTATTGATATTGGCGGCTTCAGCGGCCTCTTGGGCATTCATTCCAAACTCGACGATATTTAAGAAGTATTGCAATAGATTTTGGTCCTGGCTATCACCACCTTGTACCGCAAAAGAGAGGTAAGGTTTACCATCTTTCAAGGCTAGGCTAGGGGTAAGTGTGGCCCGAGGGCGTTTACCAGGAGCCAAAACATTGAAAGGATTCTGTTTTTCATCCAATACAAAGCTTTGCATACGTTGGCTCATACCCACACCCGTTTTTCCTGCAATACAAGCCGGCACCCAGCCCCCACTAGGCGTGATGGATACGACCCATCCTTCTTTGTCTACCGCTTGAATGGAGGTAGTACCAATATAAAACGCTTCTTCATCACTCATCTCTTGGGCAAAGCGGGTATCGTCAAGACGTGGGCGAGACAGCGAGGCCTTGCCCCAATTTTGTAGCATATCCAAATAGGGGTTTTTCTTTCCTTCTCCTTCAAAAGGGTATGGATCACCGGGGCCGATATTAGGGTCATTTTTTTCAGGATTCATCGCCTCCCAGCGTTTCTTGGCGTATTCTTTGGACAGGAGGCCTTGGATCGGCTCTTCGGGTGGGAAGTAAGGATCGCCATAGTAAAAGTCGCGATCTGCGAAGGCCATATTCATGGCTTGATAGAGCGTGTGGATGTATTCGGTTGAATTATATCCCATCGCCTTTAAATCTACATTTTCCAACAGATTTAGAACTTGGAGGAGTACTGGCCCCTGCACCCAATGGGTCAATTTATAGACTTCTATCCCTTTATAAGTTGTCATGACGGGCTCTTCAATATGCACTTTCCAGGTGTCCAAATCTTCCATTGTAATCAGACCACCCTGCTCTTGAGCGCCGCGCACAAATTCTTCGGCGATATCTCCCCTATAGAAACGATCATAGGCGGCGTAGATAGCTGCTTTCCGGTCTTTTCCGGCAAACTTGGCTTTCTGCTCAGCAGCCACTAATTTTTTCAGCGTGGATAATAGATCCTTTTGGACAAAAATCTCGCCCGGATGAGGTCCCTCCCTTTTTTGTCGAGGGTTCGTCAAAAAAATCTTTTTGGAGTAGGGCCATCTTTTAATAAGTGCCTTATTCTTTTCAATTTCGTCGGCATTATAAATCTCCATCGGATAGCCAGCAGCCATCTCCATAGCAGGAGCCAATACTTCTTTGAGACTCATCGTCCCGTATTCCGCCAGCATGGTAAACAGGCCGCCCGGTGTACCCGGTGTGACCGCAGCTAGCGGCCCATTGGCAGGTGGATAAGGTCGCCCCTTCTCTTTGAAAAATTCGGGTGTGGCGCCCGTTGGTGCAACACCCAGTGCATTGATCCCGATGACTTTTTTGGTATTAGGGTTGTAGATTAAAGCTTGTGTTTCGCCTCCCCAACTCAATTTATCCCACATGGTAGCGGTAGCGGCGAGCATGGCACAGGCAGCATCTACGGCATTTCCACCTTTCTGAAAAATGGCAGAGCCAGCTGTAGCCCCCAGTGGTTTTCCCGTGATTGCTACCCAATGCCGACCTTGAATAACCGGTTTTTGCGTCTGCTGCGCAGCAAGGAACAAAGGCAGACCTATTAATAATAATAGGATATAATTTGGTCTTTTCATATCAATGATTAGTTTGCTTTCTGATAGATTTTCAGTAATACCTAATGTAAAAAAGAATACCCACTTGGTTAAATATTCCTATCAAAAAGATTAGTTTTGACGCTTTGAAACAGTACCACTGCCGGGTATTTCGATGCTGCTTGATGTATTTTGTTTGTACAATTATTCTTATCAACCCTACTTCCTTACCTAGCTATTCACCCCAAAATAAGCCCTGCAGTCGCTGCTATTGCCTGGATCAAGAAATTTGAACATTATGACTATACAACACGACACTTCTTTTCGATCTATTAGTATGCTCTTCCTACTACTTTCCTTTTTACCGACCTCTTTTTTGGCGGCACAGGATCAAAAAGCGGAAGATAATTTCACCAAATACATTCTACAAGCGCCAGAAAGTCATCAGTTTCAGATGATTTATGAAGTTAGTGCTACTACTCCCGGAGCAAAATATTACTACAACACGCTTCGCTTTGGTAATAAGCACAAGGTATCAGGAGCCTATGATATGATGACAGGAGATTCCTTGCGATGGGAGATTGTTAAAGGTAATTACGCCAAGAGAAATGGCTTTTCCTCCGCTTCTTTATCGGGTGAATACTTGAAAGTCAACCTCGCTCGGCCCGTCCCAGCGGGAGGAGAAGCTCGAATTAGAATTGATAAGACGTATACCAATGCTAGTAATTATTTCAAAGAAGGTAAAGATATCGTCTTTAGCCGATCTCTGGGGATAAAGCGCAATGCCGTGGTATTGCCCAAAGGTTATGAGTTGGTGGCTTGCAATTACCCTTCTCAGGTAACCTTGACTCCTGAAGGTCAAATCATGCTTAGCTTTATGAATCGGGGTAGTCGTTCTATTCCCTTCAAGATCAGGGCGCGACCCGTTTCGAATCCTCCTAAGGCCATGATGGCAGCCCCAGCCGCTTCCCCCCCTCAAGCCACTGGCAGTGGTCGAGATAAGTCGAAGGCCCGCGTAGATTATATGCCGCCAGTAAGAACCTACCAAGACCGTGAGATTGTCTATTTCTTACAGGAACCTTCTACTCATTCTTTCCGATTGTACCACGATTATACCGAAACTCGCCCAGGAACAGATAAGTATTTAAATGTAGTTCGCCCAGGAAGCAAAGCCTCCAAGCCATCGGCAATGATCCTGGATACGGGGGAAGAACTGGAAGTGGAAACACTCAAAGGTGATGCCATTACGAAGAAAGGAATCGAATTAAGTCAAGCACCAACCGCCGATACAGAGGTGGTTGTGATCTGGTTTGAAGCCGTAAAAGAAGGACAATCGGTTCGACTTCGCATCGAAGAAACTTACACCGATCCTAACCGATACCTCGTCCACAATGGTGAATTGATTTGGGATCGTAGTTTTGGCCGCAACCGAAATACCGTTATTCTGCCCAAAGGTTGGTACCTCACCGCAAGTTCTATGCCTGCTGTCATTGAGGAAACGCCCGAGGGAGAAATCTCCCTATTTTTCATGAATGATCGGCCAGATAACATGGATGTGTTCATTCGGGCTCGGAAGCGATAGGGAATGAGGGAATCCAAATGGAAATAGCAATCAAAATTAAAAGACGGAGACCTTGTTCCGTATATCAGTAGCTCGGACTTGTTTGGGCAGGCACGATTGATCAAAAGTACGGTCTGCCCGTATTAGGCTTACTCACAATGGGAAACGCCAGGATGTTTAATCAGTAATCTCATGTGAAGTGTTTAGGTCTGAAAATGCAACAGCAATGAGCCAAACGATATTGAAAAAGCGGAAATCGGAAGGAGGATTTGGAAAACTAGCCTAGCCCCGCCGAGATTCCGACCTGTCTGTTCTGGCAAACGCCAGGCAGGCTTCCGACTTCCAACTTCCAACGTTGATAATCTTTAATGGCCTAGCTGCATTAACTGTCCCGTTTCCACCCAAGTTTTGAGGTTACTCAGGATCAAATACCATTGTTTTGCTTCGGCGGCCATTGGGTTGTCTTTGGAAAACTGATCATTGGTTAAACACAAGCGAGTGGCTGAGCCCATTTCTTCAAAGCTTACCTTCACGCGTGATATAAGCTCGGCATGGTTTTCTTTATACATCGGCCCTGGATGATCCGTATATGCCAGTAATTCCCCTTCCTTATATTCCAATATGTCACCATAAATATGAACGGTTTCTTTTCCCTCATATAGTCCAGCATATTCAATTCGTTCTCCAATATTAAAGGAGGATTGAATATTAGCGCCATAAAAGGCCATGAAAAATTGATTAGGCGTAACGAAGGCTTTCCAAACCTTTTCGCGAGGAGCATTGATAAAGATTTCTGTGTAAAAGTCTGTCATTATTATTGTTTTCCCCAAAGGTAAACGGGGGGTATGACAGCCCTATGTCACAGACTTTTTAAAATGTTTCTTTCGTTGTATTTCTACATATTCATCCAAGGTCATTTCATGCGGGGTGAATTGTTCCAATTGAGGCGTTAGTTGCTGAATTCGATCCACTCTGAAATTTCTGAATTCTTTTCTCAGTCTACACCAAGCAATTAAAATCCAATTTTCGGTCGTATTGTGATAGATCGCAAAAGGTTCTACTTCTCGACTTGTCGATTTCGAGTCATCTTCCTTTTTGTACTCGATTAATAGGACTTGGAAGTGGGTTAAAGCTTTTTGGATATTGGATAAATGATTGCTGGTTCGTTCTTTTTGCCAGTTTTTTCCAATAATGGTTCGTTTCGCTAAAAAGTCCACTTTTTCTTTTTCACTGTTGCGGAGTACTGATTTGATTTTATCTACTGCCTTGTTAAATTCTTGAATCAATGATTCATCCTTTGTTTTAGCGATCAGCTTTTCACCAAAGATGAGGGCATTGGCTTCTGATTCGGTAAACATAACGGGTGGAATATTGTAGCCTTCCATAACGGAATATCCTTTCCCTTCGATGGCTACTAGCGGTACGCCTGCTTGTTCGAGGGAACCTAGATCCCGGTAAATCGTTCTCTTACTTACACCATACACTTCAGCCAAATGGCTGACCGATACAAATGACTTTGACTGTAACTTCAGCAAGATCGAAGTTAGTCTCGATAATCGGGATATGTTATCTGAATAGGCCATTTCTTTAGGGTTTTTCCATCTATTGAAATCGCTTTAAATGCGCAATAATATCTTCGCTATCATCATAAATGCCTATG
>Ga0070727_10002536_pt1 | contig 17556 bp, 16 predicted proteins | sample tdAd472_FD_66722 | JGI IMG/M metagenome (GOLD analysis project Ga0070727, IMG submission 66722) | Marine sediment microbial communities from the Atlantic coast under amendment with organic carbon and nitrate - tdAd47.2 | ecosystem: Environmental > Aquatic > Marine > Coastal > Sediment | place...
ACTCATCGATGTGAGCACCCCGGAGACCCGCGGATGGGTCTCCGGGCTCGGAGTGGGGGTCGGCTATGTGGGGTCGTTCATCGGCCTGGCTATTGGGACGGTCACCCTCGACGTTCTCGGTTGGAGTCACGCGGCCACCTTCCGATCGTTGGCCGCAGCATTCCTCCTATTTGCTCTGCCCGCCTTCTTCTTCATCAATGAACGGCGCGGAAAGGCTTCCCTCCCGCAGCCAAGACTGATCGAGATCGTCACTCGTTTGGCTCGCTCGTGGCGAAAAGCGACGGAGTACGACGGAGTCGTGCGATTCCTCGTTGGGAGGTTCTTCTACACCGACGCAATCAACACCCTCATCGGCGGGTTCCTTGCCATATTCGTAATCGATGAGCTGGGATTCGACCGTGACCTATTCACGGTGCTGCTCGGAACAGCAATAGCAGCGGCGGTGATCGGAGGCATTGGGGCCGGGTGGTTCGTGCACAGGTTTGGGCCGATGCGGGTCCTCCGAGGGGTCCTGATCATGTGGATGATCGCCATGGCCTCAGGCGTCGTGGCGTCGGTCACCGGTGAGACGGCTATCGCATGGGTGATCGGCCCTCTGGGCGGGATAGCTCTGGGGGCCACGTGGACGTCTGATCGCGTTGTGATGACCCGTGTCTCCCCTCCCCGTCATCTGGGCGAGTTCTATGGTTTGTACGCCACTGTCGGCCGGTTCGCCACAATCGCCGGTCCGTTGGTCTGGGCGATCATCGTGGATGCGCTCGGACTCGGACGCAACGTGGCATTCGGAGCCCTCATTGGGTTCATCGTGATCGGTTGGTTGATCTTGGGACGGGTCGACGACTCAGAACGGGAGTGGCCCGACCGTGATCGGTTGTCCGTCAGTGAAACCCCGGACGGGTCCCCGTCATGAGATGTTGCTCGACTGCATAGGGGATGGGTAGGTCGCGGGTCTCGTCGGGCCCTCTAACGACCCTTCTTCCGATCTCTGCAAACCAGGTGTCGTTTGCAAATGCCCAGGGCCAACCAAGTATTCCGAGTCGAGCTCCAACCATCCCACCCACTGCCGCACCGAGGACACTCCCACCGATCCGAGCAGCTTGTTCGACTGCTACGTGATGACGCTCAGGCGAAGACGCTGCGAGGACCAAGCCGGCCATGATCGCTTGGAGGGGGTCATCTGAGTTGTTTGCGACCCTGGCGGGGGCCGCCCCTCCGGCGATGGCTCCGACCGTCTCAATTGCGTTGTCGAACTCGTCAGGCAAAGAGTCCAGTCTCGCCCCATTCTCCGCCTCATTTGCGATCTGGCGGAGTGAGGGAGTGATGGCCTCCTTGACTCCGGCGAGAAGATCGCGGCCGGATTGGCCGAAACAGGACGCGGCGACCGCGGCCGCTGCAATGACTCCGGCCGCAATACTCCCCGAATCTGCAGCGAACAGCCTCCCTAAAGCTATCGATTGGGCGACCACCGCAGCCGGGTCGTTACGAAACATCACGCCGAGTGGAACCGCTCTTGCCACCCCGTCAAGCGATGGGTCGTATTCAGGTACAGGGGTGCCCGCCGCGGCGCGATCCAACCAAGCTCGGAAGTGCGGGGTCTCGGATCGATACACGGGCTCGCCGTCCTCCGAGCCATCCAACTCCCGAATTCTCCGCACCAGATCCGGAATATCGAGGGCGCGTCGCTCGATCAGCTGATAGGCGATGACCGTCACTTGCTCAGTGACAGCCGAGTATCCCAATTCCCATGCGCCGCCGGCCGAGTCGCCAGCCGCGACCCCAAGCATGAAACCGTCGCCTTCGCCTGAGACGAGCGAATAGAGGGGAGCTGATTCCGTGTTCATCGAGAAGGAAGGCTACCGCTGTACTCTGCCGCGGCCATGCATCGAGTAGTCGTGATCGCCAATCCAGTTGCCTCCCAGTTCACAGGAGGAGCCCATAGAGATGTCATGGCGGCGATTTCGAAGACTCACGATGTTCAGGCGGTGTGGCCGGCATCGGCTACCGAGGCCACCGAATCTGCCGGCGAGGCGTCAGCAAACGGAGTGGATGTGGTTGTTGCGATGGGTGGCGACGGCATGGTTCACCATGTGTCGCAAGGTCTGATCGGCTCACAGTCCGCCCTTGGAATCATCCCGGCCGGCACAACCAACGTCGTTGCACGGATTCTTGGATTGCCCTCTCGTCCGGTCAAGGCGGCACGGCACATATCTCGTTCGACACATATCGAGTCGATGGGCACTGCTGAGATGATTCTGTCTCGGGGCACAACAGAAACCAGGCACCATGCCATCTTTGCGTGCGGCTTCGGACTCGACGCCGAAGTCGTGGTTAGGGCGGATGCGGATCCATACAGAAAATACCGGTTCGGCTCGATCCACTATGCGCGAACCGCAGTCGGAGTGGGCCTCGGATCCTTCCCAAAACGGAAGCCACATGTCACCGTGACCGATGGATCCTCTCAGGCGGAAGCCACATCAGTTCTCGTGCAGTTCAGGGACATCTACACCTATTTTGGGAGGCTTCCTCTGCGTTTGGGCGGTGGGCCCCCCGACCCAATGACAGCTCTCATCTTGGGGCGACTACGCAGACATCGAATCCCTCAGATTGCTTTTGATGCTCTCTCAGGCCGCGATCTCGGGGCCGTCGAAGGTGTCGACATCTGGCAGCACGTCGATTCGGTAAGCCTCGAGGCAACGCCTCCGATAGCGGCACAGGCCGATGGAGAATCGCTCGGCGTCGTCGACGCAGCTCGCGTCACGTGGGCACCGAACTCGTTGAATGTCATCCCCGGTTGATCAGGGCGCGTCTTGGACTCCACCCGCCTGATGGATCGTCACCTGTGGGAACGGGATGGTGATCCCTTCGACGTCGAATCTCTTCTTGATCCGACGAAGCGCCTCTCGACGAACCCTCCAACGGGCGTCTGCGACGGTCGTAACGCGACCACGGATCACGACGGCTGAATCGCCTAGCTCGTTCACTCCCAAGACTTCACCTTCGTCGCGAACCAACTGACTCCACTCCGGATCAGAACTGAATGAGGCCAGTTCTTCCTTCATCAATGCCATCGCTCGATCAACATCGTCCCCGTAGGCGACACCAATATCAATAACCGGCTGGGAGTACTCGCTGGTGAAGTTGGTGGTCACCGTTATTTGCCCATTGGGAACGAAATGAACATTGCCCTGGAAGTCTCGGAGAACGGTCACCCGTAGCTGGACGTCTTCGACCTCTCCGGTCGTACCGGCAATCGTGATGGTGTCGCCGACGAGGTATTGGTTCTCCAAGAGGATGAAGAAGCCTGCAATCACATCCTTCACCAGGTCCTGCGCACCGAATCCGATGGCTGCAGCAAAAACGGTTCCGACAGCGAGGAACGGAGCCACGCTGAAGCCCCAGACGATGACGATCATCAAGGCCGCCACGGCAATGACGACCACCAGAAGAAGCCTTCTCAGGACCAACCAGAGCGTTTGGGCGCGAGCTCCTTGGTCTTCGCCCTTCTCGGACACCTGGCGAACGACTCGTCGGCCAATGCGAACAGAAACCCAATAAACGATCGCTGCCCCGACGATCACTGCGGCGGTCCTGATCCAAGGTTCTGAGTTGAAGAATTCGACTACGTCCACGGCGACTACAGGCATAGGTGCGGGGAGACTAACTGGAACGTACAGGTCAGAGGGATGCCAGTCCCAGGGAGAGCTCGACCAAGGCAGCGCTGGCAGCTGCCCTGGCAGCCAACAACTCTTTTATCGGCCCGGCGAACTCTTCGGCCAGAACCCTGACCGCGGCATCGTTCCCGCTCGTTCCCCCCGGCTCATTCGCCACTGACGCCTCTTTCAAGGCCTCAGCCATGATGGAAGGCAATCTGACCGAAATGCGGGTGAGTTCATCACCGAAAGGAGCGCTTGCGCCTGATCTCACAGACTCAATGAATTCAGATGCTCGTGACATCCCCTCATCGGTATCTCCGGCCGCTGCCAATGCGGCAGCTTCTACGACCGTCGCTGCGAGCTTCTCTCTCAAGCCGGTCTCGGCGACGCCCACCTGTTCGACCAGGGTATGGGTCGCTTCTGTCAGGTCGACAACGAGCTTGGTGTAGACCCCTTGGCTTGATCCTGCAATCGCCGCCATGGTTTCGACGAGGGCGGCGGTTCCCAAAGGAGGTCCCGCGGCCGGCGACGCAGAAGTATCGAAGAGCCGAATCGGAGTCAACCCATCCTCTTCGAGAGCCCTCACGAGGTCTTCTTGGACGAGGGCCGCATCTTCGGATCCCAACCGGTCGACCTGATTGAGAACAAACAAGAATTGGTCGGCATACGCCGCCAACGGTTTCAGATAGTGATCGTGAAGAGCGGCATCGCGGTATTTCTCGGGATCAACCACCCAAACCAGCAGATCGAGTCGTCCCAAGAGGCTCTCAGCAAGAAACCGATGATCGAGCTCGACGCTGTCGGTATCGGGCATATCGATCAAACAGAGCCAGGCGGGGATTGAAGCTTCGACCTGGGCAGCGATCCCGAGGCTGTCCAAATACGGCTCCATTGCCTGTGCCCTCCGCTGTGCAACCGCAGCGAGGGGGGCTCCAGTTGTAGGTCTCACTCCCCCGACCTCGGCCAGGTCGCCACCGCAGATGGCATTGAACAGACTGGACTTGCCCGACCCCGTACCACCCATGAGAGCCACCACAAGGACGTCGTCGGCGGACGCCAGCCGATCTCGGATGTTCCGAATGGTGCCGGCGAATGCCACAAAATCGGCATGTTCCACGACGCCGGAGGCAGCTGCCGCCGCTAGGTCGGCCTTCTCGAGAAGACCGATCAAACGGTCACGCATAGGCGAAGGTTGAGCTCACGACAGCCCTTCTTGCGCGTTCGGCCAAGAGCTCGGCCTCCGGAGCACCGGCCGCGTTTCGGATATCTCTGATGACCTTCCTGGCTACATGGTCGTAAACAACCTGAAGTCGAGTATCCAGTTCCTGTCTCGATTCACGGATCATCCGGTCGCGGTCAAGGCCGAACAGCATTGCGCCAGCTACACGATCGCCGCCCCCCAAAGCGGATGCCATGACGGTGATTCGGCCCAACGGACGATCCCGACTATTGAGGACGCTCACATCGGACTGGACGGACCCTGTCCATTCATCGAAGGCAACCCCAACGAGTGTCGATACGTCTCTGGACACGTTGGCGAGATCTATCCCGACCAGCTCGATGAGACCCAATTCGACAACGGCATGACGAATATGAGTCGCCACCCCCGCGACAAGTGCGGACCTGGCGCTTCGACAGAACTCGTCGACGGTCTGGGGAGTCATCCTGTTGTCTCTCAACCAACGGCGGCGTCCCCATCGTGTCCTAGGTGTAGCCCCCTCGACCGCAACCTCACCCACGACTGCGGCGAGATCCAATGAAGATGCGGCGACTCTCAATGCTTGTTGAACGCGACCCTCCCAGTCCTCAACCCAAGCCCGATCGGATTCAACGAGAACCCCTAGCGAGTCTGCCTCTTCGATAGCCGTTGCCATCACGCGGCTGGTTACCTCGGCCTGAGCCTGACGACGATCCTCGGCCAAGCGAGCCAACCTACGACGCAAACCACGAACCGCTACCGCAGGTACGGCTTGGCCGGCCCCGCCCAGATGATGCTCGGGGACTCGCACTACGGCGTCGGACAGTCCCGCTTCTGCAAGCCTGCGCTTGAAATCAACAACGGCACCGGCAGATTCGCTGGTGACCCGGTTGAGCACGTTGACAACGGGTGCACCTCTCGAAACAGCACGCCTCAGCACCTCCCACGGAACAAGGTCGGCATAGCGAAGGGAAGATGTCACGAAGACAACAACGTCGGCGGAATCGATCAACGCCTCCGCGATCAATCGATTGGTCTCCGAAGTCGAATCAATGTCCGGAGTATCGATGAAAGCAAGCTCGTCGAGTATTGGAGCCGTCCCCGCCACCACGTGACACTCCAAGCCAGCAATGGATTCAAAACGACCCTGCCACGGCTCGGAAGTGAGGATTACCGGACTCGAGGTTGTCGGTCTAACCGGACCGGTCTTGGACACATCGAGCCCCGAAACCGAATTGATGAGCGTGGACTTTCCTGAACCGGTGGGCCCAGCGAAGACGACTGACAGGGGGCGTTCAGGCTCATTCAATCGCGGGATCAGGTAGGACCGAATGGTTCGCACGACGCGATCTCGTCTGCCGTCGACGTCTGTCCCGCGCAGAGCTGACGTTCGCAAGTCGAGGTCTTCGAGGCTGGAGGCAATTCGCTCCAGATCGTCAATTAGTCCATCGGTGTTTCGGGCGGCGACCACAACGAAAGTGTGCCACCGACCCAGCCCAGATTGGTGGTTATGCGGTCCAGCCGTCCTCAGGCATTTCGAACCAAACGTGCACCTGACCGGTTCCGGTGGCATTCTCATAGTCCGAGAACAGCTCACCAGGGGCGGTGCAGTCGGCCCCTCCGATGGCCCCAAGCATCATCAGGTAGTGCCCGAAATCCCCTTCGGGGTTGTACTGCATGTAGTCGGGCATCGAGTCGACGATCCTTCGATGATTGCCTTGCTGCATCCAGTCGAGTCGCAACTCGTCAGCAGCCCTCGCTTCTGGAGTGAAGATATGAACAGGATCGGAGGCCTCATGCTTTGCGATCTGCTTCAACGGCCAGAAGGTGTGGCTCATCCCACCTGACGCCAGCACAACCACTCGACGATCCAGCCGGGCAGCGGCTTCCCCGATCGCCTCGCCCATCGTCAAGAAGTCGTCGGGTTCGCCGGTTTGCACAACCGACACCGAAACCACGTTCTCGTCGTCCTGCAGGTAGTGGACCAGATTGATCGTTGCGTAGTAGACGGGGAGGTAGTCGTCTTCGGATGCATGAGTCGGAGTCCCCAATTCGTCTCCGAGAACTGCTGCCAGCTTGGCGAGTTCGGGATCACCGTCGTAGTTGTACGGGATAGCGACCATTCCCCTGGGAAGCTCCGAGGACGTCATCCGACCCGAACGATGGGCGTGGGCAGAGATGACGTGCTCCACAGTTGTGAACCAATGCGAGTCGATGATCACGAGAGTGTCGGCGTCAAGGGGTTCGAGCACTTCTTCACGAAGCCGCCGCATCCCCGGGACAAGACTGATCTCCTTGCCCTCGTTCAGTTCTCGCCTCGTCGGCTCGTCGAACATGATCGTTGGTGCGTGGCTGATGAGCCCGGCGCCGACTATCTCACCCATGGTGGCAACTCCTGATCGTTTGGTACCAAACGAGCAACCCTACAGATCCAGGTCACTACCTGCGAGGAGTTGTGTGTCATCTGCCGTCGCGGTCACGATTCTCAACAGGCGAGCCATCTCCGCCCTCTCGGAGCGTGAGAGCCGCGAAGTGAAGCGTGCTTCGTTGGCATTGAATTCGGGGAACACCGACTCGATCCGTTCTACACCTGGTGGCTCGATTGTCACAACGACTTTCCGTCCGTCTTCCGGGTGTTTCGCGCGAGACACCAAGCCGGTCTTCTCAAGGGTTTGAAGCATGCCCGACAGTGTTCCTTTTGCGAGGCCACAGTCATCTGCCAACTGCCCTGTTTCTCGTTCACCCCACACCCAGAGGACGAAGAGGATGGTGAAACCACCCCAGGTCAGCTGTGCCGGCCCAAGAACTTCCCGCTCCATACGGTTCCGGATCGCGTTGGCGGCGCGATATATGTTCGAGACAGCAAGCAGCGCATCGAAATCCAAGGGGCGCCCATCGAGACGGGCACGTATGTCCCTTTCAGCATCGAGCACCACCTCTGGATCGTGATCACTCAGTGGGCGAACCATCGTCTCCTTCAAGGGCGAGTCGGCAGTTTATCCTTCGTTAGCTATTCACCTTGGAGTCAGATGCCATCCCTCAGAACCGAGATCTCCGATGTTGCCGTATCACCGGACCACTACATCGGCGGAAAAAGGATCGGATCGGACGACACCTTTGAGGTGCGATCCCCTCTCGACTGGGAGTGGAAACTCGCAGACGTGGCCCGGGGAGACGCCCTCACGGCTGACCTCGCTGTCTCGGCAGCTCGCGATGGCTTCGCGATCTGGTCGCGCATGTCGCCTTCGGAAAGGGGAGAACACCTCCACCGTTTGGCTGACCTGATCGACAACAACATCGCCGAACTGGCGACCGTCGAATGCGCAGATATGGCGATGCTTCTCGAAAGCCTCGAGGCCCGCGTGATTCACCGTGGGGCGGAAAACTTCAGGAACTATGCCGACCTCGCAGTCGAGTATCGAGGTCGCACGTGGAACTCGAAGGGGACGGACAACCAGGTAATCAGAATGCCGGCAGGCCCGGCCGTCATCATCACGCCATGGAATGCCCCATGGCTGCTGTCCACGTGGAAGCTGGCCCCGGCTCTGGCCGCAGGAAATACTGTGATCCTCAAACCCGCCGAGTGGTCGCCTCTGTCAGCCTCGCTTCTTGCCGACCTCGCAGATGAGGCCGGATTCCCTCCAGGGGTGCTGAATGTCGTTCAAGGAATCGGAGATGAGGCTGGTGCGGGTTTGGTCGGGGACCGCCGTGTCCGTCGTATCTCGTTTACCGGGTCACCCGAGACGGCCCGCCATATCGGAGTCGCTGCAGCCCGCAACATCGTGCCATTCACTGCCGAGCTCGGCGGCAAAGGCCCCTTCATCGTGTTTGCCGATTCTGATCTGGAGGCTGCCGCCAAGAAGGCAGCGGGACAGTTCGATGATTCCGGACAAGTCTGTCTTGCGGGAACTCGTCTCCTGGTCGAAGAGAACGTCGGGGCCGAGTTCATGGACATGTTCAATCGGTACACCGATGCACATGTCTTGGGCGACAGCCGCCAGCCATCAACAACCATCTCTCCGATGATCCATCCCGATCATCTCAAACGCGTTGAGGGATTCGTCGACCGGGCCCGGGAGGCGGGTGACAGAATCGTACGGGGCGGTGAGCGTTGGAAAGATGACGGACTTTGGTATGAGCCGACGCTCATCGAGCCGAAATCGAACCAGTCCGAGGTGGTGCAAAGGGAGGTGTTCGGACCCGTGCTCACATATCAGACCTTCACCACCGAGAACGAAGCCGTCGATCTTGCCAACTCCACCGAGTACGGACTCTCCGGCATCGTCTACACCGGTTCTGAGGACCGAGCTCAGCGTGTTGGCGAAGCGATCAGGGCTGGGACGGTCTGGGTCAACACCTTTCTCGTAAGAGACCTGACGGCACCCTTCGGCGGTTGTGGAATCTCGGGCATCGGACGCGAAGGGGGCGACTTCGCTCTCGATTTCCATTCGGACTTGAAGACACTGCAGATCAGCGAAGGATCCGTGTGTTGACATACTCCGCCTAGCTGCGGAGTGTCGTTCCGCCCTTCCAGGAGACACCTACCCGGTGATAGAAACCGCCAATGACCTCAACAGGGGCGAGAAGGGACAGTTCCTCCGTCGGTGAGTCATAGAGATCGATGTCGGCACTCCCCGACCACACGTCGGCGATCTCACCGTCATATCCGCCCATAGTCACCAACTCGTCCATCGAGTTGGCCCCATCGGATTCGATCGAGGGCCAACGTCTGTTGTGGAGCATGGGATGTCCGTTCACGAACCCTGGCGACGTCGCTTCTTCGTCGAGCGTCACGCGGATGTCGGCCAGTCGTCGATCGGCAGCAGCCAGGGTCGCCCCGAACCGCCCTCCCGGCTCCAGCCTGGGACCTGCCTTCCCAACCACGATCGGCCGGGTCATCCAGATTTCCCCCAGTTTCTTCGGATATCCCTGGTGATATCCCCTGACGAGAGCGAAGTCTTTGTCGACCCAGATGTAGGGGCTTCGGCTCCAGGTATTCCCCTCCCACTCGCAACGGACTACGACAAAGCACTCTTTGTACTGGCTGCGTACAGGGTCAAGTGTCTCCTCCAATGAATCGCTTGCGCTCTGCCAATCGGCCCAAATGAGGGCCACCGCCCCAGGATCCTCCTTGGCCAGGCCCACCCCATCAGGCAGCAACTCGGCAACACGTTCTGGCTCCGTGCGGTATTCGACAGTCAGCATCTCGCCTGAGTAGTGCCACGGTGGCGGTGGGATAAGGGAGGATCGTCCGGAAGCCGATTGGGGGAAGAGGAAACCAGCCATCAGAGAAAGGGGAGATACTCAGACATCTCCCAGTCCGTGGTCCAAGTGCGGTAGCGCTCCCATTCAGCCCGTTTGACGGTCAGAAACCCATCGACATAGGCAGACCCGAAGGCTTCCACGAACACCGAGTCGGCCTCGAGGGCGTCGAGCGCCTCCCCGAGCGAGCGGGGAGCGATGACATCGGTAGAGGCTTCCTCGATGCAGTCGCCGGTCTCGGCAGGAGGGAGTTCGTAGCCATTCTCGACCCCCAACCTTGCGGCGGCCAGAACAGCGGCGATTGCCTGGTGTGGAGTAACCGAGCCGTCTCCGAGTCGATGCTCGAGTCTGGTACCCATCCCCCGTGTCGGGGGGACCCTGACGGTCACCCCGCGGTGGTCATATCCCCAATTGGCCCAGTATCCGCAGAGCGATCCGGGTTGGATCCGCTTATAGGAGTTGACGGTTGGTGCCACCAGCGCCGTCATCCCGACGTGGTGCTCCAACATCCCCGCCGTGGCTGCGCGGCAGAGATCGCTCAGCCCATCCTCTGCTGTTTCGTCGAACAGCGCATTGACGCCGTCTTCGTCGTTCAATGAAAGGTTCACATGGAAGCCCGACCCGCCGCGAGCGTTGATCGGTTTGCCCATGAACGTGAGCAGCAATCCTTGCCTGGTCGCTATTTCCCTGGCCATCACCTTGAAGAGAAAGACATCGTCGGCAATTGCAAGAGCGTCGGAGAAATGCAGGGTGAGTTCGAATTGTCCGTTGTCGAATTCCGAGTGGACGGATTCGAGGGAGATGCCCACGGTGCGTGCGGTCTCCATGATCAAGTCGATCGTCCCAGTCGGATCTACGGCAGTCCCCGTCCCGTAGACGTAGGCCCCATCCGTGGAAATCGGACGCCATCCCCCACTCCCATCCGGTTCGAAGAGATACGCCTCCAGTTCAACACCCACCACGGGGCTGTAGCCCAGGTCGGCCCACCGCGAGATCTCGTCTATTAGGACATTGCGGGGAGCCATCATGACGGGTTCGCCCAAGCGTGTGATGTCCGGGATAACGATCGCCGTGTCGGCTTCCCACCCCGGACGGACGTCATCAAGATCGACCTCGGCATCCATGTCGGGCAGGCCGTCGTGCAACATTGCTCCTGGGTGGTCATAGATCACCCGATCGAAACCAAGACCAAACAGGTTGATGGTGTGTTTGGTTCCTTCGCCCGCTGTCTCCTTGGGCAGATACTTGCCGCGCGCCAAACCGAGGTGATCGGGCCAGAGCAGCCGCAGTCGTTCGTATTCGATGCTCACAGGTCTCCTGAGTTTGGGACGATCGTAGATAGGCAGTCGGCGGTTACGCGGAGCCGAAGGTTCGTGATTAGTTTGGCGGCTGTGAATGCGCCCCTCGAACCGGACCGCCAAACGCGCTCAGAGCTGGCGGCTCAGGCCCTTTCCTATCTCGACGACTGGTATGACCGCGCCGGCACGATGCCCGTTGGTGCAGGCGTCACAGACGAGCAGATCTTGGCAACCCTGGCGAGGGAACCAAGCGAGGAGGGAAGTGATCTCGCCTCCCTCCTGGCTGTCCTGACAGCCGCCGCTCAAGGAGGGATAAACCACCTCTCCGGCGGACACATGTCATACATCCCGAATAGTGGGCTGTACACAGCCGCCCTCGGTGAACTTCTAGCGGCGGGGCTCAATCGCTACACAGGCGTCGCCGACTCCGCACCGGGATTCACCGCAATCGAGCACGGAGTTGTCGCCTGGCTCAGATCGCTGTTCATGATGGGACCGGAGTCCTCGGGGCTGCTCCTATCCGGCGGCTCGATGGCCAACTTCACCGCCATCGTCACCGCACGCACAGACAAGCTCGGCGACGAATTCAACAACGGCGTCCTCTACGTAACCTCTCACACTCACCATTCGGCCGCGAAAGCGGCGAGACTGGCCGGGTTCAGGGACGATCAGGTCGTACCGATTGGCGTTGACTCGAATCTGAGAATGAACACCGGTGCCCTGGTAGCGCAGATCCAGGCAGATCGTGCCAACGGCTTGAAGCCCTTCCTCGTCGTGGCATCCGCCGGAACGACCAATACCGGAACGGTTGATCCACTCGAGGAGATGGCCGAGATCGTTGCAGACCAGGACATCTGGCTTCATGTCGACGCCGCGTATGGGGGCTTCTTTCAATTGACAGACAGGGGACGCGAGGTTCTCAGAGGTATCGAACAAGCCGACTCGGTCGCACTCGATCCACACAAGGGGCTGTCCATACCCTTCGGCGTCGGAGCCATAATCGTTCAAAGAGAACAGTCACTCGTCGATGCACACGAGGGCCGAGGTGCGTACCTCTTCTACGAGGACAGCCACATGGGTCTTCGAGATATCTCGTCGTTGGGCCCAGAGTTGAGTCGTCCATTCAGGGGACTCTCGGTATGGCTGCCACTCCAATTGCATGGGATTGGGCCATTTCGCGAGGCACTCGACTACAGCCTCGACCTGGCGGGACACGCTTTTGAACGACTATCGGCTATCGATGGAGTGGATGCCCGTTGGAAGCCCGACCTCTCGGTTGTCGGGGTGATGTTCGACGACGACCGCCTGGGTCAAGCGGCATTGGATGCCGTCAACGAAGACCGAACCACCCATCTCAGTCCAACCATCATCGACGAACGGTTCGTGCTTCGCTTCGCCATTCTCAACCGTCGCACCACGATCGACCACGTCGACCACGCTATCGACATCATAGAAAAGACGCTCCGCGGCTAGTTTCGCCGCCTCAACTGACTGAGATTGGGAGGTGTTTCACCCCTGAGATGAAGTTGGATCGCAATCGCTCAGGTGCTCCAACCTCGAATTGACTCACGCTGTTCAGAAACTCCTCGAAGAAGACCCTGACCTCCAACCGAGCCAATGAAGCCCCCAAACACACATGACGCCCCGTGCCAAAAGTCACGTGTGGATTGGGTTGCCTGGCCAAGTCGAAAGTAAACGGGTCGTCGAAGACATCCGTGTCGTAGTTGGCCGACGTGTACCACATGACAATCTTGTCGCCTGCGTTGATCGCCACGTCCCCAATCGCGGTGTCCTCGGTCGAAGTACGACGGAAATGCATGGTTACGCTCGAGGCCCGGAGGATCTCTTCGGTTGCCGATTCTGATCTCCCCGGAACGTCCTCTCGCCACCATGCCAACTGGTCAGGGTGATTGTGCAGATAAGACATCGCATGCGAAATCGTGTGTCGGGTCGTCTCATTGCCGGCCACCATCATCAGAGTGAAGAAGTTCTTGAACTCGAGGTCGGTGAGGGGCTCCCCGTCTGGCTCAGCGGTGAGCAGAGTCGTGATGATGTCGTCCCGTGGCTCACGTCGCCTTTCGAGGGCGATCTCCTCGGCATAGCGGAATATCTCGATGGCGGCAGGGGCACGAAACGGGAGAAGCCGGTATTCCTCGGTGTCGTCCTTGTCGATGATCACCGGCGTGTATTCGGGATCAGAGTTAGAGATCATCGCATCTCCCCACGACACGAGCATGTCAGCGTCTGCCTCGGGAACGCCCACCAACCGACAAAGCATCCGAACCGGAAGATCTCGAGCAATCTCAGTCACGAAGTCAAAGTCGCCGAGCGGCAGCACTTCATCAAGGACCACCCTTGTCAAACGACGAAAGGCTTCTTCGTAGGTGGCGACGACTTTCGGCGTGAACCCTGGTTGGACGAGCCGACGAAGTCTGGTGTGCTCCGGCGGATCCATCTCCATCAAGGTGCGCCGAGCTTTCATTTCGTCATCGGCCATTTCTTCTATTCGGATTCCCCTTGCCGCACTGAATCGCTTGTAGTCGCGGCTCGCCTCGATGATGTCAGCGTGCTTGGTCAAAGCCCAGAAACCGGCGCCGTCTTCCTCATCGATCCATGCAACCGGCTCGGTTTCGCGCAATCTCCTGAACGCGGCGTGCGGAAAACCACCGACGTATGTGTCGTGAGAGGTGATATCTGCAGCAGGGTCACCGAGGTCGGGATGGAGAACGTTCAAAGTCATAGGTCGTTAGCTACCGAAACATAACCGGACCCGAACTCGGCCGCTCGACACACCAGATTCGTTACCGTTGAGATATGCCAGAAACGCGACGGATTCTCATCGACAACGTCTCAGTGAACGCCCACGTGGAAGTTGACTTCCTGGTAACTGCCACAGGTGAACGATTTCCCATCAGCGAAACGTCACACCTTCCCCCGGTCGAGCCGTCGAAGATCATCGCGTGCCATCTGAACTATCGGAGCCGCGTAGACGAGTTCATGACGCGTCTGCCGTCTGCGCCGACTTACTTCCAGAAGCCGACGACGTCGCTCAATGCTCACCTTGGGGAGGTCGTCCGACCGCGGCGATGCCGCTATCTCAACTTTGAAGGCGAGATCGCAATAGTCATCGGCAGGCAAGCATTCAACGTGTCCCAAACTGAAGCCGGGTCCCACATCGCTGGGTACACCATCGCCAACGACTACGGCCTTCACGACTTCCGCGACACCGACGCGGGATCGATGCTCCGGGTGAAAGGCTCTGACACACTGTGTCCAATCGGCCCCGGTCTTGTCACCAACTGGGACTTCCACGACAAGGGCATACGGACGACGGTCAACGGGCTAACCGTCCAAGAGGCGTCAACCTCTGAAATGGAGTGGGATATGCACTACCTAGTGGCAGATATCGCCCGCACCATCACCCTCCTCCCGGGGGATGTGATCCTGAGTGGGACACCGGCAGGGTCCCGACCTGTTGAACCTGGCGATGTGGTCACGGTCGCAGTAGAAGGTTTGGGTGAACTGACGAACACAATCGTCGAGGGCGACATCGAAATCCGACCCGAAGTCGGCGCCCAGCCCAGCAACTCGGAAGAAGTCCTCTCGACGGCGCTTGGCGGCGATTGGGAGTTCCGGGGTGTCAGATCTCCACGAGGGCCAGGAGCCAAGCACTACGAATCGGAACTGGACGAATGAAACCTCTGGTTGGCATTACGGCATGGAAACGAAGCCTCGCCACGTCCCTCGGGACCGAATCGCTGCAAACGCTTTCGTCCTACTACTCCGATGCAGTCATTGCTGCGGGCATGGATCCCATCATGTTTCCAGCCGGACAATCCCCCGACACCGCTGAGAGGTTCCTCTCTCTAGTCGACGGATTGGTGCTTTCGGGTGGCGACGATATCGACCCAACCTCCTACGGCTCTGAGAGGACTGCGGCCAAGAACTTCGAGGAGGAAGTCGATCTTTTCGAGTTGGCTCTAATCCAGGCAGCTCGGCGGCACGAAATCCCCGTGCTAGCCATCTGCCGGGGCCTTCAGATCCTCAACGTCGCTTTGGGCGGGACTCTTCACCAAGACATGCTGGCCTCAGGGACGGTTCATGAGCCAATCACTCCGGATGACGAGCCCGATGAAATCAACGCCCGGAGACACGTTGTCACCTTCGAATCGGACTCGGTGGTCGGGCATCTCTATGGGGCAACAGAAGCCAAAGTCAACACTCTTCATCATCAATCGATCGATTCGCTCGCTGCCGAGTTGGTTGTTGAGGCGTACACCGATGATGGCCATATCGAGGCGGCGCGCTGTGAAGGCAACTGGTGGGCCTTAGGCGTTCAGTGGCATCCAGAGCGGATGGATTCGAGCCACCAACATCTCTTCGTTGCGTTCAGGAACGCAATCGAAGACTCTCAGACGGGCTGAACAGCCTTGGGAGTGAGTGCCATACGTATCTCCTCCAGACGATCGGGTACCAACCGGTAGTGAACCCAGCGTCCTTCCTTGGTGCCAGTAATCAGCCCGGCTTCGCGGAGCACTTTCAGATGATGGGAAATAGTGGGCTGCGAAAGCCCCAGCGGCGTTTCGAGATCACACCCACAGGCACGTCCTTCGGGAGCTGCCGAAAGCATCGACACGATTCTCAACCTCACGGGATCGGCCAAGGCTGCCATTACGGAAGCCATCTCCGAGGCGGCGGCTTGTTCAATTTCGCCGTCAAACAACGGCGTGCAGCAGTAATCCATCTGGTTGTTGACTTTAGCTGATATATCGACCACTATCAATACATAGATGGTTGTCGATATAAGGAGACCTGCGATGACCGACCAGACAAAAGACGGCGGCTGTGGCTGTGGATGCTGCGACTGCTGCTGACTGATTGACTGCCGGGGGCGGAACTCAGCTGAGCAACGCCTCCGCAGTCTTGCCCTCGTCACAGTCCTCGAGAATCGGACAATACCTACACCAAGGTCCGGCTCTTCGCTCCAGGGTTTCTTGGTTTTCCCAAGCCCGCCTCATGTCGTTGGCCAACTCCCCCACCTCGTTGGCGACTCGACTCAAATCGGTCAGAGTCGGCACCGTCCGATAACGCTCTCCCGTTCGCACTGAGACAGCCTCGACAAAGGCCGGGACATCGTCGTGGCCGAGGGCCCACAGGAGTGCATAGAACATCAGTTGGTCTTCTGGGTATCCAAGTTCCCCGGTCTTCCAGTCGACAAGACGGTGTCCACCCAAATCCTCTCGATAGATGGCGTCGACCGTTCCAACGAGTTCGACATCGTCCGGCGTTGAATACTCGAGGTCGACTTCGGCCCCCTCGAAACCTTCCCTTGGGAGCTTCGTAAACCTCTCATAGAGCCCCCGCACCTCCTCGATCACCCCAGCCAGCGTCGACGGCTTCATCTCGAGACCAGCGAGCTTGTTGTTCAGATTCGACCCTCCGATCTCTTCGCGACATGCCTGGACGAACTCATCTGAGGTAATCGGGCCAGAAGACAGGTGTCGGCTGAAGACTCGATGGGCCAAGGATCCGAGGAACGCCGGGCGCGAATCAGGGCCATAAAACCCCTGCAGTCGAGAATTTGCCTGATCCGGGCACCTTTTCCATGTCACGTACGTCGAAGCAGAGAGACGCAAATGATCGCCAGGAATCACGTGAGGAATAGACAGCACCATCACCCGCGAGGGTATACGGACGAATCCAATGGTCATGTAACGATATCAACGGCTCCAGAGGTACCATGCTGCCGCCAGCGCATAGGCCAATTGGGACGGCCTAAAACATGACGAATCACTCCTCCTTACGCATACATCCGCTGATTGCCGCCGTCATCGTGGTAGTTGCTTTCTTCGCTGTCCTGATGGCTGCCTACGGCATCACAGGGAGCGCATCCGAAGACGAGGTCATGGGTCGCGTTGAGGTCAACGGAACTTCCATCGGTGGATTGTCCGAGGAAGAAGCCATCAGCGCCGTCCTCACCATCGAGGACGAATACATCGCACGTCCGACCGAGTTCGACCTGGCCGGCAACACGGTCACTTTGATACCCGCATATGCCGGGTTCGACATCGACGAGGAGGCCGTCGTGGCGGAGGCCATGACTGTTGGACGCGAAGGCAACTTCGCCTACCGGTTTCTCTGGTGG
>Ga0070727_10002538_pt1 | contig 17545 bp, 15 predicted proteins | sample tdAd472_FD_66722 | JGI IMG/M metagenome (GOLD analysis project Ga0070727, IMG submission 66722) | Marine sediment microbial communities from the Atlantic coast under amendment with organic carbon and nitrate - tdAd47.2 | ecosystem: Environmental > Aquatic > Marine > Coastal > Sediment | place...
TAAAGTGCCCAAGATTGGTATTTTCGCAGCACTTTTTCACCAACATACCTTTTGCCAAAACCCTCAAGCGGATTAAAAAGCAAGATATTTTGCCTAGTCAAGGGTAGAGATATTCTACTTTTGTCGTAATTAATTTTTAAAGTAAAAAACTAATAATGAAGATTCAGCAGGTAATCACTTTTATATTATGTACTGCTTTTTTTGTCGGACTGCAAGCCCAGGACGAATTGCCTACAAACTGGCCACATCTCGATGCCAATAAGGATGGTTATCCAGGAATGAGTACCATGAAAACTTATAAGGAATTGCTTAAAGGTCGTAAATCTCAGACGGTGATCGTAGCGGTCATTGATTCAGGTGTGGATAAAGATCATGAAGATTTGAAATCCGTCATGTGGGTCAATGAAGATGAAGTACCAGACAATGGAGTAGATGATGATCAGAATGGTTATATTGATGATATTCATGGCTGGAACTTTCTGGGCGGGAAAAACGGGAAAAACTTAGCACATGAGAATTTGGAGATGACCCGTCTTTATAAGGCCTACAAAAAGAAATTTAACGGAAAGACAAAGGCCGAATTGTCAAAGCAAGAGAAAGCAATGTATGAGAAATATGAGGAGTACGGTAAGATCATAGATAAGAAAAAAGAAGAGTTGGGACCACAAGTAATGCTGTATGGCGCAACGCTTGAAGCTTTCACAGCCCTTGCAGATGCCATTGGAAAGAAACCAGATGATATTTCACTTTCCGATGTGAAAAACTTCAAATCTAAAGATCAAATGTTGAGTCGCGTGTCCGAAGCAGTTGTTGGTTTTATCGAGCAAGGACAGGATTTTGGAACTATTTATGCAGAGGTGGAAGAGATCTACGATTATTATTATGGGCAAGTCAATTACTACTATAATCCTGATTTTAGCCCAAGAGAAGTCGTCGGTGATGATGTGAACAACCCGCGAGAGCAGTTTTATGGCAATAATGATGTGAAAGGACCGAATGCAGAGCACGGAACGCACGTAGCGGGTATTATTGGGGCAGCAAGAGGCAATGGCATCGGGATGGATGGTGTAGCTGATAATATTCGAATCATGTCTATTCGCACTGTTCCTGCTGGAGATGAAAGAGACAAAGATGTAGCTAATGCTATTCGCTATGCCGTTGACAATGGCGCGCAGGTGATCAATATGAGTTTTGGAAAAGGGGAATCTCCCAACAAAGAGGTCGTAGATGAAGCGGTAAAATATGCACTGAAAAATGATGTTCTATTGGTACATGGATCAGGAAACGATGCAGCAGAAGTAACTTACACCAATAACTTCCCGAATGATCGCTTTAGCAAAAAGGGCTTGTTTGCACCTCGTTACGCTAAAAATTGGCTGGAAGTAGGAGCTAGTACCTTTTCGGATGACGAAAACTTAGTAGCTTCTTTTTCAAATTACAGCCCGGATAAAGTGGATGTCTTCGCTCCCGGATTAGAAATCTATTCAACAGTTCCTGGTGATAAATACAAGAATTTACAAGGAACAAGTATGGCGTCTCCCTATGTAGCGGGTTTGGCGGCCCTATTGCGTTCGTATTTCCCAACTCTGACCGCTGTACAGGTAAAATCCATTATCATGGAATCCTCTAGTCCGCAAAAGGGGAGAGTGATTAATCCAGAAAATGGCGAATTGGTACCCTTTAAAGATATGTGCTTAACGGGTGGTATTGTGAATACCTATCAGGCGGTCAAAGTAGCAATGTCAACCAAAGGAAAGCGTAAGTTTGTTGGTTTTGGAAACCAGAAGAAGAAAGCCAAGAAAGACAGAGCCTAAGGCTTAAACCATAGGTTGAAAAAAGAGGAAGCGAATCATTCGCTTCCTCTTTTTTATTTTAAAACAGCATCTTCAGTAACAATTTTAGCTGCATCAAAACTTAGGGCATAAAACAGATTCATCTTCATACTGACCTAGATAAGCGATGGATATTTCAAAGGCACCCTGGCCCCGTCTAGAGCGATTGATATCATCCAGGTTGGCATCATAACTCAATCCCAATAAGAAGTTGTTCAACTCTAATCCTACCATGCCTACAATCGCATCTACAAAGAACTGATCTAGTTCATTCTTAACTGGCCGAGCCCAAGAGCCCAAATGAATGGCGACACCCTTTATGTCATCCACCAAAAAACGGAAGTTGGTGCCTGCGTTGATCGCTAGGTGAGGACCTTGGCTATACATCATAACCCGGGGAAGCATTTGTACGGATGGCCCCATGGGTACTTGTAGGCTTAAGTGGGCGATATATTTTGTCGCTAATCGGTCCTCTGGGAATCGCTCCGGCCGCTCTTTATCATAGAAAAAACTAATTTGCGGTTCAAGAATATGATGCATACTGGCGCCGATAAAAACACCAAGTTTCCCAGCTGGCGAATAGGCATAATTGATACCCACATTAAAATCGGAATGCGCAAAATTGTTTTCTGGTAAAATCTCATCTGTGCCGTTGGTATATCCATTATCCCCATTGAATTGATCCCCAAAGTTGATGTTGCCATAGTTGATGTTACGCTGAGCAAGACCCACTTGTGCACCAATACTGAGAAATTGATTATTCTGATCACTTAAGGATTTATGAAAGCCACCAGATAGGAAAATCTGGTTGTTGGAGTATCCAATAAATGGAACCTTATCACTACTGAAAATAACCCCTACACCAAAGGAATCATCAAATTTTTTCTTATACTGATTGACGCGAAACCTGAAATCAATCGCTCCAGCATAAGTAATATAAGGATTTTGTAAAACGTTCTTCCACTGGTCTCTATATATGACAGAGAATCTATATTTTCCTTCCAAGGCTCCGGTAAGCGCGGGGTTTAGACTGATAGGGGAAGCATAAAACTGGGTAAAATGTTGATCTTGAGAAAAAAGGCTTGTGCCCAAGCCTAATAACAAGAAAAACACAACTAAATTTCTTTTCATAGGATTATGATATTCATGAGGGAATCAAAGGTAAGGTTTATTTTACTTACAAAGCAACGGACTTTTTCTAATATTTAGTATTTTTGGTAATGTGAATTGTGAATTCATCATCTTTACAATTCCGATGATCAATAAACAGCAAGCTTCATGACACATGGTATCTGCCCCTTAAGCACAGTGGCTATCCGTAATAGTGCTTCTCACAAGAGTGAAATGATCTCGCAATTGCTTTTTGGGGAGCTAGTGGAAATATTGGAACGCAAAGGGCGTCAATGGGTAAAAGTCCGTTGTGCGCATGATAATTTGGTAGGCTGGGTAGCGACCAATCAACTTGAAGCTATTACACCCAATGAGTTTGCACTTTACCAAGAACAATTTGCCTTTGTATTGGATGTTTTTCACGCCCTTTCAACGGCAGATAGTTTTTTACCCTTAACGCTTGGTGCACGATTACCCAATTTTGATGGCTTGCGATTTTTCGTTGGTGAAAAGACCTTCAATTATAGTGGACAGGCGGTCTTTCCACAAGATATTGTGCAAGGACCGGAGATCATCCAGAAAATAGCTAAGCGTTTCCTCAATGTGCCTTTCCTCTGGGGAGGAAGATCCACCTTGGGGGTAGATGGCCCTGGTTTGGTGCAGGTGGTCTTTGGCATTGCGGGCTACGCACTGCCCAGGGAAGCCTTCGAGCAGGTAGAACGTGGAGATAACGTAGACTTTGCCGAACAATCGCAGCCGGCAGATGTCGCTTTTTTTGAAAATCAAAAAGGACGTATCACGCATGCGGGTATCATGTTGCCGGAAGGGAAAATCATCCACTCCTATGGTAAAGTGCGTATAGATAAATTAGACCATTACGGAATATTCAGTAGAGAAAAAGGGGGCTACACCCACAAACTACGGATTATCAAACGACTTTGGGAGCCTCGCCCACTAAGCCCACAAAAAGAATTAGAAAAAGAGACCGAACAACTTAATCAACAGATTCCATTATTTTAGTTATAAGTTGTTTTAAAAGGGAGGTGTATAGCCTTCCTCAAATGCGGCCCTATTCTTTGACTAATTAATCCATCATTTCTACACGAGTACTGGCCCTGAAAATGGTCGAGGAGGTAAAAGTTAAGCCTTGCAGCTAATTTTTTGACGAAAGCTGAGACTATCTAAAGTGGTTTTGTAACTTTGCCGCCTATTTTCAGAAGCCTAGTGCTCGCGAATAGCAACTATCTACCCAAAAATCGATTTTATGTGGAGGATTGTCCATCAAAAACTTTTACCCTTTATTTTTTTATCCATTGGCTGCCTTGCGATTTTGCAATGCGAAAATAGCAGTGGTGGGGATAGAGAGGAAGGGACAAAAGAATCCACCAACTCCACCTTGATCACCTTTAGATCAGATACCCTCTTTCAATCCTCTCCTCAATGCGCCTCTGATTCTAATCGATGCGCTACGGTAAGCCTAGTATTTCCCTATGCGGAAAGCGGCCCTACGCAATTATGTGTAGATTTTAATCGCTTGCAGCTAAAGTACCTGAAAGCGATGATGCAAGATGTAGAATCAGTGGAGCCAACTTCTTCCCTGAATTTAGAAGGGCTAATGGGGGCATTCTTACAGGATTATGCCGAGCTTTTGGCCGATGATCCTCCTTTTAGTATGCCCTGGACGATGGAAATAAAGGGAGAAATCCTTTTCCAAAATGATAAACTTATAACGATTCAATTAGAACAATATACATTCACTGGTGGGGCGCATCCCAATTCTTTTACAAGCATTTGGATGCTAGATAAGAAGACTGGAGAGTCACTCGATTTCCAAGAGCTAAGCGCTAAAACCGATACGCTTTTACCCCTGGCAGAGGTGGCCTTCCGAAAGGCTATTGAACTCCCAATTACACAAACCTTGGCAGATGCTGGATATTTTCAAGATGAAATCTTTTCACTTCCGCAAAATTATGGTTTAGTAGAAGAGGGTTTACTGCTTTATTACAATACCTATGAGGTGGCACCCTATGTCTTAGGACCTACTGCGGTGATCATTCCAATAGCAGATTTACAACTTGTTTTTGAAACAGATAATTGGTACTAAAAATCAAATAAATATGAAGTTTTTTTGGACTGTTCTTTGTATGGCATTATTGGTAGCCTGTCAAAATGGAGAATCTACGACTGGTGATACTGCCAAAACTACGGTTAAGAAAGGAAACAATGGACAAGGAAATGGAGCCGTCAAAGAGGTTTTACCTGTAACCGAAGTAGATGGGGAATATGAATTGGCTAGTGCAGAAGTCGATGGTCAGAATGTTAAGCTGAGAGGTGAAAAGAAGATCAGTTTTAGTTTTGAGAGGGGTAAGGTGAATGGGCGATGTCTTTGCAATAGCTTTAGTGGCTCTTTTTCACTAGGAGAAGGCAATAGCTTGAATATTAGTGAATTTGGAAAGGGAACTAGAATCTGTTCGGGGAAGATGGGTAAAGAAAATGATATTTTAAGCATATTGCAAAGCGCAGGTACCTATGAATTACTAGCTAGTACAGCGCTGAAGATAAATGCCGAAAAAGGAAATTTAGTGCTTCGGAAAATACTTTAATATCATCTACTCTTGGGCTAAGAAGTTGAAACTATTTTATGCTTGCTTCAACTTCTTAGCCTAACATATCCTATCCACAAGATAGTTTGGCAATGCCTTAAAAAGCTAGTCAACCATTCTAATTGGGCTTATCTACGGCCTCATAAAATATGCTCCGCCATGTTAAGTAAACAAAACCCGACACAGACCGCCGCTTGGAAAGCACTTGAAAGCCATTTCTTGACGATTGAAAAGCAAGAAATGAAGCAACTCTTTGCAGATCATCCAGAACGCTTTCAGGCGTTTTCACTCCAGTTTGAAGATTTGTTAGTTGATTTTTCTAAAAACCGCATCACGGCAAAGACACTGGAACTTTTGCTGGAACTAGCTGAGCAAACTCATTTGTCCGCTAATATTGCAGCTTTATTTAAGGGAGATCCCATCAATGAAACAGAGCAGCGATCGGTGCTACATATGGCCTTGCGTAATCGCAGTAACCGACCTATTTTAGTTGAGGGAAAAGATGTGATGCCTGAGGTGAATCGGGTTTTGGACAAAATGAAAGCCTTTTCTGGAAAGCTACTCTCCGGAGAATGGAAAGGTTATCAAGAACAGAAAATCACTGATATCGTCAATATTGGTATCGGAGGCTCAGATTTAGGGGCCGTCATGGTTACCGAAGCCCTGAAGCCATATTGGCAGGAAGGTATTCAATCTCATTTTGTTTCCAATGTAGATGGAACGGATATCGTCGAGACCTTGAAAGGCCTGAATCCAGGCACCACCTTGTTTATTATCAGTTCAAAGACCTTCACGACGCAGGAAACCATGACCAATGCACATACGGCTCGGAAATGGTTTCTGGATACGGCCAGAGAGGAAGCATATATTCCACAACATTTTGTAGCGGTTTCTACCAATAGTGACGGGGTACAGAAATTTGGTATCGCCACAGAGAATATGTTTGAGTTTTGGGACTGGGTAGGAGGACGTTACTCACTGAGTTCTGCGATCGGACTTTCAATTGCCTGTACCATTGGCTTTACAAACTTCAAGGAATTATTAGAAGGTCTCCATGCAATGGATGAGCATTTTAGAACGACTCCTTCTGACAAGAATCTACCCGTCATCTTAGCGCTGATTGGGATTTGGTACAATAACTTTTTTGGGGCCGAAACTGAAGCTATTCTTCCCTACGACCAATACTTGCATCGATTCCCTGCCTATTTCCAACAAGGAAATATGGAAAGCAATGGGAAATACGTCGATCGTAATGGCCAAAAAGTGGACTATCAAACGGGACCCATTATTTGGGGAGAGCCAGGGACCAACGGCCAGCATGCTTTTTATCAATTGATCCATCAAGGTACCAAATTGATTCCTTGCGATTTTATTGCTTCGGCCAATAGCCATAACCCTACTGGTGAGCACCACGAGATTTTATTGTCCAATTTCTTTGCGCAAACAGAGGCCCTGATGAAGGGGAAATCAGCTGAAGAAGTAGAAGGGGAGTTGACCAAGGCTGGTTTATCAGAATCTGCTATCAAAGCCTTATTGCCCTATAAAGTATTTGAAGGGAACCGCCCGACCAATTCTCTATTGTTGCAACAACTGACCCCTCGAACACTGGGGATTCTAATTGCGCTTTATGAGCATAAAATATTCGTGCAGGGGGCCATCTGGAATATCTATAGTTTTGATCAATGGGGAGTAGAACTTGGAAAGCAGTTGGCAAAGGGCATTCTTCCTGAACTTCAAAATGATGAAACCATTGAATCCCATGATGCCTCTACGAATGGTTTGATCAATGCGTTCAAGCAAATGCGCAAAGCCTAAGTCTTTAAGCAGTGGATAGGAGATGCCACTCATAAATACAATAGCCGTTGCGATATGGGACTTCCTGCCGCAACGGCTTTTGTATTGAATAGGATAGGTCATATCAACTAGGAAACTCAAATAAATCTACGGCTTACCCAACCATTGTTCAACTAGAAGCCGTCTTGCTTAGCAAGAATAGAGTAAAGAGACCGAGACAGAAAGAATAAGGAAACTTGATTGCCCATCTAAAGGGTATGGGCGAGCTTTTCTTGCAGACTTCTAGCTGTTTATTTAAATTGCTGTTGGAGCATCTTTGTTTCCATGTAGTATTAAGCAATCGGAAAACTAAATAGCTATGAGACTTCTCCTTTCCTTACTCTTCCTCTTTTAAGTGGGAATATGCTTTTAAAGAGGAAGGGATATTTTATGTCCTGTTCCTCAGTGTTTTTAGTAGCGATAGTGATGTTGAGCAAGAGAACAATTCGGCAGCTGGGTTTCACTTTGTAGCTGGGCGGCAATGGAATCGTTTTTGGGGTACGGGAATTGGAGTAGGCGTAGATGGCTATGCTTCTTTTAGCAGCGGTGCCACCTTGATACCCCTCTACTTGCAAGCTCGTAGTTATTTTACAAAAAATGGCAATCCCCTTTTTCGCCACCAATGCAGGGTATGCATTTGCCGCGGGTGGGGATACGGTCGATTTTGGAGTAGATGCAAAAGGGGGATATATGGTTCACCCCGCTTTAGGCTGGCGATTTAGCGCTTCTGCAAGGACCAATTTTACCATAGATGCAGGCTTGAAGTTTCAAAAAGCCTATATCAAACGAGTGGCTATCTTAAATGGGGATTTAGAAATAAGAGATATTTTATATCAACGCTTTACACTGCGATTAGGACTGGTTTTTTAATAGAGGTTGCTTCGTACTTTCCGAACAACTCGATACCGAAGTCTAGCTGTTTATGTTGAAGAAAAAGGATTTATCCGAAAAAGAATTGGTGGAGGCATGTGTAGCCAATGATAGGCGTTCACAGGAAAGGCTTTTTCGAAAGTTCTTTCCTGGCATGATGCGTATGTGCATGCGGTACACGGATGATAAAGGGGTAGCAATGGAAATTGTTAATGCTGGCTTTCTCCGTGTATTTAAAAAACTGCATACTTTCTCCTTTTCTGGTTCATTAGAAGGTTGGATCCGACGCTTGGTTTTTCATAGCTTATCGGATCATTTTAAGAAGCAGACGAAACCGGTGCATTTCCTATCCCTTGAGGATCGAGATGCACCACATGAATCCAGCGCCTTGGATCATTTATTTTGGGAAGATATTATCAAATTGGTGGATTTTCTACCTGCTGCGAGCAAAGAAGTGTTTTGGCTCTATGCCATCGAAGGTTATTCCCATGCTGAAATTGCCGAGCGGGCCAATATCAGCGTAGGAACCTCAAAATGGCACTTATCAAATGCCCGAAGCAAGTTGAAAACTTTAATCCTCCAAACAAATAATAAGACGAATTATGCCGGATAACAGGGACAGCGGATTGGATCCCAGCTTTATCGATGCAGCCTGGGAAGATATGCAGCGTCAATTGGAAGAGGCGATGCCTGTAGAGCCAAAGTCAAAAAGGCGTGTCATTGCTTGGTGGTGGTGGGCAGCTGGGCTGCTTCTTCCGATCGCCAGTATAGTATGGTTTACTGTTCAGGGGAATCAGCCAGAATTGGCTGCCTTGCCGATAGATTTGCAAGGCAAAAGCCTGCCGCAGGAAACACCCCAGAAAGAGGCCGTAACACTAATAGAAGGCAATACAATCCCTGCTACTCCCGTAAATATAGCTGAAAATGTAAGTCAGTCTGCTCCCGCTCAGACCAAATTGCATTCGACTGTTCCAGTCCATACAACTAAGTCCCCCAAAGAGGATCTTTCCCTAAATAATTTGGCTGCTGCCCCCAAAGCGCCCCTTCCAAGGGTAAAGGAACCAGAAAGTACCATCCATCAAAGCAGCGAAACAGCTGCATCTAGCACGTCTAATAATCCCAATACACCAACCCTAGAACGAAAACTTCTAGCGCTGGTACCTCCCGTCGCTCCATTATCCCTTACTGATTTACCGGCTAAAGAATTAGCATGGAAAGGAGAGATGATACCCGACACCCGCATGTCAAATTGGGCCTTAGAGATAGGGGCTACTACCCGCAGTTTCGTAGGCGTGGATGGCTTATTGGTCGGACTCAATAAAGAATGGGGTAAATCTAACCGAAAATGGTCTTTCGGGGCAGGTATGCAGTATCGGTTCCAAAGATTACCCTTTGATAATCAAGATTTATCAGGTATCAATGTTTCTAGAAGTCGTGATGCCATCAAGACGGAAGATGCTTTGGGCTTTGGCCAAGACCCTGGGATGGAGGCTGTCCTAGATACAGATAACAACGTCATTAATTTTGCCTCAGCAGACAGTGTCATCAGTATTCCGATTAATGACTTAGCATTGGTTCAAAAACTTCATTTTATAGATATTCCATTGTATGCCCATTTTAAACTTCGCCCCAAATTTCAACTCTTTATGGGCGTTCAGTTATCCTTCCTGGCTAAAGCATATCTTGATATTACCGAAGCTCGATCAGGGACGGAGCAAGACTTGGCCGCCTCCTACAATGTAGCGAATGGAACGGGTGTAAATTGGTATGCCAATAGAGGAAATACACGGATTGGAGCCAATACAGGGGATTTTCAACCTTTCCAGATGGGGGTATCTACTGGCTTTACCTATTATCCTCGTGCTAGTTTGGGGCTTAGACTTCAATACAGGAGTACCCCAATAAGTGTCTATAAAGCGGCGAATATTAGCACCTTTGATCATTGGCTGGGTACTTCCGTCTTGTGGCGATTTGGAGGGAAATAGTCCACAAAAGTTCCGCGGCTAAGGAAGGAGACGATCATTTTTAGCCCGTGCAGCTGAAGAACCTTATCTTGGAGGCATCCTATTGCTCATTTCTCCGTTTAATAAGGTAGACTATTAACTCATTGAATGATGAAAACCCTCAGCCCCCTCACTGCACTGCTATTATTCCTATACCTATTTTCGTGTAACAAACGAGAAATTGAGGCACCTAGCGTCAATTTCGGATACGAATACTACCCTTTAGAAGTAGGTCAGTTTTGGGAATATGAAGTAGACTCCATTATTTATCGTCCTGCTATTGGCGGAATCAGAAGCGATACTTTTTATTCTTTTTTACTGGAACAAGTCGTGGATACCTTTCGTGACAATACAGGATTACTCAATTATCGCGTTGAGCAATTTACGCGCAGAGGTACTGACCTGCCCTGGCAAGTGCGCAATGTCTTTACCCTGTCTCGTAATCCAACCCAAGCTTTTCGTGTGGAGGATAACCTTAGGTTTTTAAAAATGGTATTTCCTCCTCGGCCCGACCGGCAATGGCCAGGTACAAATTATTTTGATGAATTCACGGAAGTAACGGTCGGGGGAAATCAACTTCAAGCTTTCAAAGGATGGGAATCAACAATCTTGGCAGATAAGGAACCCTGGGCCTATGGCAACCTAAGTTTTGATGAAGTACTAAGAATTCAGATTGCTGATTTCAATACGCTAATCGAAAGAAGAGAAGGAGAAGAATACTATGTGGAAGATGTAGGGCTGGTTTACAAAAGTCTTTTTATTTTTGATACACAATGTCAAATATGTTGTAATGGTGATTGTGGTGATTTGGAATGGGAAGATAGGGTAGAGCAGGGTTTCCAAATAGAACAGCGCCTCATTAGGTATCAATAAATATGACTAAGAATCTGAAAGAAGTTGGTAAGTTAGGAAAAACCTTTGGTTTTGATGGAAGTCTCAAACTCGCAATAGATGCGGCTCTCCTGGCTGAGTTGAAAAAAGCAGAATTTGTTTTTATTCCTACCGCTGGGCACAAAGTGCCCTATTTCGTAGATAAAATCAAGCCGGGAAAACCTTTAACGATTAAGCTAGAGGATGTAGACTCTAAGGAAGATGCACTCTCATTAAGCGGGCAGAAAATCTATATTGAGGCAGCCGAAAAAGTAACTTCCGGGCCGATTCCATTAACCGAAATTACTCAGTTGAGTGAGTTGGTAGACTTTGAGTTGCAAGATGAAAAATTGGGAAAAATTGGGAACATTGCTGCTATTTATGAGTTGCCGCAACAATGGATGGCTAGTGTAGATTATGAAGATCGAGAGGTACTCATTCCTTTGAATGAAGAATTTGTAGTGGCGATAGATGTCGCTCAAAAAATAGTACTTACCCATCTGCCAGAAGGAATCCTGGTGTTATGATTTTCGCAGTCGTGCGTCCAGAAAACCTGCCAATACCTCAATTCCCATATCAAACCCAATATTGTTATTGATGATCAAATCTGCTTCTTCTACATAAGGCTTGATGTACTTTTCAAAAGTAGGCAAAACGTGATGTTCATACCGGTACAAGACATCATCGAGCGGATAATTGCGTTCTACTCGATCCCTTTTTATCCGTCTTATCACCTTTAGGTTTTCTTTGGCGTGCAGGAATACCTTTAAATCCAGTAACTGTTTTATTTTCTTATAATGAAACACAAATAGGCCTTCTACAATCAGAATGGGTGCAGGTAGGAAAGTCAATAATTGGGGATCCGCCTTTTCATTATTAAAAGTGTACTCGATCCGTTCGACGGCTTCCCCGCCAATTAATTGTTGGATATCTTTGTGGAAAGCTTTCTTATTGATAGACTTTGGGCGATCAAAATTGATGACGCCATTATCATCTTCCACCTGCATATCTCGTGGAAAGTAGTAATCATCTTGAGAGATGACGCAGATGTCTTTTTCCTCAAACCGCTCCCGTAGCTGCTTGATGAATGTAGTCTTACCAGAGCCACTGCCGCCCGTGATGCCAATAATTAGTGGTTTCATGTACTAGTATTATGGGGGCAAAAATAGAAATATTATGCCCCTGAAGAAACATTACGGGACACATCCTATTATTTATCCTGCATTGATCGTTTGCTGAGGCTTGTTGTACGTCTATCAATTGCGGGAGAGAAGCTAATCTCTAGCTAGTAACCAATAGTGCTAGCCTTTACCTCGACCACAAGGTCAGAAAGTGTGAAAAGAAACTCGGTGCCGACGCCAGGAATTGATTTAACGGTAATGGTACCGCCGTGTTGTTCTACCACCTTTTTACAAATGGCTAGTCCAATCCCTGCTCCTTGTATCTCCTGATTGGCATGGGCTCGTTTAAATACTTCGAAAATGGCCACTTGTCGCTCGGTTGGAATACCAATGCCGTTATCCTTTATCGAAAAATGCCAACTATCTGCTACCTTTTTCTGTGTGATCAAAATCAAAGGGGCTTCCTTCTTTTTCGAAAACTTGATACTGTTCGATAACAAATTTTGGAAAAGTTGTATCAATTGAATTTTATGACCCCATAGGTGGGGCCCAGATTCATATGTTATGATCGCTCCCGTCCTATTGATCTGTTCCCGTAAGTTATAGTTTACAAGCGTCATAATATCATCGAAGGGAACCTGAACCTGTTCAGTTGTCTCCCTTCCGATTCGGGCATATTTTAGTAATCCCTGTATGAGTTGTTCCATTCGAACCACTCCCAAATTGGCAAAGGATAAGTATTCATTTACCTCTTGGTTTTTATGATCAACTAGCTTGTCTGTAATCAAAGCGAGATATCCCTTTACTGTCCGCAGCGGTTCTTGCAAATCATGTGAGGCTACGTAAGCAAAGCGCTCCAGGTCATGATTTGAGCTTTTTAATTCATCGATCGTGATTTTCAATTGTCGTTGCGCCTGCTCCAGGTCTTTTGTTTTTTGTTCCAATAGCGCTTTGGAAGATTTCAAGTCGTTCTCAACTTTGATGCGAATGGTGATATCCCGTACAGCCGCCGTAAATAGGTGTCGACCTTGGAATTGCAAATCAGAAATGTTGATTTCGAGCGGAAACAAGTCGCCACTTTTTCGCATCCCTTCCATAATGACGTTTTGATTCAAAATGCGCGATTCCCTGGTCTCTATATAATGTTTGATACCTTGCTGATGCCGTTGGCGGTATTTTGTTGGCATTAGAATCGAAAGTTCTTGGCCGATGAGTTCATCAGTGGAGTAACCCCATATCTCCTCCACTTTTTTATTGATCATGATAATTTCACTCTTGTCATTAGCGGTTATGATACCATCTCCAACCGCATTCATGACTTCTCGCAATTGTAAATAGGCTTCTTCACTTGACTTCTGGGCCAATTTTACTTCAGCTTGCGCTTTTTGCAGCTGTTGATTACGTTTGGCTAGTTGCTGGTTGAGTTCTTCTAGAAAGTTTACTTTTTCTAAGAGGGCATTTGATAGTTGGTGTTTGCTTAAAAGGCCAATCTTCTCGGTATCTAGATATTGCTGCGGAATCAAGGAGATAATAATGGGAAAGGTATCGAGCAGCTTATACAGGCTGGCAATTTCCTGATAGGATCGGTCAAAACTCATTTGGGTAAATCTAGCGCCCATACTTTGTGCCAACTTATTCCCTATGGTTTGACTGATCCGCGAAAGGTAGTGGGCATCGATTCTTTCTATTTCCTGTTCCGTTTTAATAAAAGTAGGAAAGGCTCGGTGTACTGCTGGTAGGTCATTGACCCAATTCAAAGCATTTTCGAAAAAATGATCCTCAATCTTGCCTAAGATATGGATAGTTCCTTTTAAGATTCCTTGCAAAAGTATTTTGGCTAAAAGAATATTCTGTTGTGCCTCTTCTTGGAAAATTAACTGAAAATGAGGCAATTCAACTAGATGAGGGAATCGCAGTTGTACGGCTTTCCTGAGTGCTACCTCTGTAGACTTTCGTTGCTTGTATTCGGAAATATGTTGTTCATAACTTAGGTATAAGGCAGGTAACTTAGCAATGATTTGTTCAGTGGGAAGCTTGAAATATTGTTCATCAAATTCGCGAAGCGGGTTGGTTCGGACAGATGATGACGTAAAGGCCTGGAGAAATTCATGCAACTGCTCAATTTCTTGTACCGTTGAGTTCTGGTTGGAACTTGCCCGAGAAAACGATCTTCGGAACCAATTGAAAGGATTTTCCAACATAGGATGGACTATTATCCGCTTTTGCTGACTTTATAGATACGATAGAACCCTATGGCTGATAAGCCCCAAGTGATAATTAAAGCGATAAACCACATCGTATTTCCTAACATATAGCCTAATGTATCACGAAATACATCATAGTGAAATATATGCTGGACTTGCATGGCTATATGTCCTACAGCCATGACTAGAAAACCCCAGGCCAGGTAATTCATGCCTTGACCGAAAATGCCCCCTTTCAAGGCCCTGGCTGTCTGAAAACTATAATAGATGCAAAGAAATAGAAAAGGTAATTCTAGGATACCAAACCAGAACACACTGTCTAGTTGGGTAACTCCGTCTTCGGTATGATTATTATGTTGAGCACGCAGTAAAATGGGTAAGCAGAGCAATAGCAAGAACGACCAAAGCGGCTTTAGTTTTATCATTTTATGAAGTTTGTTGGTATGAACGATCTTTGCGCTTACTGACTTGGGTTATTATAGCTTACGAAACCAGCTAAACTTAGTTGCATTATTGACTCCCAGCTGGCATCTTGGGAACTCACTCTTGATGACCGTAAATAGGTTGTCCCAAGATAAAAGGTGCTATCGCTTGCAAGTATTCGCCCCCTTAATAAATAGGTTCGACACTTGCATTCTGAAAAAGAAAAGCCCATCGATCTGCATGCTCTCCGATGATTTTGGAAATAGGTTTTCCTGCCCCATGTCCGGCATCTGTTTCGATTCGTATTAAGACGGGTTGCTCTCCCTGATGAACATGCTGCAATTGTGCCGCAAACTTAAAAGAATGCGCTGGAACGACCCGATCATCATGATCCGCTGTCGTAATCATGGTCGCAGGATAACTTAGGCCTTCTTTTAAGTTGTGCAAAGGGGAGTAAGCATAGAGCATATCGAATTGTTCAGGCTCAGCGCTGCTTCCGTACTCGGGAATCCAGGCTCTTCCTATGGTGAAAAGATGAAAGCGAAGCATATCAAGCACACCAACTGCCGGAAACGCCATACCAAAGAGCTCCGGCCGCTGTGTCATGCATGCCCCCACTAGTAATCCACCGTTTGAACCTCCCGCAATGGCCAGTCGCTTATTAGTAGTATACCCCTCATCGATTAGATATTCGGCCGCTGCGATGAAATCATCAAAGACGTTTTGCTTTTTGGCCAGCATACCAGCTTGGTGCCAGGCTTCGCCATATTCTCCGCCACCGCGTAAGTTGGGCATGGCAAATACGCCATCATTTTCCAGTAAGATCAGGCGCGTAGAGCTGAAACTAGGGGTAAGGCTAATATTGAAACCGCCATAGGCATATAGGTAGGTGGGATGACTCGCATCCAATTGTAATCCTTTTTTATGAACTAAGAACATGGGAATGGACGTCCCATCTTTACTCGTATAAAAGACCTGCCGTTCCTCATAAGCGTTTGGGTCAAATTTTAGATCCGCCGTAAAGAAGGGCGTGGAAAGGCCACTCTCAATTTCATACTTAAAAATAGTATTGGGGTACAAAAAAGAAGTAAAGGCATAAAACAGTACTTTATCCTCTTTTTTTCCCCTAAAACCTCCGGCACTTCCTAAGCCCGGTAGCTGTATCTCAAGCTGGTGGCTTCCATCGTAATCCATCTGGATAAAACGATCCGTGGCATCCTTCAGATAATTGGCAAAGAGCTTTTCCCCTCCGGTATTGACCGTCTGTAATAGATGCACTGTTTCTGGTAATATCTCCTGCCAATTTTCTTTTTCAGGTTTAGCCAGATCAATACGTACGAGTCGATACTTAGGCGCATCAATATCAGTCAATACCCAAAAATGCCCATCACGGTGATCGATGACGTAACTCTTATTGCTATAGCCTTCGAAGAGTGAGACGAAGTCGGAGTCACTGCCCAATTCCTTATAGTAGGTGCTAAATCCGTCGGTACCGGGCGTTGCATTTAATAGCAGATAGGCCTTATCTTCCGTAATGTAGGTGTAGTGATTCAGGTCGGGCTGTGCGGGATCTTCGTAAATAATAGAATCCTCAGCCTGGTCGGTTCCTAAGGTATGATAACAAACCTGGTGGTTTTTATTTTTCCCGCTTTTTTTGGACGCCTGCAAAGGCTCCGGATAACGACTATAAAAGATGCCATCTTTATACCAGGAAGCACCAGAGAATTTAACCCAACTGAGGCTGTCCGGCAGTTTCCTTCTGGTGGCAATTTCCATAAAGTGAATTTCTTGCCAATCCAAACCCGCCTCAGCGATAGAATAGGCCACGTATTTATTATCCTTAGAAAAACTCAATAAGGAAATGGCGGTAGTGCCGGCTTCAGAATAAGTATTAGGATCGATAAACACAGCAGGCTCGCCGCTTAGTCCTTGTTGAAAGTAAATGACAGGTTGATTTTGCAGCCCATCATTTTTATAGAAGAAATAATAATCTCCTGCCCGGAAAGGGGAAGATAGCCGAGCATAATCCATCAGTTCACTCAAACGATCGGCAATTTTATCTCGGTAAGGAATCTCAGCTAGATAGGCTTGGGTTAATTGGTTTTGGATTTTAACCCAATCTTCGACTTCTGGGGCGGTATCATCTTCCAACCATCGGTAAGGGTCAGCTATAGAAGTTCCATGATAGTCGTCGGTTTGATCAACTCTCTTTGTTGAGGGGTAGGTGATTTTCATTCTTTTAGTTCTTGTTCATGTTTTTGGTAACGCTGCTCACTCGCATGAGCCTACTTTCACAAGTAAAGGAAAATTGTGAAGTATTATGCAATAAAAAATGACATAATCCTATAAATTCGTCATTCCAATCAAATATCAACAAAATGACTCATCGGTACCTATTAACAACGATCCTCGTGCTATTTATGTTCCAAATACTTGGGGCGCAATCAGATAAAAAAGACAAAAAATGGGATGTAAATAACCCGCCAGGGAATCACAAAGAAGTAAATTTTACAGTGGAGGAAGGGACATGGATGAGTGTAGATGTTAGTCCAGATGGTAAAATGATTGTTTTTGACCTACTGGGCGATATTTATAGCCTACCTATAGCAGGTGGCGAGGCACAAGTATTACGTTCAGGCTTGGCCTGGGAAGTACAGCCGCGCTTTAGCCCGGATG
>Ga0070727_10002542_pt1 | contig 17512 bp, 8 predicted proteins | sample tdAd472_FD_66722 | JGI IMG/M metagenome (GOLD analysis project Ga0070727, IMG submission 66722) | Marine sediment microbial communities from the Atlantic coast under amendment with organic carbon and nitrate - tdAd47.2 | ecosystem: Environmental > Aquatic > Marine > Coastal > Sediment | place...
CCGTATCGTCGGTTGTCGCCGCGCGGGCCTGTAACACAGCGCCACGGGCGCGGGCGGCGTGGCTGATCCGGGTCAGGGTTTCAGGGCTCTTCAGCAGGTCGCGCAAGGCCTGCGCCATCGCGGGGGGATCATCGGCGGGGGTGACGCGGCCCGCAGTCTGGTCGCGCCCGACCAGGTCGGGCGGCGTGCCCCGGTCATAACAGAGCACCGGGCGGCCGGCACACAGCGCCTCCATCACGCTGAGGCCAAAGCTTTCGGCGACATGGGACAGGCTGAGCACGATATCGGCCTGCGCCAGGGCTGCCGCCGGGCCGGGGGCGTACCCGGTATGGGTCACGTTGGGCGGCAGCGGGGCCAGCTGCGCCAGTTCGGAATTGTCCGGGCCGATCAACAGGAACTGCGCCTGCGGGCAATGCCGGGCCACGGCGCAGAAATCGGCGATGCCTTTCTTCGCGGTCAGAGAGCCGATCAGGGCGACGCGCGGCGGGTCGGCCGGTTCAAAGGGCAGATCGGCCAGTGCGGCATCGACCCCGGCGGGGGCCAGCACGGCCCGGCCCGGGGGCTGATCCAGCCAGCGCAGCACCGCGTCGGAATTGGCCACCAGCCGGGTCGCCAGCCCGGTCACATGGGCACGCAGTTCTTCCGGGTGGCGGCCCAGATCCAGACACAGGCGCGGGTCAGAGGCGGGCAGTTCGTGCACATGCACCACCGTCGGCACCCCGGCGGCGCGGGCGGCCAGCAGGGGCGCGTCCATCACGATGGTGTTCTGGTGGATTTCAACCGCGCCGCTGTCGCGGATCAGGGTGGTCAGGGTGGCGAGCGTTTCCGGGTGGGGCGGCACGCCGCCAAAGCTCCAGCCATAGGGGATCACATGCACCTTGTGGGACAGCGCGCGCAGCTCGGCCAGGTAATCGGCATTGGCGATCTGGGGCAGCACCACCGAAGGCGTCAGCCCGACGGCGCGCGCCCGGCGCAGCAGGTCGGGCAGGCAGCGTTCGGCACCAAAGATCTGCGCGCGCGCCTGATGACCAAAGACCAGCACATGCCGCCCCGGTTCCGGCGCGGGCAGGGCGCCGTCGAACAGGGGCAGCGGATCGTGCCCGGCGGCGCGCCCCGTTTCCACGTAATGTTGCAGGGCGGGGCGATCCAGCGGCCCGTTGGCCATCGCGTAGCCCGATGTGCTGAAGCCGGGACCGGGATCGCGCCCCTGCGCCGCGCCCGTGTCGCGATACTGCAGCGCGCCGTCCAGATCGCCTGCGCGCAGGTCGGGATAGGTCTGCATGTACCAGTCATCATCATAAAGCCCCGATTGCGTGACCCAGTCGTCAGGGGCGGGAATTGCGGGTAAATCGCCCGGATTAGAGCCGAAATCTGGCGACAGCGCGGGCGGGATCGGGAACGGGCGCTGCGCCGGGTATTGCGCCAGCGGCAGCGTGTCGGCCCCATAGCGATGCCAGCGCCGCCCGGCCATGTCATAGTCGCGCCGCGCGCCCGCGATCTGGGTGTCGATGCCGGTGGCGCTGTTCTGGGTCAGCGATGCCGCGTGCAACCGGCCAAAGGACAGCGGCAGGCCGGGATTGACGCGCAGGATCGCCCCATCGCCACAGATCGCGCGGATGCGGTTGATATATTCGGTATCGGCCCCGGCGCGGGCGCGGTCCCAGTATCCCAGCGTCTCGCGCAGTTCGGCCCGGATCATCAGCGAAGAGACATCCGGATGGGTCAGCCCGTCTTCGCCCCACCAGCGGGTAAAGCGCAGATCGGGCGTGGTGCGGACCCAGTCGGCGAGGCTGGCGACCCCGTCGGGGTTGCGCCGCAGGGCGCGGACCTGTCGCGCGATGCGCGCCGGATGCGCCCAGTCATCGGCATCGAGCACGGTCAGGAAATCGCCCTGCGCCGCGGCCATGCCGAGGTTGCGGGCGGCATAGGTGCCCGGCTCGGCGCGGCCATCCAGCAGGCGGATGCGCGGGTCCTGGGCGGCACAGGCGCGGGTGATATCGGCGGTGGCATCAGTGGAGCCATTGTCCACCACCAGGATTTCCAGATTGCGCCAGCTTTGCCCGGTCAGGCTGCTGAGCGCGGTCTGGATTGTGGTGGCGGCATTGCGCGCGGGCATCACCACGCTGACCAGCGGGCCGTTGCGGTGCCGCGCGCGGGGCCATGCGGCGCGCAGCCGGTCAAAGGCCGGGCCTGTGCCATCGGTCACCGCAACCCCGCCCAGCCCGTGGCGCGCATAAAGCCGCGCCATGCGCCAGCGCCAGCGCCAGCCCGCGCCAAACCCGCCCGTGGCGGCGGCGATATTGGCGGCGGCCAGATGCAGGTCGGGCAGGGGGCCAAACGCGGCGCGTGCCCTTTGAAACAGGCTCTGTGCACGGGGCAGGTCATCCGCGATCACGGCGGCCTCGATCGCCAGCAGCGCGATATCGGGCAGGCAGAAGCCCCCGATCAGGTCAGCCTGTGCATCCAGCGGGCGCAGCCAGGCATCGGCCCCGGCCCAGTTGCCTGCGCGCGCATCCGCCCGGGCACAGGCCAGCGTGGCCCAGAGCCGGTCCGGGGCATGGGCGCTGGTTGTCTGTGCCTCAAGCGCGGCGCGCCCGCCCTGCAACAGGCCCCGGCGCAGATCGCGTTCGCGGGTCTTTGCGGTCAGGAAACAGGGCAGCCGCCCCTCGGCCCGGCCCCAGCGCAGGTAGTGGCGCCGCGGGTCCAGCCCAGCGGCGGCGACATCCGGGTAAACCTGAAGATACCAGTCGGGATCAAAATGGCCGGGCACGCATCGCGGCCCCCCGAAATATCCAGCCAACAGGGCCATGCGATCACAATATTCCCTTATCGACAGGCGCAGCAGCCCGGCCCGGTGGCCGGGGTGGCCACATGGGCAGCTTTTGGACAGTCACACTTTACATCATGCAGAATCAAGGCCATTTAGCGGAGAGTTTTTGTACGATTTCGCCATTGTGCAACATCGCCGTGCAAACAGGTTTGACAGGATCATGGCATGACCGATTTTCAACGCCAGAAGGCGGGAGCATCGCATCTTCCTGACGCCATGTTGCAGCTTCAGAACACGGTCGAGATGCTGTTTCTGGAAAAGAAAGCGCTGGAACAGGATTTGTCGGACCTGCGCGCCACGCAGCCGGTTGTGATGTTTGGCCTGCCGCGCCCGTCGCTGGTGATGCGGGGGGTTCTGCGCGCCTCGGCCCGGCTGCGCCGCCGCTATCACCTGTCGCTGATCCGCGAATGCGGGCTGTTTGATGCGGACTGGTATCTGCGCCGCTATCCGGACATTGCCGCCACCGAAAGTGACCCGGCGCAGCATTTCCTGGATCACGGCGGCACCGAAGGGCGCGATCCGGGGCCCTATTTTGACACGAAACATTATCTGCATCTTTACCCTGATATCGCACAGAACAGAATGAATCCGTTGCTGCATTATATCGTTGCGGGGTTTGCCGAACGCCGGTCGATCCGGCCGGGCATGCCACATGGGGAGCAGGTATGACAGGCTGGCGCCTGCCGCAGCGCGTCGCATATGTGGTCAACCACAGCTATCCTTATTCCAGCGACGGCTATGCGGTGCGCACCCACGAGGTGGCGCGCGCGCTGAGCGGGCTGGGCCATGACATGGTGGTGCTGAACCGGCCCGGCCGACCCTGGGATATCGAAGGGTTTCGCGCGGATGCGCCGGTCAGCACCGAACAGATCATCGACGGGGTGCGCTACCTGTTCCTGCCCAACCCGCCGGTCGGCACCGAGATGAACCGGCGCGGGCGGCTGCGTCAGGCCGAGGCTGTTCTGACCGAGGCGTTCGAAATCCTGCGCCCCGGCGCGGTGATGGCCGTGTCTAACTGGGAGAATGCAGAGCCTGCGCAATATGCGGCGCGGCGCTGGGGTTGTGCGTTTTTCTATGAACAGCGCGGCTTCTGGGAGATGGCGCGCGCGGCGGGGGATGCGACTTACGCGGCCTCGCCGGAATACCAGGCCGACCAGCAGAACGATGTCCGGGTGGCACAGGCCGCGCAGGTGGTGTTCACGCTGAATGCGGGCATGCGCGCCGAGCTGATCCGGCGCGGGGTGGCGGGCGACAAGATCCAGCTGGTGGCGAACGGAATATCGCCGCCTGTGCCCGTTGCTGCCACCGGGGGCATCACCCGGGCCGCGATCGGCTGTCAGGCGAAACATCTGCTGGGTTATGTCGGGTCGCTGAACGCCTATGAAGGCGGCGAGGATCTGCTGCAGCTGGTGGCGCAGCTGCGCGCCTCGGGCGTGGATGTGGACCTGCTGATGCTGGGCTCGGGCGCGCCCAAGGGGCTGATCGGGTCGCAGTATGACACGCCGGTCGCGACCGATCTGCGCGCGCAGGCCGAGGCGCTGAAGATCGCGGGGCACGTGCATTTCGTTCCACAGATGGCCCAGAGCGAGACCGGGGCCTATTACAGCCTGCTGGATGCGGTGATCATGCCGCGCCGCCGCACCCCGGTGACCGAGCTGGTGGCGCCGCTGAAACCCTATGCCGCTGCCGCCTATGGCGTGCCGGTGTTCATGAGCGACCTGCCGCCGCTGGCCGAGGTGGCGCAGGATATCGAGGCCAGCCTGTTTCCCGAAGGCGATATCGACGCGCTGGCCGGGATGGTGCGGCACATGTTGGAACAGGGTGACCACCCGGCGGCGGGGGCCGCGCCCAAGCCGGGGCTGCTCTGGTCGCGGCGGGTGCAGCCGATGTCACGGCATCTGCAGGCCGCCGCGCAGGCCGCGCCGCGCCTGGAGGCGCAATTGGGGCAGGCCGGGGCCGCACCGGCGGAACATGCCCGGTTCGACACCCATATCCTGCCGCGCGTGGCGCTGTCCGGCGGCACCGTGAACGAACCGGTCGCGGTGATCGGGCCCTGCGCATATCTGCCGGGTCAGACACACATCACGCGGCTGAGCCGGGTCAATATCCTGTCGGAACTGGCGCAGGGGCCGGTTGGCCGCTTCATCATCGACTGGGCCGGGTTGCAGGACGCGCCCGGCGACTGGGACGGGCTGTGGTCGGTGGCGGATATGCGTCTGAACCGGCTGGTTCTGGATGCCTGCCGGATCGCGCTGGACCGGGGATGGCGGATGCAGGTTGTCGGCCCGGTGTTGCGGTCGCGCGCGCCGCTTTACCGCACCGTCAGCGGCGCCTTTGAAGAGATTTCGCCCGTCGATAATGACAGCCCGGAGGGCGCGTCATGAGGATCGCGGTGCTGGCGGAACAGAATTTCAACCTGATCGACGGATCGACGATCTGGCTGCTGAACGTGTGCAAATTGCTGGCCCTGCAGCCCGATTTCGACACCGAACTGCTGTTGACGCATCCGCTGAACGACCGGGTTCTGGCTGATGAACTGCCGGACAGCATCCGGGTCAGCGATGCGGCTGCGTTGTTGCAGGCGGCCGGGATCGGCGATGACCGGCTGCAGCCGGAAACCCTGATTGATACACTGAGCGCGCATGAGCAGGCGGCGGGCCGGTTCGACCGTCTCTTCGTGCGCGGGGCGGGGTATCTGGAACAGCTGCTGGCGGCACCTGAGTTTCAGCACCGGGTGGTGGCCTATGCGCCCAGTGCGATCCCGGACGTCACCGCGCCGGAACCCGATTGGGTCGGGTTGGCGCGCACCGTGCGCGCGCCGGTGGTGATCCAGAGCGAGACCGCCAAACACGCGCTGGAATCGCTGTTGGATTACCCGGCGCATGTGCTGCATGTGGTGCCGCCGATCGTGTTTCCGGCGGTGGAAACAGACCACGTGCCGGAAACTGACCGACCGGTCACCTTGTGTTACGCAGGCAAGGTCGATCTGCATTACGGGCTGGACTGGCTGATTGATCTGTGTGGCGATGTGGCGGAAGACCCGGCGCTGGCGGTGCACTGGATCGCCGGGAAAGACACCTATCGCGCGCGTTATCGCGATTTCTTCCGGGGGATGGATGGGTTCCGGGCCAGGGTGGCGACGGGGATGCCGGGCGTGTCGCTGGTGTCCAATATCGCCCATGCCGAGGCCAAGGCGCAGATGGGGCAGGCCGATTTCGCCTATTGCCTGCGCCATGACATCTATGACGACGTGATCGAAATCTCGACCAAGATCGTGGAATTCTGCACGCTGGGCGTGCCGCCGATCCTGAATGACAACGCGCTGAACCGGTCCCTGTTCGGGGCGGATTACCCCTATCTGGTCGATATCGGGCGCGATGACATTGCCGCCACGGTTCTGGGCTTCATGCGCGGTCGCGACAGCGTGGCCTACGGCGCGGCACAGACCCGCATTGCCGAGATTGCAGCCGGGTTTTCCGCCCCGTCCCTGTCGGACAGCCTGAGCACCGCGCTGCGCGGCTATTTGGCCAATGCCCCGGCGCTGACGGAGACGCCGCGCCGCATCCTGATCGCCACCCATGAACGCAAATTCCTGCGCCAGTTTCTGGACCGGCTGCGCGGCGATGATCAGATCGAGATCACCTGGGAGAACTGGCGCAGCACGATCAACCCCGAGGACACGCCGCATGTGCCCGAGGATGTGGACACGGTGTTCTGTGAATGGTGCTGTGAAAACGCGGTCTGGCACAGCGCCAACAAGCGCCCGGGAACCCGGCTGATCGTGCGGCTGCACCGGTTCGAGGCGTTTCTGGATTTCCCGGCGCGGGTGACCTGGGACACTGTCGATGCGCTGATCGTGGTGTCGGATCATTTCCGCGACCTGATGGTGACGCAGCACGGGGTCGACCCGGCGCGCATTCAGGTGATGCCGCAATATATCGACTGGCACGAATTGCAGCGCCCGAAACTGCCCGCGGCGCGATTCACGCTGGGGCTGGTGGGGATCAACCCGTTTGAACACAAACGTTTTGACCGGGCGGTGGATTTCTTTGCCGATCTGCGCGCGCGCGACCCCCGGTTCACGCTGGCAGTGCGCAGTGTGATGCCCTGGGAGATCAGCTGGGTCTGGGACCGCCAGGACGACACCCGCGCGCAGTTCGAGCAGCTGTTTGCGCGTATTTTCAACGACCCCGACCTGGCGACGGCGATCCGGTTCGACCCGGCGGGGCCGGATATGGAGGAATGGTATCGCGGCATCGGCACGATCCTGTCCAGTTCCGACAGCGAGGGCTGTCATACCTCGGTGATCGAGGGCATGGCCGCGGGCTGTCTGCCGGTGGTACATGACTGGCCCGGCGCGCAATCGCTGTTCGCGCCTTATGTGCATGCCGACATGACAGAGGCGATCCCGGATGTGATTGCCTTTGCCGATCAGGCGGACCCGGACGCCGCGCGCGCGGCACTGGCGCGGCGGGTGGCCAACCTGGATGTCGAGGATTTCGCCCGCACCGTGATGCAGCTGTGAGAGTTCAGTCTGGAAACCCCGCCCCGGTTCCGGTACCCCGTCCGGGACACAATCATGCCACCGCAGGCAAAGGAGACCCGGTCATGGCCCCGGCCAAGACTCAAGAAAAGATCTTTGAAAAGGGGCGCAAACGTTATGCGCGCCACCTGATCCAGCACCGCAGGATTTTCGGCACGCCCGTCACCGGGCGGCAGTTGGATTTCGGCTGTGGCGCGGGGGCGTTCATGCTGGCGGGGTTGCAAGACGGGCAGGACATCTGGGGCGTCGAGGTCGATGAAAAACGCGACCGCGTGTACAAGGCCACTGCCGCGCGCGAGTTTCCCCAGTGGCGCGACCGGTTCTGTCTCTATGAAGGGCGGTTCCTGCCGTATCCGTCGAACCATTTCGACGGCTGCTATTCCTGGTTCGTGTTCGAACATGTGGCCGATCCGCAGACCTCGCTGCGGGAAATCGCGCGGGTGCTGAAGCCGGGCGGCACGCTGGCGATCCACGCCGAGGATGTGCGCAACCTGTGGGAAGGCCATGCGCTGGCGCCCTGGCCGGCCTATATGCCGCGCGAATTCGCCGCCGCCTATCTGGAGGGGCTGGGCAAGCCCCGGCACAGCGAATTCGTGACCCATTACGTGGTCTATATCAGCGCGCCGGTGATCTGCGATATCCTGACGACCCTGGGTCTGGAGGTTCTGTATTCCAACGCAGCACCCGAACGCCCGGCGATTCCCGAGGGGCTGTATGTCACCACGGATGACGAAGCCCGTGCCCTGGGCCGCAAGATGCGCGACCGCGATATTTCGGGGGCCCGGGAAAACCTGACTGTTTATGCGAGAAAACCGGTATCGTGACACGTAAATTATTTGGAACTGACGGGGTGCGTGGCCGCGCCAATGTGCACCCGATGACGGCGGCGAACATGGTTCAGCTGGCGGCGGCCGTGGGACAGTATTTTGCCCGCGATGACAAACGCCACCGGGTGGTGATCGGCAAGGACACCCGCCGGTCCTGTTACATGCTGGAAAACGCGCTGACGGCCGGGTTCACGGCGGCGGGCATGGATGTGTTCGCGCTGGGGCCGATCCCGACACCGGGGGTCAGCCGGCTGACCCATTCGATGCGGGCCGATATCGGCGTGATGATTTCCGCCTCGCACAACCCGCATTATGACAACGGCATCAAGTTCTTTGGCCCCGACGGCTATAAGCTGAGCGATGCCGCCGAGGCCGAGATTGAGGCGCTTCTGGACAGCGCGCCGCCGCTGGTGGATGCCGAACAGGTCGGGCGGGTGACGCGGCTGCATGATGCGGGCGGGCGCTATGCCGAATATGCCAAGACCACGCTGACCGACCGCATTCGCCTGACCGGGCTGAAGGTGGTGCTGGATTGCGCCAATGGCGCGGCCTACCGGACTGCGCCGGATGTGTTGTGGGAACTGGGCGCCGAGGTGATCCCGCTGGGGGTCAGCCCGAACGGCTATAACATCAACGAGGGCTGTGGCTCGACCAACCCGCAGGCGGCGATGGCGGCGGTGCTGGAACATGGCGCCGATATCGGCATCTGTCTGGATGGTGATGCCGACCGGATCGCGATTATTGATGAAACCGGTGCGCTGGCGGATGGCGACCAGATCATGGCGCTGCTGGCGGCGGACTGGGCCCGGACCGGGCGGCTGGCGCATAACACGCTGGTGGCGACGGTGATGTCCAACCTCGGCCTGGAACGCTATCTTTCCGGCCTGGGCATCACCCTGGAACGCACCCCGGTCGGCGACCGGTACGTGGTCGAGGCAATGCGCGCGGGCGGCTTCAACCTGGGCGGCGAACAGTCGGGCCATATCGTGATGACCGATTATGCCACCACCGGCGACGGGCTGGTGGCGGGATTGCAATTCCTGTCGCGGATGAAGGACACCGGGCAAAAGGCCAGCACGCTGACCCGCAGTTTCGAGCCGGTTCCCCAGATCCTGAAGAACGTGCGCTATTCCGCAGAGGCCGCGCCGCTGGACGCGGGGGCCGTGCAGCAGGCCATCACCGAGGGCGAGGCCCGGCTGGGCGGGGAGGGGCGGCTGTTGATCCGCAAATCCGGCACCGAGCCGCTGATCCGGGTGATGGGCGAAAGCGAGGACGAGGCGCTTTTGCGCGCGGTAATCGACGATATTGCCGCCGCGATTTCGGCCAGTGCGTAGACTCGTGGCAATAATCTGCCTATCACTTTTGGGGATTGAAATAATGCCCCTGGCCTTTGGCAAGGACTGAAATGACGACTATTCTGGAACTTCTGTCGACCTATATTTTCGAGCCTGAGGCCTTCTGGGAAGAGGACGTCTATTTTCACAGGCGCAATCGCGAAAAGATCAACCGGTCACGGGCGGGGCTGAAGCTGCGCTCGCAACAGGACGTTGCCGACCTGTTGTTGCCGCGCCTGCGGGCCCGGGCCGAAGCACAGGCGAAATCGCTGTTCGTGATCAGCAACGGCGCGTCGGGGTGCCATTTCTTTGGCTCTGTGCTGGCCTCTTCGCGGCTGTATCACCTGATCGGCGAAGTGTATTTCCCGACCGAGTTTGCCGAGGCCGCGGCGGCGGCGTCGGATCCGATGGATGCGCATATGATCATGGATTCCGTCTCGGCGATCCATCTGCGCAACATGAAGCTGCTGAGCAAGAATACCATCCCGGTGAATGTCATGCATCTGCGCCCGGACAGCCCGCTGGATGAAATCCGCGAGTATCTGCCAAACGGCAAACAGGCGGTTCTGATCCGCAACCCTTATGACATCGCGATTTCGCGGTCGTTCCGCAAACAGGATTACCGCGAAGCCTCCAATCCCAGCCTGGACGACACCCGCTATGCAAAGATGCAGGCCAACGGGGTGCGGCGGTTCTTTGCGACGGCGGCCAATACGCAATGGGATGCGGTCGTGCGCTATGAGAACCTGCGCAACAACCCGTTGCAGGTGGCGCGTGACACGTTGTGGACGGTGGGGTTCCCGGCCTGGAATCTGCGCTATGCGCGCGCCTCGATCGACAATCACAACACCGAACCGCGCCCCGACGTGCCCACCGAAATCGCGCAGGAATTCTATACGGTGCTGACCGACACGGCCACCGCCTGGCATTACGAGCCGCCCGCGGATTTGCGGTTCGGCGATCTGACCGGGGACAGGCACTGGGTTCCGATGCAGAAAGAACTGCTGACGCCGCAGGTCTACCGGCATGTGCGCGACACGCAGACCCTGCTGGTCGTGCCCAGCCTGGACCCGTTTGATCCGCGCGCCAGCCTGGAGCAGATCGGGCCGGAGGAGCGCTCCGAGACCTGGCAGATGTATTTCTGGACCTTCTGCTGGCTGCACCTGATGAGCGAGCTTGAAGAGGACGGCGAAGCGCTGCTGCTGGACTGGCTGGGCCGGGCGCTGGATCTGTCAGCAGAATATTGTCTGGACCCCGAGGCCGCCCCGAAACGGTTCTGGGATGATCATGCCACCGCCTATCGGGCCGGGACGCTGCTGTATTTCATCCATAAATACATCGACAGCGACGTGGTGCGCTCCAGATATGCCAGCTTTGGGTCGATCTTCAGCGAGCACGCGCGCATCCTGGCCGAGTTCATCGACTCGCCGCGCTGGGAAGGCAACAATCACGGCGTGTTCCACGCGCTGGCCTATGTGAACCTGTACCTGAACTGCGAATATGTCACCGCCGCCAGCGAGCGTCCGCAGCGCGGGCTGGACAAGGGTCTGAAGCACCTCAACAAGACGCTTTCGGCCATCATAGACCCTGAAACCGGCATCTCGCGGGAGCAGTGTCTGCATTATCATCTGTGGACCATCAGCCTGCTGGAAGAGGTCGACGATTTCCTGCGCCGCACCGGCGTGAATATCGGGTTCGACGTGAACGAGCTGATCGAGAAGATGCTGGCCGTCGGGCAGCTGTTGATGGTGGGCGCTGAAAGCATGCCTGCGATCGGCGATACCGCGTACCGGTCCGGGTACAAGCAAAGTTTTATCCGCAACAAGACCGCGTCCTATTTCGGCCGCGAGCTGCGCACGGTGCAGGAGATGAACCTGGCCCGGACCGAGGGTCGGTTCACCACGGTGTTCGGGGCGGATCGGGAATTCTGTGCCGTCCGCCTGGATGCGGACACGCCCGAGCGGGCGTCGCTGATGATGATGACCAGTTGGCACGAACGGGTGTCGCATGGCCATTATGATGCGCTGTCGGTCTGGTACACCCGGGCCGGGGCGCCGCTGCTGATCGATTCCGGCGGGCCGTTCAATTACGGGGCGCCCGAGCGGTTCCAGTATTTCATTCAGCCGCAGGCGCATAATGTCGTGATGATCGACCGCAAGGCGTATCAGGGCACCGCCGCGGTCATCAAACATGCCGGCGATGACAGCGGGCAGCTTGTGCATGCGCATATCCCGGACAATTTCGGCATGAGCCATCACCGGATCACCCTGTTGCTGGACAGCGAGGAACTGCTGATTCTGGACCGGCTGACGGCCACCGACGGGGCCAGCCACGAGATCGACGCGCTGTTCCATTTCCCGCCCGGCGCCGAGGTGATGGCCGAGGTCACAGACGGGGTGCACCGGATCACCATCGATCAGGCGGATGACGAAACCGGCGAATATGTGCATCACAACCGGATGTTCATGGCGTCACAAGCCGCGACCGAGATGACGCTGAGCCTGACAAAAGGCGCCGAGAATGCCGCGTTCCCGGGCTGGGTGACAACCGGCCAGGGCAAGATGTTGGACGCGCCGGTGCTGATTGCGCACAGTCAGGGGCAAACCTTGGGTTTTGCATCCGTTGTGGAGGGAAACCGGGCGATTGCCGCGGTGACAATCGAGGCCCAGCCGGGGCCGACCCTGCGGATCGACTATCAGGACGGATCCAGCCGGGCGCTGGATATCGAAAGCGTGTTCCAGGCCAGTGCCGAAGATATTTCGGTTCAGGCGCTGTTTGGGATCACACAATCGGAGGGTGCCGTTTTGTAAAGCCGGGTCGGCGATATGCGTGCAAAGAGATACAGCTTTTTGCCGCAGTCTGAGCGTAATGCCGCAACGCCTGTGTTCTGCCCTTGATCTGCCCCTGCGGATTCGTAAGAACACGGAAAGGCGTTTTGGATAACCTTCTGTTTATAAATGGGTGAGGGCTAGATTTGGATAAGGCTCTTGATACGATTTCTCTGGATCTGACGCGCGAAGCGCCGATGCAGATTGAAGCGATCATAGATGTTTCCGGACCATCCGAGACGATGTCTCCGGTGCTGTTTTCTTTTTCGTTCCGCAACGCTGATGGCCTCCTGTTGGACGGGCCACATGACGGGCTTTTGATGTCGACGCTCTATGGCCCCTATATCTATACGGGCAGCCATAGCGAACAGGGGGCAATGGTTGTCCGCGCCGTGTTCACCCCGCCGCCCACGGCGGCCTCGGCGGTGATCGAGCTGCACCGCTGGCGCGCCGCCCAGGTGCGGCTGATCGAAAAGATCCAGCTGGTGTCCGGTGCGGATGGGCCTGCGACCCCCGATTATCCGACCATTGCCGGTTTCCCGATCCTGGACGAGCTGGCCCAGGAGGTCACCGAACACGAGACCTATGATATCGACGCGGTTGTCAGCAGCACCAGCCAACCCGGGGAACGCTCGGTTCTGGCTGCGGTGGCCTTCGAGGATGCCCAGGGCAGACCGGTTGACGCGCTGCCATCGGTGCCGGTTTCGGGGCAGGTCGGCCCCTATCGCTATATGAGCGTTTACAACCGTGAAACACCGCTGCCCGAAGGCCAGTCGGCGATGTCGGCCAGCTTTACCGCGCCGGCCGGGGCGACCCGGATGACGGTCAGCTTTATCCAGTGGGACAAGTCCAAACCCTATCGGATCTCGGATATCCAGGTTGACTGGCTGACCCGGACCAAACGGATCGTTGCAGAGGGCGAGGCGCGGCTGCGGGTCAGTTCGTGGTTCGTGCTGAAAGGCCGGGTCCGGGCCGAAGGCGGGTCGGGCAACGAGGTGGCGCTGGTTGCGTTCACATTCCTGGACGACGAAGGCCGTCACTTGCAGGAAACCGCCGGCAATCTGGCGGCTTCTGCACGGTTCCGGAACTATGCCTATGTGAAATACCACAATGCCGGCGATCTGGTGGAAACCGACCTGCACATCGCGCTGGCGCCGCCGAAAGGCGCGCGCAGCGTGCGCTGGCGGGTTCTGGGCTGGAACGATTATTCGCTGACGGTTTTACAGCCGCTGAACCTGCGCGGGCTGCGCATGGAGGCGTCCAGCCTGCTGTCGTATATCCCGGACGAGGCCAAGGTTGTGCCGGATTTCGATTCCGACCAGCTGGATGAATTGCATGATGCGCTGCCGGATGATCCGATCTGGCCGCAGGTGGCCCAGAACAAGCTGGGGCTGCTGGCCGAAGCGGTGGCGGAAACCACCGAAGGCCGCTGGCTGGAGCTGGACGGGGTGATTGATTGGGGCGAGGCCGATGTTGAACGGCATCGCCCGATCCTGTGCCCGGTCTATCTGGATCAGAACGGGGTGCCGCTGAAACTGAAGACGCTGATTGGCTGTGCCAAATCCGACCAGGTTGGCCTGTACCGGTATCCGGTTCTGCTGAAGGATGCGGCCCATCCCGACCAGTTGCGGTTCCGCGAGGCGTTTCTGGCACCGCCCGGTGCTGCGATCGCAGTGATCTTTCTGCTGACCCTGAAAGGTCTGCCCGAAGGGGTCGGAATCCAGTCATTCCAGTGTTTCGAAATTTCCGTGAATGACGTGTTCCGGGGGCTGGACACATCGGTGATGAACCAGGCGCAGCTGCAGCAGGCCGTCGAACTGGCGGAAACAACCTGGGATCTGCACGCGCGCCGCGATATCTATGCCGCGCTGGCGCTGCTGGACCCGCTGGACAAGAAAAGCGCCGGCAAGGCGCGCGCGCTGACCGATCAGCTGGCCGAGCTGAGCACGGAGTGGCGGCCCCGGCTGCCTGCGGGGGAGCCTTATACGCCGGACCCGGACTCGGTCATGCATCTGTTCAAGGTGCTGTACCCGGATGAAAACAGCGGCGGCGCGGTGCGCAGCACCAGCATTGCCGAAGCCCAGGCCGTTCGCGGGCTGAAACCGGTGGCGTGCCTGCCGCTGAGCGCGCCGCGCGCCGAGGATGTCAGCGACAGCGACGGGATCGTCGAAGTGGTGCGCAACGGGGTGGCGGCCAATTACCTGGTGTTCCCGCAGTTTTCCGGGCGCGGCATCGCGCCGGCGGATACGTTGCAGTTCGAAACCTCGATGCACAATCGGGTGCTGCGCAAACACCGCTGTTCGCTGATCCATGCGGCGTCGGGGTTCCGGGGCTATGAAAACGCGCTCAAGGGCATTGCGCTGGCCGAGGCCAACGACCTGCCTTTCGTTTACGAGGTGCGCTCGTTCCACGAACATACCTGGCGGCCGATCACGGCGGTGCAGATGGGCGACAGCATCACGATGCTGCGCGAGGCGCAGGAAAACCGCTGTATGGCGGCGGCCGATACGGTGGCCACGATTTCGCGCGCGATGGTGGACAACCTGAAAAGCCGCGGTGTGCCCGAAGAAAAGCTGTTCTTCGTGCCCAACTCGATCTCCGAAGAATTCCACGAACAGATCGGCCTGGGCCCGGTGGCCCGGCTGCGCGATCAGCACGGGATTTCGGGGAAGATAACGCTGGGCTATATCTCGAACTTCTCGCTGCGCGAGGGGCATATTCTGCTGCTGGATGCGTTCACGCGGCTGATTGCCGAGGGCCATGATCTGTATCTGGTGATGGTCGGGGACGGCCCGGAATGGAAGAAGATCAAAGCCGAGGTCGACAAGCGCAAGCTGGCGCGCCGGGTGATCATGCCGGGCAATGTGGATCACACCGAAATCCGCGCCTGGTACCGGGTGATCAACCTGTTTGTCGTGCCCCGGATCGAAGATTTCGCATCTGATTATGTCACCCCGCTGAAACCGTTCGAGGCGATGTCGCAGGGGGTGCCGGTGATCATGTCCGAACGCCCGGTCACCGCCGAGATCGCCGGAAATTCCGGCGAATGGGCGGCGACGTTCCCGGCCGGGGATGTCCCGGCGCTGATGCAGATGATCAAGGATCAGCTGGCCGACCCGGAGGCGCTGCGTGCGCGCACCGAGCGCGCCCGCGCCTGGGTTTTGCAGGAACGGGTCTGGACCCGGACGGTCGAGCGTTACGATGAAATCTATGCCGTTGCCCGTGAACGGCATGCGCAAAACCGGAGGGCGCGCTGATGGCCATTCCCATTCCCGTGCCCGCTTCGGGACAGGCCGGGCGAATCCTGTCCGAGAGCTTTGTCAATCTGGAGGCCACCGTGCCGGACCCGACCGGGGCACCGCCGGGGTTGATCGTGGCGATGCCGACGACCTGGGCCAACAAATACCAGCTGCTGCTGTATCGGGCCGCCGCCGGGCGCCGCTATGCGGTTGTCGGCGCGCGCACCCCGGGTGATCTGGAAAACATCGCCTGGCCGGGGCCGGTGCTGTTGCATGCGCATTGGTTTGCGTCGATCTTTCAGGGCGCGCGGTCGCGGGTCGAAGCCGAACAGCGTCTGGCCACGGCGCAGGAGCAGATCCTGCGGTTCCGCGACCGGACCGGGGCCAAGCTGTTGTGGACCGCCCATAACGTGTTCCCGCATGGCAATGTCTATCCGGATTTGTTCATGGAGCTGCGGCGCTGGGTGTTCGAAGAATTCGACGCCATCCATGTCATGGAAGACAGCCATGTGCCGCTTTTGGAAAAGGCGTTTTCCCGCCCCGCACCCAAAAGCTTTGTCGTGCCGCACATGACCTATTGCGGCACCATCCTGGACAGTGTCACGCCGGTCGCGGCGCGGGCCCGGTTCGGATTGCCGGAAGACGCGTTTGTGTTCGGCTTTTTCGGCTCGATCCAGGAATACAAGAATATCGGCTATTTCCTGGAACAGTTCGACCGGCTGCGCCAGTCCACATCGCGCCCGGTGGCCGCCCTGGTGGGCGGCATTCCGACCGACACCGCAGTGGCGCGGCAGTTGGACATGCGCTGGAGCACGGACCCGGATGTGCGCCTGTTGCTGCGCAAGGTCCATGACCATGAAATCCAGTATCTGCACCGGGGCGCGGATGTGATCGTGCTGCCGTATCAGGAAACGCTGAATTCCGGGGCGGCCTTCATGGCGGCCACGTTCCGCAAACCCTATCTGATGCCCGAAGGCCGGGTCTCGGATCAGTTGAAGAACGCCGGGGCGATGTGTTTTGACGCAGACGATCCGGATGGGTTGCTGAACGCGATGACCGGCTGCCTGGACGGCACCAGCAGCCGGTTTGACGCCGATGTGCTGGGCAAATTTCAGCCGGATGTTATTTCGGAAGCCTTTTTTGATGCAGTTGACACGCTTTTTGAATAGCTGCGGGCCGGGAACGGATCGGCGTATTTCGTGGCGGGCCCTGTAAGAGGGTCTGCATATATTCATTCTCCAAAAGGGATGCAGGCATGAAAATTTTCCCGGTTATTCTGAGCGGTGGGTCCGGCACCCGTCTGTGGCCGCTGTCGCGCAAAAGCTATCCCAAACAGTTTTCCAACCTGATCGGGGATCAGACCCTGTTTCAAAGCAGCGTTGCGCGGCTGAGTGGCGAGGCTTATGCCGCGCCGCTGATCCTGACCAATGATGCGTTCCGCTTTATCGTGGTGGAACAGATGGCCGCCATTCACAGCCAGCCCGGCGGCATCCTGATCGAACCCGAAGGGCGCAACACCGCGCCCGCCGTTCTGGCCGCCGCCCTGTGGCTGAGCGCGCGGGACGCGGATGCGGTGATGCTGGTGGCCCCGTCGGATCACGTGATCCCGGATGCGGCGGCGTTCCAGGCCACCGTGGCTGCCGCCCTGCCGCGCGCGCTGGCCGGGGATCTGGTGACATTCGGCATCACGCCGACCCGCCCGGAAACCGGCTATGGCTATCTGGAGGTTGCGACCGGAACGGGCGCGCCCGAGGGTGCGCCGCAACCGCTGGCGCGGTTTGTCGAGAAACCCGATGCCGCGCGCGCGACCGAGATGCTGGCGGCGGGCAATTACCTGTGGAACGCGGGGATTTTCCTGTTCAGCGCGCGCACCATTCTGGAGGCGTTCCGCGCCCATGCGCCCGAGATGTT
>Ga0070727_10002543_pt1 | contig 17511 bp, 16 predicted proteins | sample tdAd472_FD_66722 | JGI IMG/M metagenome (GOLD analysis project Ga0070727, IMG submission 66722) | Marine sediment microbial communities from the Atlantic coast under amendment with organic carbon and nitrate - tdAd47.2 | ecosystem: Environmental > Aquatic > Marine > Coastal > Sediment | place...
CGGCCCGTCCGGATAGCCCAGCCCCATCTTGCAGGTCAGATCCATATCCGCCGCCGTTGCAAGGCCTTCATCCAGGAAGCGCAGCGCGTCGTTGTATTTCGGGCGGGTCAGGCGATCGATGATCCGGCCCGCCTGATCGGCGCAGACGCTGACCGTGAAGCCGGCCGCTTCGAAAACCTGCTTGGCAGAAGCGATTGCCGTTTCCGGCGTGGCCGGCTGGCGCACCAGTTCGATCAAGGGCGACGGCGCATCGCTGCCGTTCCGATAGCGGGCGAAGCCGAGCACGTTGGACCCTTCCAGACCGGCCTTCTCGCCGGTATGAACGCCCAGGCATTCGGGCCCCAGTTCGACCAGGATCGCCGCCTTGGCGGCGTCCTCCTTGTGCGGCACGCCCAGATAGACGGCGACATCGCCCTTATCGGAAGCACCCACCAGGAATTCATCCCCTTCCGGGAAGGACCGGCTTGCGCCGGATTTGTGGATTTCATAACTGATCGTCATATCTCACCCTCACGCGCCGTACATGCCGGCGCCCTGGTAATCGAAGAAACCGCGGCCGGATTTCCGTCCAAGATGGCCGGCGGCGACCATCCGGCGCAGCAAGGGCGGTGTCGCCGCGCGCGGGTCGTGGGTGATCGGGTAGAAGGCCTCGCACAGGCGCACCTGGGTATCCAGGCCGATCAAGTCGATCAGTTCCAGCGGCCCCATGCGATAGCCGAGCCCCGCCTTGATCGCCTGATCGATATCGGCCGCTTCGGCGACGCCCGCTTCAACCGCCCGGATACAATCGTTGTTGAAGGGCACCAGCAGCGCGTTGAGGATGAACCCCGGCTTGTCCTGGGTGCGGACGGGGATCTGCCCCGCGGCCTCGGTCCAGGCCCAGGCGGCGTCGAAGGTCTCGGCACTGGTGTTGATGCCCGGCGACATTTCGATCAGCTTCATCAACTGCGCCGGCAGGCAGAAATGCATGCCGACGACCTTGTCCTCCCGGCCGCAGCCGGAGGCGATTTCGGTGATCGAAAGCGTCGAGGTATTGGACGCGAAGACCGTCTCCGCCGGGCAGATCGTGTTCAGCTTGCCGAACAGGTCGCGCTTGGTCTGCAGATCTTCGAACACCGCCTCGATGACCATGTCGCAACCGGCGAGATCCTCCAGGGACGTGGTCCGCGACAGGCGACCCAGGACCGCATCGCGGTCCTCCGCCGACATCTTGCCGCGTTCGACTGATTTCGCGAAGAAACCGGCGCTCTGCTGATAGGCCTTTTCAAGCGGTTCGGGCTTCAGGTCATAGCAGACCGTTTCGAACCCCGCGCGGGCCGCGACGATCGCGATACCCGCCCCCATCGTGCCGCCCGCGCCGCAGACGCCGACGCATTTGATTGCCCTCGTCACTGTCTGAAACTCCTTCCAATCAACTGGCGGTGAATCTGGTTCGTGCCTTCCCAGATCTGCGTGATCTTGGCGTCCCGCATCAGGCGTTCGGCCCGGTATTCGGAGACATAGCCGTAGCCGCCATGCATCTGCACATTCTCGGTCGTCATCCGCATGGCGAGGTCGGAGGCCCGCATCTTCGCGATCGAGGCTTCCATCCCGAAATCCGTCGACCCGGCATCGACGAGGCCCGCGACATAGTCCAGCCAGGTCTCGGTCAGCGCCAGTTCGCTCGCCAGATCTGCGATCAGAAACTGGTTGCCCTGGAATTCGATGATCTTCTTGCGCGACTGCACGCGCTCGTTCGTATATGCGATCATGTCGTTGAAGGCCGCCCGCGCGATGCCGAAGGCATGCGCCGCCACCGACGGCCGCGACTTGTTGAGAGAGGCGAGCAGGATGTTCAGACCGTCGCCCGGCCCGCCCAGCAGATTGGCGCGCGGCACGCGGGCGCCGTCGAAGGCGAGCGCGGCGGTGGAGGATGCGCGGTGGCCCATCTTCTCCTCCTTGCGCACGATCGAAAAACCAGGCGTGTCCTTCGGCAGGATAAGGGCGGAGATGGAGGCCTTGTCATCCTCGATCTCGCTCCATTTTCCAAACAGCAGGGTGAGGTCCGCGACATCGCCATTGGTGATGAATATCTTGCCGCCGTCGATGACGATATCGTCGCCGTCCGGCGTGAAGCGCGTCTTCATCCCCGTCGCGTCCGACCCGGCCGAGGGTTCCGTGATCGCCAGCGCGCCAAGCCCGCCATTGGCGATGATGGGCAGCAGGCGCTGTTTCTGCTCCTCCGTCCCGAAATCGATCAACGGCTTCATGCCGTGGAAGTTGGTGGCATAGATGATCCCGGTCGAGGCGCAGGCTTCGGAGATGATCTTCACGCATTCGATATAGAGCGCATAGCGGCTGAGCGCGCCGCCATAGGCTTCCGGTACGAACAGCGCGTTCAGGCCCAGCTCGTTCACCGCGTTGACGCTGTCCCAGGGGAATTGGCCGGTCCGGTCGTAGTCCGCCGCCTTTGGCGCGATCACCTCCTCGGCGACGCGGCGCACCTGATCGAGGACGATGCGCTCGTCCTCGCTCCAGTTCCGCATTCGGGCCATCTGGTCGAATATCTTCATTGGGTAGTGCCTTCGGTCATAGGTTCATGCCGTGGCCGCCGTCCAGATAGACGGTCTCGCCGGTCAGATAGGCGATATCCTCGCTGAACAGCGAGGCGACGAAACGGGCCACTTCCTCCGCCTTGCCTGCGCGGCCCATCGGCACCCGCTTGGCCAGCCATTTCTGGACGCTTTCCTGGGCAAGGAAGTCGCGGTTCAGGTTCGTCTCCACATAACCCGGCGCCACATTCATGACCCTGATGCCGTCGCGCGCCCATTCGGACGCCATGCAGCGCGTCATCGCCGCGACCGCCGCCTTGGAGGCGCAATAGGCGAGGTTCGCCGGCACGCCGATCTTGTCGAAGAAGGAGCCTATATTGACGATGGTGCCGCCGCCCGCCGCGACCAGATGCGGATAGGCTTCGCGGGAGGCGATCATCAACGCGTCCGCGTTCAGCGCCATGACCTGCCTGTATTCTTCCGTCGGCAGGCTGGCGGTCGGCGAGGAGAGATGGACGCCCGCATTGTTGACGAGACCCGTGATCGGCCCCGCCGTCGCGATGGCGGCAAAGGCCGCGCGCACATCCGCCTCGTCCGTCATGTCGCAGGCGACCTGCTCGCCATGCTCGCCGCCGCCCGAGCGGGAAAGGGAGACGACCGCATAGCCGCGCGAAACCAGTTCCGCGGCGACGGAGGCGCCGATGCCCTTGCTGGCCCCGGTGACGATGATGCGGCCCCGTGCTTGTTCCGTGGAATCAGGCATCCTTGAACTCCGGCTTGCGCTTCTCCTCAAAGGCCGCCATGCCCTCCTCCGCATCGCCTGTGCGGAAGGCAAGCGTGGAGAGATCGGCCTCGATCTTCAGCCCCTCCGAAATCGGCGTATCGCCAGCCCGCATCACCGCTTCGCGCGCGAAGTGCAGAACCGGCAGGCTGTAGCGCGTGAAACCCTTGGCGAAGTCGAGACCGGCTGCGACCGCATCGCCCTCGACGAGCTTGCTGACCAGACCGATCGCAAGCGCCTCGTCCGCATCGACGGTCCGGCCCGTCATGATGATCTCAAGCGCCCGGGCCTCCCCGATGATGCGCGGCAGGCGCTGCGTCCCGCCATAGCCCGGGATCAAGCCCAGCTTGATTTCCGGCAGGCCCATCTTGGCGTTGGGTGTCGCCAGACGGAAGGTGCAGGCGCAGGCGATCTCCAATCCGCCGCCGAAGGCATACCCGTTGATTACGGCGACCGACGGCATCGGCAGCGCCGCGATCTTCGACATCACGGCCTGACCCAGTTCCGCGCCGCGCTTCTGGCGCATCAAGTCGCGGTTGCGCAGTTCCTTGATATCCGCGCCGGCGCAGAAGGCCTTGCCGCCCGCGCCGGTGACGATCAGCACCCGCGCGTCGGACTTGGCGACCTTGTCCAGCGTTTCGGAAAGTTCGCCCAGAATGGCGAAGGAAAGCGCGTTCAACGCTTCCGGCCGGTTCAGCGTCAGGATCGCCGCCTCGCCCTGCCGGATCAGGTCAATCGCCATCAGGTCTTCTCCTTTTCCGCATATCGGATCGGATCGGGTTTCAGCGCGCCGCGGCGCACCATCTCCACAAGTTCGCGTTTCAAAATCTTGCCGCTCGGCGTCAGCGGGAATTGCTCGACCACGGCGAACCATTCCGGCATGTCGTATTTGGACAGGCCTTCGGCGGCGAGATGCCGGAGCACCTCTTCCCCCGGCACAGACCCGATGATCGCCAGGCAGACTTTCTCACCCAGACGATCGTCATCGATGGGAAAGGCCGCCGCCTTGGAAATCCTGTCATGGCGCAGCGCCAGCGCTTCGATATGGCCGGGATGGATGTTGTGCCCGCCCCGGATGATGAGTTCCTTCAATCGGCCTTTGATGCGCAGATTGCCCGCTTCATCCAAGACGCCGAGGTCGCCGGACAGGAACCAGCCGCCGGTGTTGAAGCTGCCCTCTGTCGCGGCCTGATTGTCGAAATAGCCAAGCATCAGGGCCGCCCCACGCCCGCCGATTTCACCCGTCTCGCCGGGCCCCAGGCGGCGGTCGCGGTTTTCCGGATCGAAAATGGCCACTTCATAGGCCGGTCCGCCGCGCCCGCAACTCGTCGTCCAGGTGACCGGATCGTCGGTCGGGTGAGTGTATTGGTGGGATGAGTTTTCGGTCATGCCGTAGATGTTCTGCGGCTTGATGCCGAGCGAGACGAACCGCTCGGCGACGACCGGCGGGATCGGGGCCCCCGCCATGTAGAAAACCTCCACCGAACCGAGCTTCTTCAGGCCGGCCGCCTCCAGCGCGGAGAGAACGTCCATAGCATGGGTCGGAACGCCCATGACATAGGTCGCCCCGGTCCCGACAATCCAGTCGAGGCGGCTTGTCCGGGCCGGCGGATCGTCGGTAATGAGCTGACAGCCAGAAGACAGCCATTGTCCCACCGCGACCCAGGCGATGTGGTGCGACAACGGGCTGAGGGACAGCAGCCGCGCATCCCGCGACAGCGCCCAATCGCGCGCCAGATCGCGGGCATTCGCGAACAGCGTGTTCGTCGAATGCATGACACATTTCGGCGCGCCCGTCGTGCCGGAGGTGAAGGCGAGGTAGACGACCGCATCTGGATCGGACACCGGGTTGGCGGGTTCCGCGCCCGGTCCGGGAAAGGCATCGGCGTCGATGACCGCCTTCACGCAGGGAGTTTCCGCAATCACGTCATCCAGATCGGCGGTTGCGCGGTCGGCGCCCCAGCCTGCCTCGGTCACCAGAACGCGGGTATTCAGACGCGCCAACAGTGCCCCGATCTCCGCGCAGGTATAGGAGCGGTGAAGCGAGGGATTGCACGCAAGACCTATCCTGGAAGCGGCGAGGAAGGTGACCACAGCCTCGACCCTGTTCGACATCCAGATCGAGACACGGTCCCCGCCGGCAAGACCCAGCCCTTCGAAATGGGCGGCCACGCCATTCACCCAGTCGCGCAACTGGCGCCAGGTCACCGATTTGCGCCCATCGCGCAGCGCCACAGCGTCCGGCGACTGGGAAGCCCATCTTTCGATCAGGCTGTATGAGGTATCAGACGTCCAATGCCCGGCATCGTAATAGGCCATGGCGTTGCGGGGGTGGTGCAGGGTGAGGAACGGTTTCACGGTGCGTCTTTCAGGTAATCGCCCTTGTGCGCGAACACGGGCGTTGTCAGTGACCGAACTTGCTGGAATCGGGCTTGCGCTTGTTGCGGAAGGCGTCGCTCAATTCATGGCTTTCATCGCTGTCCAGATACGGCCGCAGCAGAAGATCATGGGCAACCCGCGCCAAGCCGCTGACCCCGCCGTGCCGCGCATTGAAGGCCCCCTTGATGGATGCGAGCGCGAAAGAGCCGCGGTCGGCGACTTCCAAAGCGAATTCGCGGGTTTTTTCCTTCAACTGGTCGTCCGGCACCACACGGTTTATGAGGCCGATCCGCTCGGCCTCGGCGGCGGAGATCTTCGGATTGGTCATCCACATCTCCTTGGCCTTCTTCTTCCCCACCAAGTCCTCCAGATACCAGGTGCCATAGCCCGCATCGAAAGACCCCATCATCGGCCCGACCTGTCGGAAAACGGCGCTTTCCTTCGCGATCGTCATATCGCAGACGACCTGCAGCACATTGCCGCCGCCGACCGCGAAACCGTTGACGCTGGCGATGACCGGTTTTTGCAGCCGGTCTATCGCCTCATACATCTCCAGCGTGGGGAGGACGCCGGCATAGAGCTGGGTATTCTCCATCCCCTCCTTGCGCCCGCCGATGCAGAAGAACTTATCCCCCGCCCCGGTGATCACGATGACCCGCGTGCGCGTCTCGCGCCGGATGGCGTTGATGCAGTCCCGGATCTCATGACACATTTCCGGGGTGAACATGTTGCCGTCATCCGGCCGGTTCAGCGTGATGGTCCCGATCGGCCCGTCTTCTTCGTAGAGGATCGTCTCGAAAGTCATGATCTTTCCCTATGAAATGGTATTCGAGCCGCGCAAGGCGGCGATCTTGGCAGCGTCATAGCCGAGGAATTCGTCCATCACGGAAGCGGTATCGGCCCCGAGATCTGGCGGCAAAGAGCGTGGCGCGGCGGTCCGGCCGTTCGCGTGAATGCCGAGCCCCACCTGCGGCACCCTGCGCCCGTCCTCTTCCAGCGTGAAGAACAGGCCGCGGTCCTGCAGGTGCTGGTCGCCCGCGACATCGGCGACCGAATTGATCGGCCCCGAGGGAACGCGCGCGGCGGCGAAAATCTCAAGCCAGTCCGCCGCGGTCTTTTCAAACAGGACGTCCTGGATGTCTGCGACGATCCGGGCGCGATGGCGGCGGCGCTCGGCATTGCTCTTGAACTCGGGATTGTCGGCATAGTCCGGATTGCCGACCGCTTTCCAGAACCGCTTGAAGATACCGTCGGTGCCAAGCCCCAGCGTGATCGGATCGTCCGCCGTCTCGAAAGCCTGGTAGATCGCAATGACGCTGTCCGTGCCGCCGGACCGTTTCGGCACCTCGCCCGACCCCAAATACGGCGTGATGCGGCAAGTCAGGAAGCGGGTCATCGATTCGACAAGCGCGATATCGATCTGTTGCGCCCCCCGGTGCCGGTCACGGTTGAGGAGCGCGGCCATGACGGTCATGGCCGCATCCTGCCCGGCCAGCATGTCGGCCGCCGGCGTGCCGATCTTCTGCGGCGCGGAACCGGCCGCCCCCGTGACATCCATGACGCCGGAATAACCTTCGGCGATCAGGTCGTAGCAGGTCCAGGCCGCGCGGTGGCCTTCCAACCCGAAGCCGGTGATCGACGCATGGATCAAACGATCGTTGAGCGCCGCCAGTGACGAGAAATCGGTTTTCAGCTTGGCCTGGATATCGGCGGGTTGGTTGGTGACGACGACATCGGCGCGGGCGACGAGATCGGCCAGGACCGCGTAACCCTCCGGGTCGGTGATGTCGAGCGCGACGCTCTTCTTGTTGCGGTTGATCGCCAGGAACCAGAGGGACTCGCCGTCCAGGAAGGGAGGGCCCCAATGGCGGGCATCATCGCCACCGGCAACGCGCTCGATCTTGATCACGGTCGCGCCGAAATCGGCCAAAAGCATGGTCGCATATGGACCGGCGACCGAGGTCGTCAAATCGATGACGACCGTTCCGGAGAGATGCGAAAAGCCCTGCCCGCCGCCCCTTGCCGGCGCTTGCAGCGGCAGATCGTCGACCCTTGCCTTGCCCTCAACGCTCATCTCTTCGGCGCTTCCATCCATGCCATATTATTAGTTTGAAACTTGTTGCGCTCATATAAATTTGTATTCTAATAACTGTCAATGTATTCTATAAGAATACACAATGAACTTTCCGGACAGGGCATGAGCGCCAGACCTCTTTCAAGCGTGTTGAAATGTTTCGACCTGCTCGAGCTGATCGCGCAGGCCAACGGTCCCTTGCGGCTTGCCGACCTTGCCCGGGAAAGCGACGAGTCCCGCGCCACCACCTATCAACGTCTTTTGACACTTACGACCGCGGGCTGGGTCGAACGCCTGTCGGACGGCACCTACCGCCTGTCGCTGCGCGCCTGCCGGTTCGCCAACACCGCCCTGGAACAGGCGGGACTTGGCGAACGCGCCCTGCCCGCCCTTGAAAAGCTCACCGAACGGACCGGAGAAACCAGCTCCCTCGTCGCGCTCGAAAACGACCGCATCGTGATCGCGCAGCGCGTCGAATCCCGGGGTATGCTGCGGGCCGACCTGCGGGTCGGTTCGGAACTGTCTTTCGTGGAAAGCGGGTCGGGTCAGATCTGGACGAGCTTCGGCCCCCCCGGCCTTGCCGAACACCTGAACGGGAAAGGCATCGAGACTGTCCCGCCGGAGAAACGCGCCAAGATCCGGGAGCAGGGTTATACCGTTTCCGGCGGCGGCAGGACGCTTGCCGGGATCGCGGTGATCGCCGTGCCGGTCTTGAGCGAACAGGGCGAATGCCTCTTCTCCCTCTCCCTGGTCGGGCCGGACAACCGCTTCCAACCGGAAACCGCCATCGACGACATCAAGGCCGCAGCCCGCGAAATCGGGTCCCTCCTCTCCGGCATCGGCCGCAAGGCGCCGGCCTAGAGCATTTTCCGGTCCGTATTCATGGGCCCGTGACTGCGATGGCTGCGCATGCCCCACCCTATTGCTCGAACCCGATCCAGTTCTTATGCGCCTTCAGCCGATCGGTGCGCGCGGGGACCTGTTCGTTCGGCATCGGGTCGATCCGGATCCGCGACAAGCGCTTGAAGGCGAATTTCCAAACCCCGTCGACAAGCCGGTATTCGTCCTCGTAATGCCCCAGGCCGGTGAAGCCCCGGTGACCGGGCGCCTCCACCGGGCTTGCCCCGTTCAGCAGTTCCACCACATCCATCATTGCCCATATCGCCCGGGCCCGCGCCGGACCGTCGAAGGTGATCTCCGGCATATGGCAATGATGAACGGTCAGGGCGTTGGTAAGCCGGGCGCTGATACCGGTGATGAACTGGTCGACCGTCGAGCCGGTCGGGGCCGATCCAAACCCTTCGAAGCTTGCGTCATCCAGAAACAGTCCGCGCAGTTCCGGCCATTGCTTGGTGTCGAGAAACCGGCAGTACTGCGCCTTCAGCAGCTTGATCTTTTCACGATCGACGAGCCGCTCCTGCGTGATGTGATCCTGCACCATTTCCCCTCCCCACTGTCGGATTTTCCAAACCGCACCATGCGTTGGGCTGAATTGTCCGCCTGGGACAGACGCATGGCAAGGCGGCGAGCCTGACGATCAGGACCGACTGTTTTTCGGGAAAAGCGGTATACGGCGGTCAATCCGCCCGGATCTCGATCAACCCGCGCTCGACCAGCAATTCGCGGATCATCTTCTTGGTGATCTTGCCATAGGCCGACTTCGGCATCTCATCCAGGAAGATGAACTTTTTCGGCATCTTGTAGCCGGCGATCTTGGGCTTGAGCCAGTTCGTAAGGTCATCGCCCTCCACGGCCCCGCCCTCGCGCAGCACGCACACAGCGATGCCCACCTCGCCCCAGGTCGGATCCGGCACGCCGAGCACCGCCGTCTCGCTGACGGCGTCATGGGTGAGTATCTTTTCCTCGATCTCGCGCGGATAGATGTTCGAGCCGCCGGAGATGTACATGTCGGATTCCCGGCCGGTGATGTAGAGATATCCCTGCGCATCCATGTGGCCCAGGTCGCCGGTCCGGAACCAGCCGTTGCGAAAGGCCTTGGCGTTTGCTTCGGGGTTGTCGTAGTAGCCCGCGAAAACGGCCGGACCGATCACGCAGATCTCGCCGGTCTCTCCCGCCGCCAGTTCGTTTCCCTCGCCGTCCTGGATCGAAACCTGCATCCCCGTGCGTTCATAGCCGCAGCTGCCGATGCGCATCGATGCGTCGTCGGCGAAATGCTCGTCGGGCGGCAGCACGGTGATATTGCCCGTGACTTCCCCGAGCCCGAAATACTGAACGAGCACCGGGCCCAGTTTTTCCAGTGCGCGCTGCTGATCCGCCCGGTACATCGGCGCGCCGGCATAGATCACGTGGCGCAGGCTGGAATGGTCGTAGTCATCGACCGCGGGATGCTCCACCAGGATTTTCACAATGGTCGGCACCGTGAACATGTTCTCGATCCGGTATTGCTCCACCAGCGCCCAGGCGACATTCGGGTCGAACCGCCCCGTGGGAAGCAGGACGGTCGCGGCCCCGGCCGCCACCTGCGTCAATTGGTGAATACCCGCGCCATGGCTGAGGGGCGCGACCACGAGCGAGCGGCTGTCGCGGCCGGTTCCGGGCATCAGGTCGTTCAGGTGGTTGAGCAGAACGAAGGCCATCTGCCCATGGGTCAGCACCGCGGCCTTCGGCCGCCCGGTGGTGCCGGATGTAAAGAAGAACCAGCAGGGATCGTCCTGCCCGACCGGGCAATTCTCAACCGACACGCCCCTGTAGTCGGCGATCAGCGCTTCTATGTCCCGGTCATCCCCGCTGCCGATCGAGATCAGAAATTCAACCTTCTCCGCCAGACAGGCCGCGGCGTGATCAGGAAACTCCGCCCCGCAGATCATTCCCCGGGCGCCGCTGGAACGCGCCAGCCAAGCCACTTCGTCGGGGCTTTGACGGAAATTCGTCGGCACCCAGACGACGCCGAGCCGGAAACAGGCGAGCATGGATTCGAACATCTGATTGCAGTTCTGCGACTGCACCAGCAGCCGGTCGCCTTTGACCAGGCCGAACCTGTCGCGCAAGCCTGCGGCCAAGGCGGAGACCCGCTCATCCATCTCCGCCCAGGTCCACCGGTTCTCGCCCCAGACAAGGGCCAGATTTCCGGGATCGCGGCGCGCGTTCCGTGTCAGGAAATGCGCCAGATTCGCCACCCGTGTCGAACAACGCGCGACACCGCCTTTCGGATCGGCGAGGGGAGATGCCCAATTCATTTCACACACTCCGGCTTGGATTAGGTCATTGGCGGACGTTTCGCCGATCCTACGCAATGCGGCCGGTAATGCCACCATCGACGATGATATGGGTCCCGTTAACGTAGCGCGCCTCGTCGCTCGCCAGGAACAGCGCGGCATAGGCCGTGTCCCAGGCATCGCCCATCTTTCCCGTCGGGCATTGCGCGTCGCGCTTTTCGATCATCTCCTCCACGCCGGCGCCATAGCTCGCGGCAAGCGGTTCGCGGATCATCGGCGTGTCCATCAGTCCCGGCATGACACAATTGGCGCGAATACCCTGGCCGGCATATTGCAGCGCCACGTTCTGGGTCAGCGCAAGAACGGCGGCCTTCGTCGCGGAATAGGCGGCATAGGGAAATCCGAGCCACCGCAACCCCGCGATCGACCCGATATTGACGATCGAACCCGCCTGCTGTTCCACCATGATCGGAAGGACATGCTTGCAGGCCAGGAATATTCCCGTCTGATTGACCGCGACCACGCGGTTCCAGCTTTCCTCCGACGCTTCGACCGGACCGCCCGTTTCGGCAATGCCGACATTGTTGTGCAGCACGTCGATGCGCCCATAACTGTCGCGCGCGAAGGTCGCCGCCGCCGCGAGGTCGGCGCTCGACGTCACGTCCGCCCGCACCGAAACCGCGTCCCCGCCCTCGTCCCTGATCAGTTGGGCGGTTCGCTCCGCAGCCTCCGGATCACGGTCGGCCACGACCACGCGGGCGCCTTCGCGGGTATAGAGCACCGCGGCCGCCTTGCCGTTGGACCATCCTTCGGTCAGGGCGCCGCCGCCGATCACCAAGACCGCCTTGTCCTTCATCCGTCCCGGCATGTTTCCTCCTCATGACCTCCGACGAAAATACCGCCGGAAAGCGGCATCCCACGCATCCGGTCCGCTGAAAGTACAATCATTTGATGGATGGCTGTCGCGCAAGTCTAGCGCCGCCGAACAGAAACACCGGAACTGGCATGCGTGCGGATGTCGGTCTTGACCGGAAAGTCCTGGCCCGACTGCAGGCCGGCTTTTTTTCCTAACCGCAATCGGCCTGCAGGCCAGCCTTTTCAATCGCCGCGACGGCAAGCGCTTCGTCATCATCTGAAGAAGCGCCCGTGATCCCGACCGCGCCGACGATGCGCCCGTCCTGCCTGATCAGAACGCCGCCCGGCACAGGCACCATCAGCCCGTCCGACAGGGCGTTCATCGCCTCGATGAAATAAGGCTGCTGCTGCGCCCTTTCGAACAAGGCGCGCGACCCGAGGCCCATGGCAATCGCGCCATTCGCCTTGCCGTGCGCGATCTTCGGACGCAGGGGGCTTGCCCCATCCTCGCGGGCCAGCGCGACGAGGTCGCCCGCCGCATCGACCACACAGGCCGTCATCGGCGGCATATTCTTGGCACGCGCGCCGGCAAGAATGGAATCGATCATCGATCGGGCGGCTTCAAGTTCGATTGTCATCTATAGAAAACCTCAACCAGGAAAAGCGGAATGGACGGAACATAGGTGCATATCAGCAGCACGGCGAGCAGAACGGCAACGAAATAGACATTCACCTTCGACACCGCCCAGATATTCGCCCGCGCGACCGCGCAGGACGTGATCAAGACGCTGGCGACCGGCGGTGTCTGCTGGCCGATGGCCAGGTTCAGCGTCACGACCAGTCCGAAATGGACCGGGTCGATACCCGCGGCTTGGATCAGCGGGATAACGATAGGAACCACGAGGATGATCGCCGCCGCGGAATGCAGGAAGAACCCGATCACCAGGAAAAAGAAGTTCAGGATCAGCAGGATCAGCCATTTGTTGGAGGTGATGTCCAAAATGCCCGCTGCCAGTTCCTGCGGCAGCTGCGCCCTGGTCAGGAACCCGCCCATCAGCACGGATGCGGCGACCAGCACCATGACGACCGCGGTTTGCATGCCGCCGTCGAGCATCGCCCGGCGCAAATGCTTGAAATCCATCTCGCGGTACCAAAGACCGACCAGGAAGGCCGCGATAACCGCCAGGCCGGCCGCTTCGGTGGCGGTCACGAACCCGCCGAAAATGCCGCCCAGAATGATCACCGGCAGCGAAAAAGACGGCAGCGCGTCCATGAAGGTGCTGCCCAGACGCTTCAGGTTGAAGGCTTCCTCAACCGGCAAATTGTAACGCCGTGCAAAGATGTAGGCGACCAGCATCATCCCGGCCGCCCCCATCAGCCCCGGTATCACGCCGGCGACGAAGAGTTGCTCGACAGACGTGTTGGAGGAAGTCGCATAGAGGATCATCGGGATCGACGGCGGAATGATGATCGCCAAAGATGCCGACGAAGACGTAACGGCGGCCGAGAACGGCCCGCTATATCCGCGCTTTTTCATCTGCGGGATCAGGACCGACCCAAGGGCCGCGACATCGGCGACCGCCGAGCCTGAAATCTCGGCGAAGAACAGCGAAACACCGATATTCACCATCGCCAAACCGCCGCGGACGAAGCCGATCAGGGCGGACACGAAATTGATCAGGCGGTCGGTGACGCCGCCGGCATTCATGATCGCGCCGGCCAGCACGAACATCGGGATCGCAATGAGGGAAAATTTGGTGGACCCGTCATACATGTCGAGAGCGACAGTGACGAGGCTGCCCAATCCCTCGCTTGCGACCAGGCCGATGATCGCCGAAACCGCCAGCGCCACCGCGATCGGCACGTTCAGGCAGATCATCGCCACCAGCGCGAAAAAGATCAGCAGAATAATCATCGGTCAGCGCCCCTTCACATTCGCCATTTCACGCTCGACCTCTTCTTCGATCTCCGCGTGTTCGTACGACCTGCCGTTGGCGGTCATATGCCAGTATTCCGGCAGGCTGAGGAGTTCGCAGATCACGAACATCGCGGCGCCGATCGGGATGACGGACTGCGTGAACTGGATGGGAATCCAGGTCAGCGAAACCAGCATTTCGCCTTCCAGCACCATCAGGACTTCCCAGCCGGTCCAGGCAAGCAGGACGAAAAAGCCGATGACGATGATTTCCGCGACGATGACCCCGATCATCCTGAAGGGCATGGGCATCGACAGAAGCACGCTGTCGAGTCCGATATGCCGACGCTTCAGCGCCGCGAGGGCAGCGCCGTAATATGTAATCCAGGAAAGCTGAATTGCGGCGATCTCGTCATACCAGGACAGGGAGTTGCCGGAGATGCGGAACAGGACCGCGACGATCACGACGACCGTCAACGAAATCATCAGGCCGATGACCATCCATTCCAAAAATCTTTCAAGTAGTCTTGAAGCGGCAGTCATGCCTGCACCCCTCCCTGGCGCGTCCTAGGACGCGCATCCGGTCAACGAACTTGTAGCATTGAGAAAAGAAAAGAGGCCGAAGCAAGGTGCTTCGGCCTCATGTCACAAGCTTAGGAACCAGCCGCGAGCCGCTGCACGGTGTCGATCAGTTCCTGGCCCCCTTCGACGGAGCTCGCAAACTCGTCATAGATGGGCTTCGACGCCTTGATGAACGCGTCGTTGTCGGCATTGTTGACCTCAACGCCGGCCGCCTTGATCACGCCCAGCAGTTCGTCCTCAAGCTTCGCCGCTTGTTCGTAGACGAAGTCCTGCGTCGAGGATCCGCACTCTTCCAGCACTGTGCGGACATTCTCCGGAAGCTTGCTGTAATGATCTTCCGCAACCAGGACATAGGCCGGGGTATAGACGTGCCCGGTGATGGAGAGATATTTCTGCACTTCCTGGAACTTCGCGGAAGCGATCTGGGCGTACGGGTTTTCCTGTCCGTCGATCACGTTCGTCTGAAGCGCGGTGAACACTTCCGAAAACGCCATCGGGGTCGGGTTCGCGCCGTAGAGCTGGAACATCTTCACGCGCCAGGCGCCTTTCGGCGTCCGCAGCTTGATACCGGCCAGGTCTTCCGGCTTGTTGATCGGGCGGACATTGTTCGTGATATGACGGAAGCCGTTCTCGAACAGGCCGATGATCCGATAACCCTTCTTCTGCACCGCGGCTTGGAAGGTCGGCATCATTTCTTTCTGGACCCGCCGCATATGGTCGCGGTCCTTGATGATGTAGGGCATTTCGAAAACGCCGAACTCATCAGCGACCGAGGACATCACCGAAGACGGCAGCGAGAAGGTGATCTGGCCCAGCTTCAGTTTCTGAAGCAGTTCCTTGTCCTTGCCGAGCTGCGACGACCCGAAGGTCTGAACTTCCGCGGCGTCGCCGAGTTTCGCGTTCGCACAGGCGGCGTAGGCATCGACACTCGCTTCGAACAGCGATCCGGGGTTACCCACATGACCGAATTTCAGCGTAAGGTCGGCGGCGTTGGCGGACCCCGCCATGACCGCCAGTGCGCCGGCCCCAATCAACAATGATCTGAGTTTCATTTCTAACCTCCCTAGGTTTTATTTCGCTCCGGTGAGCTATTGAGCTGCGGCAGCTGTCGGCTGCTCTTGATTTTCTGAGAGAATATCCATTGCGACCTGCGCACCGCCCGCCGCGTGCGGCACGCCGGCTTTGCGCAATCCCATTTCCACGCCGGACAGGGTCGCCATCAGCATGAGATCGTTGAAATCGCCAAGATGGCCGATGCGGAACACCCGGTCCGCGACCTTGGACAATCCATTGCCCAGCGAAAGGTCGTAATGCTCGAGCGTCGTCGCCCTGAAGGCATCCGCGCTATGGCCCTGCGGCATCAGGACGGCGGTGAGAACGCCGCTTTCCTGTCCTTGCTGGGCGCAGAGAACCTCGAGCCCCCAGGCGCGAACCGCGGCGCGCGTCGCGGCGCCGTGCCGACGATGACGGGCGAAGATGTTGTCCAGCCCCTCTTCATGCAGCATGTCGATCGCTTCGTTCAGCCCGTACAGCAGGTTCGTGCCCGGGGTATAGGGGAAGTAGCCGGTCGCGTTCGGACCGATCATCTCATCCCAGCTCCAATACGAACGGGGCATCGTCGATTTCTTCGCCGCCGCCAAAGCCTTCTCGCTGACCGCGTTGAAGGAAAGACCCGGCGGAAGCATCAGCCCCTTCTGCGAGCCCGACACGGTGACATCGACCCCCCACTCGTCATGGCGGTAGTCCAGCGACGCCAGCCCCGAAATCGTATCGACCATGAAGAGCGCCGGATGGTTTGCCGCGTCGATCGCCTTGCGGACGTCGGCGACCGGAGAGACGCTCCCCGTCGAGGTTTCGTTGTGAACGACGCAGACGGCTTTGATTTCGTGCGCGGTATCTTGCTTGAGGCGCGCTTCGATGGCGTCCGGATCGGCGCCGCCGCGCCAATCGCCGGGAATCAATTCGGCGTTCAGGCCGAGCTTGCCCGCAAGCTTGCTCCACAGCGTGGCGAAGTGGCCGGTTTCATACATCAACACCTTGTCGCCGGGGGACAGGGCGTTGGCGAGCGCGGCCTCCCAGGCACCCGTACCGGATGCCGGATAGATCACGACATGCGACTCCGTCTTGAAGATGGACTTCATCCCCTCCAGCGCGCGTTTTCCAACATCGGCGAAAGTCGGCCCGCGATGGTCGATCGTCTGCATGGAGATGGCGCGGAGAATTCGGTCGGGCACCGAACTGGGCCCCGGAATCTGGAGAAAGTGCCGGCCTGCTTTTCTCATTGTCCTGATAGGTCCTCCCGCTCTCTTGTTCTTTCTTCAACCGCCCGCCAGGACGCGGCCAGTCGTGTTTATGGGTTGCGCCCATTTCACGATATTCTTAATATTGAATTATGAATGCAATTCGGCGTCAAGACCGAATTTCGCCTATTCGCCGCGTCCAGGAGGGCATCCGATGAGCTTCGTTTCCAGACCGGGCTTCGAGAGCAGGCTCAAGAGAGAAATCTCGGGCGACGTCCTGGTCGACGCCTTCAGCCGCGGACGGTACGCGACGGATGCATCGATCTATCAGATGATGCCGCTCGGCATCGTGGTGCCCAAAACGGTCGAAGACATTCAGGCGGCGATCGCGGCGGCACGCGATGAAGGCGTGCCGATCCTGGCGCGCGGTGGCGGAACCTCGCAATGCGGGCAGACCGTCAACAATGCGCTGGTGATCGACAACTCGAAATACTTCAACGGGCTGATCGACCTCGATGTGGAAGGCCGGCGCTGCCGGGTCCGTCCGGGCATCGTCCTCGACGAGTTGAACCGGCTTCTGAAGCCGCATGGCCTGTGGTTTCCGGTCGACGTCTCGACCTCCTCACGCGCCACCATTGGCGGCATGGCCGGTAACAATTCCTGCGGCTCGCGATCGATCCGGTACGGCACGATGCGGGACAACGTCCTGTCGATCGAAGGCATTCTTTCCGACGGACAAACAGCGTCTTTTGGACCGATGCACCGCGGCGACGTCCTGGACGGCCTCGTCGACCACCCGCTGGCAAGGAATCTGCTGGAGCTGGGGGCCGAGCATGCGGAGGAGATTTCACGGCGCTTCCCGAATCTCATGCGTCGCGTCGGCGGATACAATATCGACGCCCTCGTCCCGATGAACGCGCCGAACAACCTGTCGCATCTGCTGGTCGGATCGGAAGGCACGCTTGCGTATTCGACCGT
>Ga0070727_10002546_pt1 | contig 17498 bp, 11 predicted proteins | sample tdAd472_FD_66722 | JGI IMG/M metagenome (GOLD analysis project Ga0070727, IMG submission 66722) | Marine sediment microbial communities from the Atlantic coast under amendment with organic carbon and nitrate - tdAd47.2 | ecosystem: Environmental > Aquatic > Marine > Coastal > Sediment | place...
GGGCGGGCCTTCGAGGACAAAGCTCCGCCCGTCGGCGGCGGCGCAGACGGCGACGAGCTGCGACGAGTCCGCATCCCGCGTGCATAAGGGTCTGCCCGGCGGGAGTGTCTCGTCGAGCGTGTCGGCATCCGGGAACGGGCGGTCGTCGAACTGTTCGCCCGGCCGCTCAACAAGATGATCAACGAGACGGTTCTCACGCAGAGCGCCCAGGTTTTCTTTGAGATCCCGCCACATCAGGAACTTGTTGAACGAGAAGAGACCCAGGTGCGCCGATTCCTCGACCTCCCATCGCTGCGTCTCGCGGATGGCGTTGCGGAAATTCCGCATGACCATTGGGATATCGATGCCCGACTCGTCCTCGGGGAGCTCGGCCAGTAATCTGGAATCGATGCCGAAATCGTTGCTGAGTTTTTCGAGGAGCGTGATATTGGGTTTGGCCGGCTCGTCGCTGAGCTGGATCGTGTAGACATACCCGCCGCCGGTGGACGTGCGCACGAGACGGATAGGGATGAGCACGAGCGGTGCTCGCCGGGGCGTGTCGGCCGAGGGTGTCTCGTACCAGACAAGCGTCCCGAGCGCCAGGTGCAGGAGGTTGGCGCCGGTCTCTTCGATGCTCGAGAGCGCCGAGCGGTAGATCGTCAGCAGCCGTTTCTGAGCGTCGGCTGCGGTGCAATCGGAGTAGATGCGTTTGTCTTCGAGTTCTTCCATGCGGAACGCGTCATCGCCCTCGACCTTGGGCAGGATGCGCAGGCGTTGTTCCGAGGAGAGCATGTCCTCGAGTTTGGCGATATCGGGCACGTTGAGCGGCAGCGTCCGCTGCGTGTCGCGCGAGTTGATCAGCCTGTTACGCAGCGAGAGATCGAGCAACCGGCTCTGCCATCGCGCGATCCGCTCGTGCCCTGATTCGGCGGGTTCTGCATCTTGCTTGGGCGATACGACCCCCGCATCGGCGCGCTCAGCCAGCAGCACACTCCCGAGCGCTGATGCGTCGCCGACGGCTCGTTCGCCCGAGATGGCCACCGGATCGATGCCCGGCAGGTTGTCCTCACGCAGCGGCAAGGGACGAATGCCCCGCTTTCGGCAGGCCTTCAGGTCGATTGCGCAGAACACAGAGCCGGGCTTGTTCATCGCCTGGCGCGCCGATTCGACCGCGCCGGCAAATGTCGGCGAATCGTGTGTGATGTGGGTCGACTCGGCCGCGACGATCTCGCCGAGTTCCAGCAGATTGCGGATCCGCGCCGGCTCGTCGATCACGGTCTCGGGCAGGTTGCTGTCGTGCGTCCAGAACGCGGGCATCGCGTGCCCCTCGGGCAGCAGCAGCACTGTGTTCAGCCCCGCCTGCTCCCACATCGCCATCAGGATGAGCGAGAGATCTAGGCACGTCCCGAAGCGTTCGCGCATCACGCGGTCGACGAGGCGGATGCGCTGGCCGGCTTTCTCGAAGCTCGCCGGCGGGCTGATGTAGCCGATTTTCTGCTCGGCCAGCGAGAGGAAGCACGCCTCGGCGATTAAGGCGGCCCGCTGCCTGCTGGCGGACTGGTAGCCGTCGATCGCGTCGCGTTCATCGCGCTCGCCGAGGATGCGCCGGGCGCCTCTGAGAAGCTCGGCGATGAGCGAGTGATTGGGCGTGACGAACGCCGCGGTGAGTTCGGGCAGGTGTCCGCCGCCGGGCCACTGGTCGTAGGCGAGCAGATCGAGATCGAATGAGGCCTCGGCCCTTTGCCCGTTGGCCTCGGCTGTAATCGCAAGCGAGGTGCGTTCACCCTCGGTCCGGCTGGCCAGCGCTGCGGCCCCGAGGCGCCAGCGTTCAGGACGCAGGCGTGCGGTCACGCCCGGATCCAGCCGGGCGAGCCTGCCGACCCATGGCTCGGCCTCGCCCGAGACCACCTCGGCGGTGACGACGAGGTCCTCGAACGTCTCCTCGGAGGTGTTGGTCAGCACGACCGCATCGATCAGAGGCGTGCCCGACTGCTGGACCACAAAGTTCACACGGTCGTTGTACTCGAGCTCGATTTGGCAGCCGAGGGGGCCGGCGGGGATGGTCGGTTCGGTCTCATGCATGACCCTGCAGTCTAACCCCATCCGGTGAGGTCAGAGAACCATGAATCTCGGACGGGCGAGCGTGGATTTCTTTTCCTTCACTTGACGACTGACCCGACCCATCCGATGATTGTTTCCGTAGGAGTCGAGCGGTCGCGAAAGGCCGAGCACTCCCACCGGACAGGCACTGGATGCCGACCACGGAAAGAGCCTTCGGGCACCCGATGATTCAAAACACTGTTCTCAGGCACGAGCACCACGCGTGTTCGGTGGCCACGGACGCCTCGCTCTCTCAGATCACAATCGACGACCAACCCCTCTTCGCCGCCGCTCTGGCGAGCCTGGCCGAGCCCGTCTCGGACGCCTCGTTCACGGCCTCGCTCTGCTGGAGCCAGCCCCTTGAACTCCGCAAAGCGATCATCGAGGGGCATCTCTGCCTTTTCAGTGCCGCCGACGGCGACCTTTCCATGATGCTCCCGCCGCTGCCGCTCAGCCCCACCGAGGCCTGGCGCCTGCCCGACGCGGTCGAGGCGAGCTTTGCCATCATGGATGCCCACAACGCAGATGGCCCGGGCATCGAGCGCTCCCGCATCGAGTACGTCTCCGAGGAGATGGTCCAGAGCATCCTGGGCACCACTTGGATGGATCTGGCCGCCGAGACGATGCACGGCGACTACGTCTACCCCCGGGACGACCTCGTCGAACTGGCTGGCGGCGACCTCAAGGGCAAACGCAAGCTCCGCAGCAAGTTCATGCGCGAGAACCCGGACATAACCACCGGCCCCATCCGCGCCGAGGACATCCCCGAGTGCGTCAGCCTGCTCGCCCAGTGGCGGGAGGCGGCCGACATCCGCCACGAGGGCGAGGCCAATGAGCGGCTGATGGGCGTGGACATCCTCCGCGAGCGCGACGAGCAGAGCACGATCCGATTCCTCGAGCTTATTGAGCCGCTTGGTCTTGAATCGATGGCTGTCCGCGTCGCAGGGCGTCTCGTGGGCTTTACGATCGGTGAATGGCTCAGCCCCACCATGGGCGTGGTCTGTGTCGAGAAGACCGAGCCCGGGCTGGCCGGTGCCCCGCAGTTCATCTACTCCGAGTTCTGCCGGATCAACTTCGCTGGCGCGACCGAGATCAACGCGGGCGACGACTGGGGCATCGCCTCGCTGCGATACACCAAAACCAGTTATCGTCCCTCGCGGATGCTTGCCAAGCACACCATCGCCCGCAGGCCCCGCCCTGAGACCGGCTCGCCCGAGACCGCGGTTGTGCGCACACTGACGCAGCGGCGGAGGTCCAGCCAGGTCGCGGAGGTCGCCATGCAGTCCAACATGACCGTCCGCCGGGCGACCATCGAAGAAGCGGCTGCCATCATCGGCGTCGAGAACCAGGCTTTCACCGACGAGCAGGACCGTTTCTCGCTCGGCCAGATCCGCAGGCTCATCGGCAACCCGCGCGCCCGCGTGGGCATCGCCGAGATCGATGGCGTCGTCGCCGGCTGGTGCGTCGGGCTCATCCGCTCGCACCTCCGCTGGCGCTCTGGCCGAGTGTATTCGGTCGCGGTCTCCCCGGACATGGCGGGCAAGGGCATTGGGCGGGCGCTGCTCAACTGGTCACTGGAAACGCTCGAGGCCGAGGACGTTCGGCGGGTGTATCTCGAGGTCCGCAAGTCCAACCAGTCGGCGATCAATCTGTACGCCTCGGCGGGCTTTACGAAAATCACTGACCTGCCCGCGTACTACGGCCCCAACGCCGACGGCATCCGCATGCGCCGTATCGCGCCCCAGCCTGCAAACTGATCCGCACACTGATCCGGGATCACTCCTCTTCTTCGAGCAGCGACATCGCGTCGCGCGTCGCCTTGGCAACCTCGGCCGGCGGCAGGATCGCCCAGATGTAGGAGTCGGAGAAATTCGAGCCGAACCCGCCGGCGGCCTCCATCTCCTCGGAACCCGGGAGCTGGGTCACCACGATGCCCGCGAACTTGCCCTCGGCATTGACGACGGCTGTGCCGACCTCGATCGACTGCTCGCCCACGTAGAGCAGCTCGCGCGGCTTGGTCAGCTCTGCCGTCACGCGGGCCTCTTTGATGACCGGGGCCCGATCGAAGAACTCGCCCAATCGCTTTACCTGATACACCATCTGCCCCACACCCGGGCGGACGGTGTTCTCTTCGATATTGATGAAGGGCAGGGGATCAGCGGGCTCGTCATCGAGCTTGACCCAGCAGAGATCGCGGTCCGAGTCCCGCGCGACGAGCGTCGCGGGCAGGCCCTCGGTGTCGTCGCCGATGAGCACTTTGATGTCTCTTGGCGTCATCTGGAAACCACCCATCATGCTGTACAGACCGCCCATCATGCTGTTGGTCAGGAGGACCTGCCCGTCGGCGCTGATGAGCAGCCCCCCGACTTCCATCTCTTCCTCCTCGGGCTCGCCGCCCCAGGGACTCTCCATCGACATGACGACCTTCACGCGCACCAGCGCCGGCAGCACGGCTTCCTTGACCGTCTCGTACGTCTCGACGTACTCCTGCTCGGTCATCTGAGACTGCGTGACCCCGGTGATCGGCAACCCGACCATCGCGGCAAGGACGAGTGACTGCAAGTTCTGGCGCATGGACATGGTTGTTCTCCATCTCATCGGAGTGCTTGGTGATTGACTGGTGACGATTCGAAATTAGCCGTTGCTGTCTTCCTGATCGGAATCTTCCTGTTCCTCTTCGAGTTGGCGGGGCTTCCACGTCGGTTCGACGAACTTGAACGAGGACTCGTACCCACGCAGCACCTCGAACACGACGCGCTCGGGCTGCTGGGAGTCGATGGCGTCCATGACTTTCTCGAAGTCGCGTGTGCTGTCGATGTCCTCGCCGTTGATCTTGCGGATCAGGCTGCCCATCGTGATACCCGCGACCTCGGCCCAGCTTGCCGACTCGGTCGAGACCACGATGACGCCCTTGACGTTGTCGTCCCACCGGTTGTCGTCGCGATCAAAGAAGGTGACGGCTCGCACCGTGATTCCAAAGTCGCTGTTGTTTACTCGGCGCGCCTCGTCGGGTGTGGTTCGGCTGCGTTCGAGTTCGACGGGGATAACCAGTGTCTCGCTGCCGCGCAGCACGCGGATCGTCGCGTCGTCACCGATCGAGAGCTCGCGGATGGCGCGGATGAACAGGCCCGCCTGCTCGGCGACGCGGGGCTTCACGTCCTCATCGTTGACCGCGATGATCACATCGCCCGCCTTGAGGTCCGACTCACCCGCGGAGGACTTCGGGTAGACGCGTGTGATGCGGAAACCGCCGGGCTCGGAGAGACCCATTTTTTCCGCCAGTTCAGGGACCACCGGCTGCGTCGCCACGCCCACCCATGCCTTGGGCAACTCGCGCGGCGGGTTGGGTGTGGGCTTCTCTTCGGTGTCGAGCATCGTGATGTAGCTCTTGCCGTTGCGGTCGAACTCGACGAGCATGCTCTCGGGGCGCTCGTCGTTCTTGTCTTGCTCGATGAAGGCCTCGTACGCCCCCAGCAGGTCTTCGAGCGATTCGATCGGCTCGTTGTTCACGCTGTGGATGATGTCGCCCCACGAGATCGAGACCTCGGCCATGGACGCGGGGCTACCCGAACGCACGCCGCCGACGAGCACGCCCTTGTTCGAGTCGAGCCGGCGCGTGCGGGCCATGAAGGGTGTGATCTCTCGCACGCCCAGCCCCCACTCGCGCAGGATCACTTCGTCGCCCGTGTCGGGCAACTGACTGTCGAGGGTGACATCGATCTCGGTTTCTTCGTCGCCCCGGAGGACGGACAGCTTCATGACCTGCCCGGGTTTGCCGTGCGCAAAGACGGACATGACCGCGGGGATCTGCTCGGGGTAATTGACCGTGACGGGGTCGCCATCGATGGAGAGGATGACATCGCCCGCCTGGAGCCCGGCTTTGGCGGCCGCGCCGTCGGAGGTGACGGAGTCCACGAAGACGCCCCGCGAGTAGCCGGTGCGTTCGAGGTGCAGGAGATCGATCTCGATCGTGGTGCGTGGGACTTCGCCGTGCACCGCGATCGCCTCGGCAACGCGCCGGGCAAGGTTGGAGGGTGTGGCAAAGCCCGCGCCCGAGCCGCCGCGCGTGTTCACCCCGATGATCTCGCCCCGCATGTTCACCAAAGGGCCGCCCGAGTTGCCCGGGTTGATCAGCGCATCGTGCTGGATCCAGTTTGTCAGCAAACCCGAGCGGTTGCCTGAGAGGTACATTGGTCTGAACTCATCGTCGGCACCCGAGGTAAACACGCGATCGGTGTTGGACACGATTCCGAACGTCACCGTGCGATCGAGCGCAAAGGGCGAGCCCATCGCCAGCACTTGGTCGCCGACTTCAAGCGTATCGGAATCGCCAAAGGTCGATGCGGGCAACGGGCCGATCCCATCGGCCTGGATCTGCAGCACGGCCAGGTCCGTCATCGGGTCCTCGCCCACAAGCGTCGCCTTGATGCGGGTCTTGTCGGCAAGCGTGCACCAGAATTCGACGCCACCATCGGTGACGTGCGCGTTAGTGAGCACAAGGCCCTCTGGAGAGATGATCGTGCCGCTGCCCGTGGATTGGTACCGCTGCTCCTGCCCGCCCCAATAATGCACGCTGATCACGCTGACATGAACGAGCGACGGGAAGACCGCGTCGCGTGCGCCGGCGAGCATGTTCTGACTCGAACCGCCCGAGCCGCCGATGCCACTGGTTCCGCTCGTCGGTCCGGCCGGGCGGCTCTGGCAGCCAATGACGCCGATCGAGGCGCTCAGCAGAGTGCACAGCAGAATCCCGTTTCCGTGGCGTCTTGGCATCACATTTCCCGTCTACTCAAACGATTTCAGAGAGTCCACCCGTGCGCACGGGACTGACGCCGATCACCCTCGGCCCGGCAAGCGTACACGAAACCCTCGGCGCGCACCAATACCAAGACACAACAGAATGAATACTCACGAATTCGGCTAGCGATCGGCTTTGATTTTCAGATTCAGTGTCACTCGGCCGCCGGGCTCAAAGGAGATCGGCAGTCCCTCAGCCAGATCCTCGGCCGCGACACCCTCGGCCCCATCCGATGACACCACTTCCCCGATCGCCTCGGGCGGCAACCATCTTGGCCAGCTGTTCAAGCGGGGCCAGTCCCAGGGCAGGGCCTCAACAAGTGCATGCGGCGGCAGGCGGTAGACCAGTTTGCCCTCATAGGCGGCTGCGCTCTCGACGACGAGGGCCGCGTCGCCGTCTTGATTCATCGCCAGCCCCACGCGCACGTCCGGGCTCCAGGGCTCAACGCTCCACCCGCCGGTACGCATGTCGGCGTACATCATCGCTGTGCGGATGAAGTTGCCATCGAGGTACGTCCGGGCGACAAATCCCGAGCTGAGCTGCATGCGCATCATCACGCCGATCTGATCGTCGATCCACGGCAACAAGATGGGTGCCAGCTCCGGGCGGTGGTACGCGCAGTAGAGCGCGCTCTCGATCGTGTCCGCATAGCCGTCGTGGTGCAGACCTTCCCAAGCGATGCCGTCGGTCGCGACCACCGACGCGACCACGCTGTCTACATTCTCCTGCAATCGGGACAGGCGCTCGGTATCAAAATTCCCCCGTCTCTCTGAAGCCTCAATAAAAAGCAGGACGCCGTTGACCACGTAACCCCAGTTGTCGTTGGGCCGATCGTCCACGATCGTCATCGTGTCGGCATCGACGGTGTTCACGATCAGGCCGTCGTCATTGACCGCGACGTCGAAGATCAGTTCGAGCATGTGTGCGATCGGCTCGGCCCAGCGGTCGGCCCGCTCGGCCCAGATGGGGTCATCGCTCCGCGAGACCGCCAACGCGTACACCTCGGCCAGCCCCCCCACGACCTCGTTGCCGTGGTCGCGCAGCATGACGACTGGTTTGTCTGCGGTGTTGGACGCGTAATCGAATGTGTGCGCCGGCAGGCCGTGATTCTCGGCGAGCATCTGCCCGATGATCGCGTCGGCGATCCGGGACGCCATCTCTGGGTACGCCTCGTTCTGGGATACCAGGCTCATTCGGCTGAGCACTTGGAGCATCTCACCGAGCACCTCGGATCGCTTGTCCGGGATGATGCCGAATTGTGATTCCTCGTTGCTGTGGGCCAGTATCGCATCGACGACTTCGACCAGCCGCGCATACGCCTGCTCGTCGCCGTAGGCCTCGTACACACTGAGCAGCCCGTCCTTGGCGTACTCGCTGGACGCGAACCTGAGTTCGCGGGAATCCTCCTTGATGGGTACACCCGTTTTCGCGTTCACCGGCTGGCACAGTTCGCCCGGCCCGGTCAGCGCCGCCTCGGCCCGGAGCGTGTCGCGCAGATCCTCGAGTGTCGGCGCATCCGTGTACATCGCGATCTGGAGCTGGAAGCCAAAGAAATCCGCGGCCGTGTTGCGGTAGTTCCACTCGGAATTGTTGTATGCCTCGGGGAAGAGCTTCGTCTCTGGATCGCGCATCGGCATCCACGCATCGTGGACCGCCAGCGACCGCAGAATCGCCTCCTGCGCGAGCACGCCGTTGGTCGCGGCTGCGCCGACCAGATCGTCGTCCTCCATCGAGCGGACCCGCTTCTCAAGCAGCACCGTGCGCAGATCATACGAAGGCACACCCCCCGGTCGATCGGGCTTCTCGAGCAGGATCTCATCGAGGATCAGTGCCCGGGTGACTTTGTTATCGAGCACCGCGAACGCGATCCCGAAGCAGCCGGCCATGGCGACCACGGCCCACAGCACAACCTTGATCCCAACCGATGTGCGCGACCCTGAACGATCAGCCTTCGTGTCTTTCATCATGCCCCGATGTCTCGAATGTGACAGACCGGGCTTTCAAACCGCCCGCCGAACCCTCAAAGCACGATTCTAGGACCGTCGTCAGCGACACTCTGAGCATGTACTCAACGCACATGCGGTGCTCGCAACAGGCCCTCTGGAAGCTCTTTACAGTAACTTTGCGGCACACATGTCACCAGTGGTCTCTGGTTCACGCATGATTGGTCAGAGTTAGCGCGATCACTCCCCCGCCGGCCGGCCGCCCTTCCGTGGATCGCTGGCGGCCTCGATCATGCCATCCGCTCTCTTTCGCACCATCTGCACCACCGCTGAACTTGTAAGCGGCTTGATCTCGTGCCCGAGTTCACCCAGCGTGTCCGTCACCGAACCTTCACCACCAGCCTCACTCTTGTCGAATCCACGTTCAACATACAGAGACGCCGGCACCCATTGGTGATGCATCCGGCGCGAGCGAACTGCCTCGGCGGCATCCATCTCGCGCACAATGGCATTGAGAATCGCCTGGGCTGTCGCCGTGATGATCCTCGGCCCGCCCGATGCACCCGCCACGATCTCGGGTTCATTATTCAGCAGCACAATGGTCGGGCTCATGCTGCTCAGCGGGCGCTTGCCCGGCCTGGGCAGATTCGTCTCAGACTGCTGCAGCCCATACGCGTTGGCCACCCCGCGCCTTGTGGTAAAGTCGTCCATCTCGTTGTTCATGCAAAAGCCCAGTCCCGGCACGACAAGCAGCGAACCGAAGCCCGTGTTGATCGTCTCCGTGCACGCGACAGCCCCGCCATCGGCATCGATCACACTGATATGGCTCGTTCCATCATCATCACCGAACTGGGCAAACGAGCCGTAATGCTCGGGTCCGAACGTCCGCTCGGGATCGATGCGCCGGGCGATCTCATCGAGCCGGTCTTCGCTCAGCAGGCGGTGTGTCGGGACAGAATCAAACCGAGTATCGGCCATGTATCGAGCACGGCCTGCGAACGCATACTTGAACGCTTCGATCAGGCCGTGCGTATACGCAACCCGACTTCCGAGATTTCGCCGCTCGTCCCAGCTTTGAGAAAGCCCCTGGCGCTCGAGTAAACCGAACGTCTGCCCGATCGCGATCCCCCCGCTGCTCGGTGGAGGCATCAAAAGAACGCGCCTCCCCGCAAACATCACCCCGATCGGCTCGAGATCCTCTACAAACGGCGACGCGAGATCCGTTACTCCGAACCATTCGCCGTTGAACCCGTTGAGCTTTGCATCCGCATTCACCGCTGCCCGGATCGAAGCCGCAACATCCCCGGTATAGAAAGCGTCCGCGCCTTCGCGAGCGATCGCTTCGAGCAGCGAAGCCTGCTCCGGGTTGCGTATGACATCGCCAACCTCGATCTCGCCCCGACCAAGCAGGTGCTCCCACGTGTAGGCGAAACGTTTTTGATGCGAATCATCTCTTTCAAAGCGGCCGACGGCCCCCTTCACCGCAGAAACATACGCAGCATCCGCCGTGAACCCATTTTGCGCCGCACGGATCGCGGGCGCCATCACCGTTTTTCGATCGAGCGTTCCGTACTTTTCGAGCGCGTAGAGCAGGCCCGCAACCGTGCCCGGCACGCCGCAGGCCGTCCCGCCATCGAGGCTCGCGCGTTGATTGACTATGCCCTCGTACACAAGCCGAGTCGCACCGGCGGGCGCAGTTTCGCGATAACAGATCGCCCGCTCGGTGCGGGCGCCGTCTTCGTTCTCGGAAGGCAGAGAGATCACCATGAAACCGCCGCCACCAATCCCGCAGGAGAAGGGCCTGACCACACTGAGCGTAAAGCTCGCCGCGACAGCAGCATCGACCGCATTCCCACCCTTGGCCAGCATCTCCGCACCCGCCGCCGACGCTACCGGATGATCCGCCGCCACGGCGTACCTTTCATACAGCCCTGAATGCCCCTCTCCCGATTCGTCTTGAGCACGAGCTCCCATCTGTGTCGATAGAAGCAAGCCGACGACTCCAAGCACACGCACCATTCTTAGACTCCGCATGCATCTCTCCCCAGATACTTTGATACTCCCTGGCCCCCGATCGGCAGACGCCACCCTTGCCAATCCTGGCGCAGTCTATCCGTTTCTCATACAGACCCATCTCGTGCAATGATCTGTGGATAGTTTCCGGCTGTTGCACACATCTTTGCGAATCCACACAGTCAAACTGCACATCCATTTGCATACTTCACTTTCTCAATTCAACACGCGCTGGTTCCCTTGTATCGACACCGGATGTCCATTATCTCTTTCGATACCGCCCGCCCATTCATCGCGGGCATCATGGGAACTAGGGCCGAAAGGCTCTCAAGGGAGACAGACATGAACGCAGCACGTGGAAGTATCGTGGCACAGATCGCGCTGGCAGCCTGCATCGCCGGGGGCGCACAAGCCGACATCACCGATGCAACATCGAACGGGTACGGCATCTCGGCGGATCTCTCACTGCTCCTATTACAACTCGAAGTCCTGCCCCAGGCGTACGCCGACGGCTCGGCACCGGGGCCGTATGCGAACGACAATACAGCCGTCAACGCACTCTTCTCGGCCGCCGGCCTGGCCAACGTTGGCGCCGACGTGCTCAGCGGTGAAGCAACATCCGACGTCGACGCCTCCAGCGGCAATCGCACTACCACCGGCAACGGCTCGGTCACCGGCCTTGGCGCCGATGTCGTGCTCGGAACCATCCTGAACCTGAGCGCGGGCGTCATCGAAGCCGACAGCGCCGTCACCGGTGATTATGGTTCGCTCGCGGCCAACGGCTCATCGATCCTGACCGATGTCGACCTCTCAATTCTCGGCACGACGCTCACCGTCGACGCCAACGCCGCCCCAAACACCGTGCTTTTTGATGCGCTGGGCATCCAGGTCGTGCTCAACGAGCAGATCATCGGCGGCAACGGCATCGATGGACGCTCGCTCGAAGTCAACGCGATCCGAATCTCATTCGATGACGTCGCGGCCGGCCTGGGACTTCTCAACGGCGACATCAAGATCGCGCACGCCTACTCGGAAATGAACGCTGTCGTCCCGGCGCCGAGCGGACTGGCGGCGCTCGCGGTGACCGGGCTCGTCGCCACGCGACGCAGACGGTAAACAACCGTCCCCGTCAGACGGGTCGGCGGCGGAGACGCCGGACCCGTCCTTTCTACTTGCTTTCTGACGCCGCTCAATCATTCGACGGTTGCGGCCCAAGAGATCTCGACGCTCCAGCTCCGCCACCAGCTGCGCCGTCTCGATCGTGTGCAAGGTATCGACGCTCTCTTGCCGTTCACCCGTCAGAAGCCAATTGGCATCGACACGGTACTGCTCGGCGACCCGGATCAGAAACTTCGCCGACGGCGGCGTCATCCCGCGGATGTACCGGCGGACCGACTCGTGATTCAGACCGAGCGAACGCGCATACTCCGTGACACACCGATCGCCCATGACTTCACGCAAACGCTCGGCGAGTTGCCTCTCCGATTCACTCAGTCGCGCCCGCTTCGTTCCGTCTTTCGTCGTCATCCGTGGCCTCCACGCGGCTCGATTCCTTCCGAGTCCTATTCGTCACGCCGCTTCCGATTTCAAGCCCTGATGCTCACTCCGAAGCGCATTGAGAATGCATGACTCGGCCTGCTGAATGCTGCAGAGAATCGTGTCGATCGTGACGCCGTGCCCAGCTGGGAGCACCCGCTCAATGCCAGACCGCAGGTGCGCATTGACTGATTCAGCGCTCAACACGCGCTCGCCGGATGCACCGGCCACAACGAGTGCTCTTTGATTCTCTGACATTTGTGCATACGCGCGCGGGGTGACCACTTGGCTCATGCGCTCATATATGGCGCGTACATCAATACCTCGGGGCATACGAACAATCGCCACCCATATGGTCTCGTCTGGATCCGCTGTTGTAAGAAATGAACCGACCAGTGCCTCTGTCTGATCGGTTGGTGCGGTCAACACAAGTCTGCCGCTACGCTCTTCGTAGATTTCGGCACCATACCACGTCGCGGCGAGCCCACAAACGATCTCATCTCCACGCATGAGCCGCTCACTCTTGAGTCCGCAGGGCCCGAACGATATCTCAACTACTGCGTCAACAACTCGTGCATTGAGTGTCACATGCGTCTCGTCGGCGGCCACGATGGCGCGGGAGCCCGACAGCAGCAACGCCGTCTGAAATACCTCCCGAGCAACGATGACCCTTGGCATGTTCTCGGCGTACTCCGTTTCAAATGTCACCCCGCCGGCCGCCGCTCTGGCCACAAAAAACGGAATCAGTTCATCGATCGCTTCTCGGAGTTCAATCGATTCCCGATATGTACTCTGCTTGGACTGGGTCAACCCGGTCATCCTGCCGCACACATCGATGGCCCGGGTCATACTTTCGAGTTGATAAACACGGGCTGCCGGCACAGAGTCTTGCCGCTCATCGGCACGACCATTTATCACGCATTCGGAGATGAGTTTCTGTAGCATCTCACGAGTCATTCCTGTAACTATCTCATTCAGCGAGCATGCCGCCCTCAGCCTGGATCTCAGCCAAACCGCTTCCTGTTTGGCAATATCGATTTCCAACCGTCCACGGTCCTCCGTCGCAACAGTGCGCACGCTGAGTTGTGTCATCAGATCCGCGATCGTTCGCCGCTGCTCGACACTTTGCGCCGACAGGCGATTGAAAGCACGCGCAAGATACGCCTCTTCACCCTTCCCATTCACGGGCAATGGTTTGAGCGGAGCATCGAGCATCAGGCGCCGGAGGCCCTCGAGAAGCCGACGCCGCCCCACCGATCGGCGTCTCTGCCATCGTGTGAGCAACCCCAAACCGATCAGGAGCGAAACAATCAGCCCGATACCGATCGCAACAGCCGTCGTTCGCAGAGATTCGTACGCTTCAGCATCCATCACGCCGAGATGAAGCGTCATGGATTCACCCCGCCCACCAATCACCCGCCGTGTGATCGTCTGCGGATTCGATGCACTGGCAGTGAAGTACGTACCCGCTCTGCCTGCGCTGCGCTCACCGAGAGAGAGCAACTCATCGCCGCGGCTGTCAACAAGCGAAACGAACACAACACCACGGTCCTGCATGAGTGGGCGGAGCTTCATCACCGCAAGCGCCTTCCAGCCCTCGCCACGCAGCCCGCCGATCTGGTCTTCAGCGATGTCGGCCAGCGGGCTGTACCGCTCGACCAATCGCGATTGTTGCTGACGTAGTTGCAGACCTACAGACACAACCATCGAAACGGCCGCCGACAGCACGATCGTGACAACCAAGATTCCGATCGGACCCCAGGACCGGCCGACGCTGGGCAGATCGCCACAGTTCGTCCGCTCGGCTCCACCAGTTCGGGTCACCCCCTCACCCGCACCGCTCATGGCTCGCTCCACCCGATGATCCGGCATCCGCCCAGCCAATCTCTGCACACCGTGGCCGTCACCTCATGCGAAACGTTTGCGACGCTGGCCCTGGCAGTAATCTCAAATGGCTGTTCCCCACGCGTCACGCGCACGTTGTCAAACGTCACCTCAGAGAGCACACCCAGACTCTCGGCATGGAGTTCGATCCGCAGCTTGCCCGGCGGGGGCGCACTATCCGTTGTAAACCGCAATTCGACCTCACAGCTCGACGAATCCAAGAGCGTGCGTACAAGAACCGCCGGGTAGAAAGCACCCACCAGCGCATCGGTCGCTTCAGTCAGAACTTCGCCGAGGGCTCCAAGATCCAAGAGCACCGCGGCCTCGCGCGTCGAAACGATCAGTGTGCTGCCCGCGTACACCTCGAACCACGCGCTGTCCTCGAGTACCAGAAGATTCGTCGCACCGATATCCACCGCCACCGAGTACACCGTTTCGGGATCAAGCTCATCATCGGATTCGACACTGAATGCGCCCGAACCAAGAAGCGCCGCCACGAAGGTGATATACGCCTCGCGTCCGCCATCGGTCGCGCCAAACGAAGAGCGCACACCTATGCGGGGCACGGTCAGACCCGTGGCCGCCAGCGCCGTGCGTTTGAGCGACCAGCCGCCAACCGTACCCGACATGGGTGGGCTGAATAGCGGATTCGAAAGCGACCCGGTCGCCTGCTCGAAGCTCGGGTTTGGGAACATCGCCAACTCACCGGACTCGTCTGGCAACTCCACGCGCAACCCGACCGTCGCACCGTCCATATCCATCTCGCCTTCCCAGACGCCCTCAACCAGTTCACCGAACCACCCCGGGCTTGCAAGAGACTGCATGACGACATGATCGACGGCAGACTCAGCGTAGAGACGGGCCTGCGCCTGTGAGACTGCCAACCTTGCGTGCGAATGAACAGGCTCAGCACCCACCATAAAGGACATTGCCACAATCAACGCGATTGCGATCGCGCCTACCACCAGGACCAGCACTTCCCCGGGCCGCCGAAGCATCATGCGTTGCCCGAATCGGTTGCGCATCCGTTTCCACCTTGGATCGCTATTCATCCGTGCTGCCCGCCATCCGCATGATCGATGTCGCAACGGATACAGCCGACGACCCCTGCCGCTTGACAGAGACACTCACCCCGATCTGTTCGCCGTTATCCCCATCGATCCGACCCATATGACACGACTCGAGCCCGCTGATTGCCGCTGTCGGCACAAGCACATTTGCATAACTTTCTGTCAGTACGCCGGCGACATCGGTATCGCTCTCGATCGCTGCGCCAGATCCGCCGCCCTCGGACGCCGCGTAGCGATCCAGACTGCCCTTACCAGCATCCCACCGATACACCACAAGCTCGGCGGCCGTCGGCGATCCATCCCCATCGGCATCAGCGATCCACAGTGCAACACACGATGCGTCGCTGTACACAATCGCCTTGGCGCAGCGCACATCACGCGAGAGTGTTTCGCTCATCGCTTGCAACTCGATCGCCCGGTCGTGCAGCACCATCCCTTTCTCCACAGCCACACCGGTCGATGTCATCATCATGAGCACCGAAAGCGCCAGCATCGCCGACATCGCCAGGGCCAGCAGCGTCTCGACTAACAAATACCCTCGACACGCAGCCGAAGTCTGCCCACACCGATTCACGGCAAGGACTCCGCAATTGGCAGCACGCGGTCCAGCCGGATCTCCCACCCCTCAGGCGATTCAACCGTGACACCGATCAGCATCGCATCGTGCACCATCGCACCATCCGCAAGATCAGGGAGCTTCGTTGGCACCACGAAGACTCGTCTGGCATAGATCTGGTCTCGCAGCGGACAGAAACCACCAGACGCCTCCGTAAGTGTTCCGGGCGTCTCGACGAGGCCGTCGTAGTTCTGTACATCCCATGCTGCGCGAGCCCCGCTCTGAACCGCGACACTCTTGTTGGCTATTTCCTCAATCATCCGCTCGGCCAGCCTGGTCGCTTCCATGGTCTTGGCCGCGCGATCCACGTTCCCAACCGTGTTGCCCACCGACGAGGCCAGGCCGACGACCGCAATAGAAAGAAAGACAGCCGCGATGATACACTCGATCAGTGTCACGGCACGCGTGCAAATCAACTTGCTTTGTGTTGAACGATCACACATGCACTCCATGTCGTCCTAGCGTCAATTGCTCTTTGACAGCCGACGCACCGACCGCCTGATTCCTTTGCACCGCGGCTACATTCTTTGCCATGAATCCCCATCAGTTGGTGCGCGTGACCGGATTCTGTTTCTTTTCACAGCGTTCTCACACAGTATTGAGGCGGATTCGACCGACCTCTGGCCACTGAACTCGGCACTGGTGCGCGACGCACTCGCACTCCCTACACAGGCTCGGCAAAGATCTGTGTTTTTATTGCGATGCTCGTTTCTCTGATTCTATCTGACTTCACTTGTCCGCCCCGCGATCCGACATGTGCACTGTCACTGTCGAGATGCACCATGCCAAGAACACGTCATCCATCGACACTCTCAACCGGCCTGTACGAGCACAGCGGCCGGTGCTACTCGGTCACGCTCTCGAGCGATCGTGAACCAATTGTCCGGATGGCAAACGACTTCCATTCTGCGCTGAACCGCCAGACCTACAGCCATACACGAGCCGCCGTCGCGCTCAGTTTCAATCACGTGCAGTTCCACCACCTCCGTCTGGCGCGGATGCCCGAGAACGAACTTATCAAAGCCGTCAGGTGGAAAGTCTCTCAAGAGAGTTCTCTCGATCAGTCCGCTTTCACAAGCGATATCTGCTCTGTCGTCGAATCCGAGAGCAAGGGCGATCCGGTCTTTGACGTCGTAGCTGTGCAAGCCGACAACACACATATAGATCGCATCTGCCAGCAGGTTATAACGCACAGCCACACACTCGCCGCTATAGACACCGTGCCCGGCGCCATAGCGCGATGCTTCCAAGACCAAGAGAATCCGCCAGCGTCTGTGAACCAGATCACAGTAGTCGTTTTCTGCGAGAACGACCGCGCCTGGCTCCTCGCCTGCGTCGATGGCGAACTGGGCTTCGTTCATCCGCTCACCACAACCGCAGCGGCCAGCACCGACTTACAAACGAACTCCACAGTTGATGGTTCCCTGCTGACCTCCAATTTCGATCTGGTCGAACTGCTCCGCGAAATTCGAGCCGGCCTGTATTACATCCTCGAGCGTTTCGGCGACACACACCACGCGTGCGTCGGCACGATCCTCACCGTCGGCAACGACGAACAC
>Ga0070727_10002547_pt1 | contig 17493 bp, 13 predicted proteins | sample tdAd472_FD_66722 | JGI IMG/M metagenome (GOLD analysis project Ga0070727, IMG submission 66722) | Marine sediment microbial communities from the Atlantic coast under amendment with organic carbon and nitrate - tdAd47.2 | ecosystem: Environmental > Aquatic > Marine > Coastal > Sediment | place...
TCAAAAGACGAACCCTGACGGCACATTGCACTTTACCAACCCCGGGAGAACCCACCGTTGCGCAACTCAATTTGCCTTCTGATCTCGTTATTTGCAATCACCGTCTCCTTCGCCCACGGCGATCCCATCGTTCATGAGCGCATCGAATGGTCCGACATGTGGGTTACCGACGCAGAAAAAACAACGGCGACGCGGGTGCTCCTTGTGGGCGACTCCATTGTCCGTGGGTACTACGCGGGTGTAGAAAAAACATTGGGAAAGGACGTCTCGTGCGCGCGCTACACCACGTCCAAGTTTCTCTCTCACCCCGACTACCTGGCCGAGCTTGGTCTCCTGATCCAGCGCTTTGACTTTGATGTCATCCATTTCAACAACGGACTCCATGGCTGGGGCTACACGGAAGAAGCGTACGCCGCAGGGCTCGAAGCGCTGGTACTTTTCTTGAAGACAAAAGCCCCCAACGCCCAACTCATCTGGGCGATGACCACCCCGGTACGCGTGGGCAAGGACATCGAGAAAGTCCATGAAGAGCGGACTCCGCGGGCAATCGCACGCAACGCCATCGCTGCAGAAATCATGACGAAGCATGGGATAGCCACTAATGACCTTTACAGTCTGGTCGCTGATCGCACCGATTACTTCTCCCAGGATGGCACCCATTTCAACGAGGCCGGGAAGGCGGCACAAGCCACCCAGGTGGCCGATGAGATTCAAAAGGCGTTGAACAGAACCTGATGCAGGGTGGACAGTGCGGTGGCCAGGTTGATGGCAGGTGGAGATAATCGTGAAGGTCCTTCACACACTTCGTTACGCCTTGTTGGGGGCATGATAACCCACGCTGCGAAGAAAGCACGGGCGTTAGCATTACTGAGCAGGAGAATACGGGGATGACATTCAGAGACTTCGCGGCATTGGGAATGGTGGTGGCACTGTTTCCCGCCTGGACCGGCGCGGAGGAGATTTCCCTCTCTTCGCTCGTAAAGCCGGTTCTTCGCCCGGTGGGAGCACCGAGCCAGGCCGACATCGCCCTCTCCAGTCGCTGGCCACGGCCGATAAACGCCCGGGACCCCCATGACGCCTTAGAGGCCATCCAAACCTTTCACGCGGACCGTATGGACTGGTGCTATGTCGGTACGAACCGGGCCTTCGTGCAAAAGGTGAAGCAGACAGGCCTCCCCCTCTTCGGCACCATCAGCGCGGAACTGCCCGACGGACCGGACGTAAGGACGCGACTACTGGGACGCGATCAGACCCGCACCGGGGATGTCGTACCCAATCCTGAGTTGGCATTTACTGTGGCACGGGGCGATGTGGCCAGTGTGGACTACCGTGAGGTGGTGATGGCGCACTGTCGCGCCATGCTGGATGCGGGGGTCGCAGGCATTCAGGTGGACGACCCCGGCATGACCTACCACGGGGCTATCTACGCCGAGGGGGGCTATGGTGAGGCGAGTGTCGCGGCATTCCTGAGCTATCTTCCGACCAAGACCGACGCTGCGGAGCGCGCCCAATGGGGCTTGCCGGAAATTCTTACGGGCTTTGATTATCGGGCCTACGCCGAGGCGAAAGGCGCGGATTTACCTGCACCGCTGAAACAACTTTTCCTCGATTTTCATCGGGAATCCCTCGACGATTTCTATGGGTGGCTTCGGTCGGCGCTGGACGCCCACGCAGGCCGCCACATCCCCCTCAGTTGTAACAACGGCTCCAATCAGCGGCAGGACGAAACGCCCTATGTGAAACACTTTGATTTCTGGGTCGGTGAGACGGGACTCCAATATGGCGACCCCACGGCGAAGGGTATTTTCAGCAAGTCGATTTCGGCACAGGCCTTAGGAAAGGTCCAGGTCTATAGCCCACCCAATGATGGCTTGGACCGCATCCCCACGCGCGCGGGCTACATCGACTTGACGCGAAAACTCATCGCGACCGGGTATGGCTGCGGCTCGCCCACGTTGGTGCCGTGGGATGTGTGGCGACGTGGTCCGGAAACGCCGCGATTTTTCTGTACAGCGGAAGAATTCGGGGACTTGTATGACTTCATCGACGAAAATCGTGTCTTGCTCGACGGCTATGAGCTCGCCTATGCCGCCGGTCCCGGCATGGCACCATGGTTTATCGATGGACTCGATAACGCTCCCGTAGCGGTGGACGAAGGAGTCTTCGTGGCCGTCCGCGCGTTGCCGGGAAAACCGGAAGCCCCAGTGGTCATCCATCTCGTAGACTGGCGCGAAGCGGGTGAGGCGCTTACGCTTCGCATTAAGCGGCCTGTAAAATCGACCCGACTCTTGATTCCGGGTCGACCGGCGGTTGAATCGATTGGTGATGTGGTGAGGCTACCACCTTTGCATCCCTATGGAATGGTCGTGATGCACCCGTAGTCACCATGGGCAGGGGGACAGCCCCGACGTCCAAGTGTCCAGCCAGAACGCAGTCGAATTGCTCACTAAGACACTTACCCCGAAACACACCGTCACCGCGTCGGTGCAGTCCCCGCATCGGTCACCTTTCGTTGATGGAAGCAACGCTCACCTATTCACTTACCCGCACAGAGCGGGGCCTCCCATTCTGCCCCCTCACTCGCCATCGCTCCCACCTTCCGACGGACCGGCTGTCACGGCAGACTCCGGTGGCGCGGGGGGCCGATGGGTGGCTATCTGCTCCTCCAGGTACTCCACAAACTGTTTATCCCGTCCGTATTCGCTCGACACCGGAAAGGACATGGCGTAGGTCTCCGTTTCGAAGTAAACCATGCTGTCATCGAGAAAGGAGTCGTTATACTCCACGTCCAGGCTGATAATCTCATCGAAAGTAAACACAGACGCAGGCTCTTCCCACACATCACTATAGATAACGAGGTGCTTATCCGATACGAAGTAGAATCCGTCCTTGATATCGAATATCCCGTCGGAATAGAAGAATTTGATGGTCTCCCCCTCTTCCAACAAGCCCAATTTCCGCACATCATTCATAAAGTGTTTGGGCACCTGTGCACCCAGGTAAACCGACGTATCCGGTCCGTTGTTCAAGAGCGCCAAAAACCAGGCGACAACCAGAAATACCAAAATACCGAAGCCAATCCCCAGAATTTTCAGTGCCTTTATCATGTTCTATCGCTTTCTGAACTGTTCCCCCGGGGACGCTGCGCCCCAGGCCTGTTTCCTGTTCATGGCCGGTGTAGCACGCCCTCTACAAAAGGCCACATAAGCCGCTTGTAGTAGCGATGCCCATCATCACCCCATTGGTGTGCAAAACGGTCTTCCACCCCCCTTGTGCTGAATATTTCTTTCGCGCGGCGAGCGGCCGTCTCGATATCCTGCTCGGAATGGAGGCTGTCCCCCCGACCACTCACCGCCAGAAAATGACGCGGGGCGATGAGGCCCGCCACATCCGGTAAGTCCCCCCACGCGAGTAAACCCGGGACCATATTGCAATCACAATGATATATGTAACCGTCACCACGGATCACCTGGGTAAAGGCACAGGAAGACACGGCTATCGTGATACGGGTATCGCACGCTGCGGCATAGAGGGTCACCATCCCGCCACCGGAATTACCCATCATCAGCACCTGTGACATGTCAATATCTGGGCGGGTGAATGCCCAGTCAATGAGACGGGACATATCCCACACCCGCTCCCCCATGGCCGTGCGCCCCGCCAATAGAGCGTGCATCAAGTGGCTCCGGCAGCCCCGCTTTCCGTGTCTGCCCTGCAAGTCCGGTATGCCCTCTCCAGCCAGGCCGCGCGTGGCTGGCGCGATGGCGATAAATCCACGACGCACCGCCTGGACCGCCACATCTCTATCTTGCGTCGCAATCCGCTTGGCATGGGCCTCGTCGTGGGCTAAGCCAACATGAGAATCCATCCCAACAGTATCGTGTCCATGAGGGAAAATGGCCAGTGGAAAGGGCCCCGTTCCCAAAGGACGAAGCAGCCAGAACGGGACTCTGACATCCGGTTCCGTCTCGATTTCACCCCGTTGACGGGTGTAGCCCTCGTGGACCTCCATCTCACCCAACTGTACCGACGGGGTAAACGCGGGGGCCTGTGCCGCTATTTTCTCCAGTCCCAACAGGTGACTCAGGGAAGCCCGGGCATCGTGTTCCCAGGCCGCGTGACCACCCGGATAGTCCACTCGAAACCGGGCGTTTCCCTGCCCTTCCCGGTTGATGCGCTGAAGAAAACGGGCCACCTCGTCGGAATACCGTGCTTCCTCTGCAATCGCCCCTGCAGTTGCGAGCGCGACCACGAAACAAAAGGCCCGTATGCCTGGCATGCTACCCATCCCATTCCCCTCTAATCCTCTTTCTGAATTGCGACCCGTCCGATCCTTCGTTATGGGTACTCTGACACAACGCTGCGACAGCGTGCAATCCCTTCCAGCGCGTACTACCCGTCCTCCTTCACCATCTCCTCCTCCGACACAACCGCATCCGGTAGAAAGAACGTGCGGATATCCCCCATACGGTGCCAACACATCAGGCCCATCCCCGTGCTCGTGAGCCCAAACAGGAGTAGCTGCGAGGGTTCCGCCCCCAGGCGAAGGAGCACTTCGCAGTCTCCGGCGCGGTATAACAAACCAACCCCCAGATACAGTCCGTTCGCCACCAGCGAGAATCCAGCCATGTAGAGGACAATATGCCTGGCCCTTCGAGGAAAGCGTACGGTAACGAGAAGGACAAACAACGCGGTCCCAGCCCCTCCCAGTGCCCCCGCCCAGGCGGTCCACAAGGGGTTCGGGTCATTCTTCACGACGGTATGAGAGAATCCCAGTAGCGGAATCGAGACTTCCACAATCTCTGCACCGCTTGACCAGGCCACTATCACGTGGCCGACCTCATGGAAGGTCATCATGCCGTACCAGGAACACAGGCTCGCCAGAAGGAGTATCTTCAGCTGTCTCAACATGCGGGGCGCACGTGCTTTCTACCCTGCACGAGCGGCAGGAGGTGTCCTAAGCGTCAACCGCGGTTCGTCATCTTGATAGGACGTTGCGTGGATTTACGCAAGTAACACGGAGGAACGATTTCATGAATGCCATTATACCCTGTCTCTGGTTTGACCGTGAAGCGGAAGAGGCCGCCCGCTTCTACACAGAAGTTCTCCCGGACGCCAGATTGGGATCGATCGCCTATTATGGAGAAGGTGCCCCCATGCCGCCGGGCACCGTGTTGACCGTACGCTTTACCCTCTTGGGCCAACCGTTCATGGCCCTCAATGGTGGCCCCCAGTTCCCCTTTTCCCCGGCAGTCTCCTTCGTGCTTCCCTGTGAAACCCAACACGAAATAGACCACTGTTGGGAGCAATTGTCTGCTGGCGGAGCTACGGAACGGTGTGGATGGCTGCGCGATCGCTTCGGGGTATCGTGGCAGATTGTGCCCCGGGCTATAGCCGCGATGATGGAAGACCGCGCCCGGGCAGACCAGGTCATGGCGGCCGTGCTCACCATGGAGAAACTCGACATGGCGGCTATTCAGGCTGCCTATGACGCCGCACCCTGACTTCCGGAAGATCACGGACCGAAGCAAGGAAAAACGCGCGCGATGCCAAGGCATCGCGCGCGTAGATTAACCACTGTTTTTCTCAATATGACTTATTGCTGCGGGGCTTTCACCGAACGCAAGTAGGCAATAAGATCGAGAATCTCACCCCGCTTGAAGCTGTTCAGTAACCCGGTGGGCATGGCCGACAAGGGCGCCGCCGTTCGGGAGACAATCTTGTCTTTCGGAATCTTGATGCCTTCCGTATCGTTCAACGGGTTGGTGAGAAGCCGCACGAACTCGTCCGTTTCCTCGGCGATCAGGCCCAGATAGGTGTTCTCAGCGAGCACGTCTTCCGTCTCAATCTTGATTTCCCAGGACTTGTAGTCCTCGTTAATCACAGTGGACGGTTCCAACATTTCGACCAACATGGCCTGGGGATCCAGACGTTCTGCCACGCCAGCCATGTCAGGACCAACGGCGATGTTCCCCTCACCCACTTTGTGGCAGGAGACACAGGAGGCCTCGGCAAACACCTTGGCACCCCGTTCAAGGTCCCGGCCCGACTCAATCTTGTTCAGGGCCGGTGCGAGATCGGCCACCGACCATTCCTGAACCAGCTTCCGGTTACTCGCCGAATTGATAGCTGTCGCCTTGTTGTCCGCCATCCACTTGATGGGATCGTCGACCACGTGCATGAGGCCGTTCATGAGCATCCAGTGTCCGGGATAGGTGCACAAGTACTCATAAATCGACTTGTCCGTCGGGGCCACAAACTCCACCGTGGCTTCTTCATCAATAGAGAGCATGCCGGTGTGGAAGAGAATTTTGTCACTTTCGGGCGTCCATTCCTTCTCAATACCCTGGGCACCCAGCATCATGGAGGCCGTTGCGATTTCGGCCGTTGCACCGGGCTTTACCATGACCAGATTGTGGTCCATAGCGTCCGGGTTGCTAAGGATGAGGCGCACCTTCATGCCCGGACCCACAGCGAATGCCTGGCGGTCATACTTCATCTGCTCTTTGAGCGTCTGGATATGGATCACCAGGGTATCGCCATCCATCACGGGGTCAGGTGACGGCGGCTGATTACGGAAGTCCTGAGAGGCCCGCATGGCGGCTTCGGGATCGTGCATCGCATGGCCCATGTGGGACATATCCACCACATCGCCCGCACCCAGTTGGCCTTCAATTTCCCACATGTACTTCACGCGTTGCGCGGCGTTCTGGGCATTCACTTCCGGTGAATGGAGCAGCACGGTCAAGAGCCCTTCATTCACCACGTTGTGCTGCTGATAGACCCACAGGGCTTCCAGCAGGTGGTGGGCGTCTTCGGCTTTCGTGCCGTCAAACTGCTTAATCCATTCCTCCGTCGCCGCGATGACCGCATCCGTATCCCGCTCGCTGAGCTCCACACGGGCCCGCTCGCGCACGCTGTTGGTCGGATGCTTCAAGACGTCGAGGACCGCCTCGATGGACTCTCCGTCGACCTTAACGGCTTCCTGAAGCGGACGACCGGGTACCGTAATGCGGTAGACGCGGCCATGCTCGTGGTCACGACTGGGGTCACGCACATTATGCTGCATGTGCCCGATGAGAGGGTTGGCCCAGTCGGCGACATAGACCGCACCGTCGTCGCCGATTGCAAAGTCCGCCGGCCGGAAATTGCCATCACTGGAGACCAACAGGTCGTCGGTTTCCGTACCCCAAATACTGCCGTCTTCCTTATACTCCAGGTTGTACTGCTTAATCCCCAGAAAACCGATAGAATTCAGAATCAGGAAGTTCCCTTCATTTTCTTCGGGAAAATGCTGACTGGAAAGGATGCCGCTGGCCGGCACAGGGCGCACGGTTTTTTCGAGCAACTGGTGCATCTCAAAGCCGCCGCCGCCATCCATCCGTACCTGGAACGCACGACCGGAAGTTGCGTCCGTTGCCAGATGATAGCCCCAGTAGTCGAAATCAATACCGTGGGGATTGGGCGAGTTGTCGGCGTGGAAGGCGAAACGGTGGGTGCGGGGGTTGAAGCGATACATCCCCGTCTTGCCCGAGAGTTGGGCCACCTGCCAGGGTGTCTCCACATTGCTCACGTGGAATACGCCGCGCTGATAGTAGACATAGCCGTCGGGACCAAAGGCAAAGTTATTCGCCGCGTGGTGCGTATCGGCTGAGTCGATACCGCTGAAGAGAATCTCACGGTGATCCGCTTTGTCGTCCCCATCCGTGTCCTTCAAGAACCAGATATTGGGTGCGGAAGCCACAATCACGCCACCATTCCAGAATGTGAATGCCGTGGGATTGTGCACATAGTCAAAGGTAATGGCTTCGTCGGCCACGCCATCTCGATCTTCATCGGGGAGAATGATCAGCTGATCCAGCATCTCCTGGTCAGGCTGCCACTTGGGATACGTCTGCCAGGCAGCGACCCAGATTCGGCCCTGGGTATCGGCACCCATCTGCACGGGGTTGACGAGGCTGGGAAACATCTCCTCGGAGGCAAAGAGATTGGCCTCCATGCCGGGAGCAAGGGTAAGCGTCTCCACTCCCTTATCGGCAGGCACGCGATCCAGGGAGCCATTGCCCCCATTGGGACGGCTGTCAATATTGGTGATGACCTGAACGGGATTGGGCACGTTGCTGTCATCCACAGGCACCATTTCGCCCTGTGTGGCCTTCCAGATTACCGTGTCGCGATTGGCGGTCATGACGTCCAGCATCACCAGTTCGTGTTGGAGAACCTCGGCGTTGGTCTGGTCATCCACGAACGCCAGGGTAGAACGGCTACCCCACACGTCGTTACCATCCGTCGCCCGATAGCGGTTGAACCAGCACCAGTTTTTCTCCAGCACCGCGTTGCGAATCGCGGTCAGTCCCGTTTCGGAATAGGACATACCGAGGGCATCGACAATGGCCTTACCAATCAATTGGTTACCGAGGGCATTGAGGTGGACACCATTGATGGTGAGGGGCTTTTCCTGCGCCTCGTAGAGCGCCTGCGAGGCGGCAAAGAGGTCCACGAAGGGCAATTCATATTCATGGGCTACCCGCGCCATTGCATCGGTGTAGATGGAGAGCCACAGGTTGTTTTCTTCGCCACTCGGGAAGTCGGGCGAATTGAGGTTTTCATGGGCAATCGGTGAAAACAACACCAGGCGCGGTGCGGATTCACCGTTGTATTTTTTCCCCTGGGCCTCTTCAATGAGGGTGGCCAGTTCCGCCTTAAACTTCATGGGGTCGCGGGCAAAAGACTCATTGTAGCCGAAAAAAACGAAAATCACATCGGCTTCGACCAGCGTCAGCGACTCATCTACCGTTTGGAAATTTTCATTACGGGGGCGCAATGCGACCTGATCACCCGTGAAACCCATGTTGCGGATTACTAAATTCTTTTCCGGATTAGCGGCCTGTAAATAGGTTTCCAGCCAGCCTTCATGCTGCATCCGATCAGGCAAGGCGTTACCGATGAAGGCGACGTGCTCCCCCTCATTAAACGTTACCTGGGCACCCGCAAAGGGGGCCCAACAGGCCACCGCAGCAACCAGGATGTGAATTCCAAACTTCATACCGTATTCTCCCATAGTGATAGGTGTGTCTGTTCGCGGTCACACCGCGAGGCAGGAAATTACTTGCCCTCTTCCAGCACCAACGGTGCCTCCGGATTCAGTATTGGTGTGTCCCAACCCGCGACGTCTTCCGGCTTAATGCCCCGACGGAACTCCGTAAAGCTGAAGGTGCTGGGATGATAGGGACCGACAAAGTCTACACTATTATCGGCTTTGATGGAATCCTCCATACCCAGGCACCAGAGGTGCGCATTAACGAGCAGGCGGCGGAAACCTTCATTGAGGATGTCTTCTGACGCCCCCTGGGTCGTCGTAAAAATTCGCGCCAACTTGCCCGATTTGCTGGTGTAGTTCCGGGTCCATACGACGGGCATCAATTCTTTCGTCGTATCGACGGGCGAATCGATGGTCATCCCATTCAGGACGATGCAACGTGCCAATACCGTGCTGCCTTCGATGGGGTCGGCCGTGTAGGCACCTGCCTGGGTGTGCATGGCCGTCACGCCCCGCAAGATGGGATGGTCCCGATTGTCCAGCTCCGCCGCCAGAATGGAACTCTGGGCGTGATTTTTTCCGTAGTGGGTTACCCACGTTTCCCCGAGGACCTGTCGGCCAAAACCCATGTAATGCTCTTCACCGGGGTAACGAAAATCGTAGGAGTAGAACTTACGCCCTTCGGGAATTTTGAAGGCATGGGTGGACGTGCGTAATCCCAAAATGGGGCCGCCCCGGTCCACGTAGTCCACAAAGTGCTGCATCTCGTCATCGTCCATATTGATGAAGCGGAAGAAAACCACCATCAAATCCGCTTCTTTCAATACCGAAAGGCCCCGGAGGTGACTGCTCCCTGGCTTGAGCGTCCCATCTTCCGGATCCACCCCAAAAATGACCGTGCACTTGAAGCCATAGCGTTTCGCCATGATGCGGGCCAGGGCGGGAAGGCTCTCCTCACCCCGGTACTCGTGGTCCGAAGCAAGAAAGACAATATGCTTCCCTGCACCAGGACCTTCGGTGCCTTCGTAGACCACCTGCTGAGACGGCGCCGCCATCAGGGTGCCACTCAGCGTGAAAATCAGGGCTACGAGGCCCGCAGTGATGCCCCGTCGCCGGGAAAAAGGTCCTACACGCATCCGATATGCTCCTTACGTCGCGCACAATGCCAAATTTATGGTGGGAAGGTAAGGGAGCACTATAACGAACGAAGCCCTGCGGGACAAATCGACGCACCTTGCCCCATGGTGGCCGTCGCCGAATGCTACGCCTGGGTGGAGGCGTGGGTGCCTGCCGTATAGCCGGACGACCAGGCCCATTGGAGGTTATAACCGCCGCAATCCCCATCGATATCCAGTACTTCGCCCGCGAAATAGAGGCCGGGAACAAGCTGGGATTGCATCGTCAGGGGGTCGACTTCCGACACATCCACACCACCGGCGGTGACCTGCGAATTCATCCAGGACTTGGTGGCACTACAGGGAACGCGCCAATCTTTCAAGATGCCCACCAACCGCTTCACTTCCCCATCGTCGAGATTACCGCAGAGCTGCTTCAGGTCTTCCTGGCCCGCTTCAGCAAATAGCACGGGAATCAGACGCTTGTGAAGGAGACCAATCAGGCACACTTCCAGATCTTTGTAGGGCGCGTGCGCAATACGTTTGCGAATGAGTGCTTCCATACTTTCCATGGTCTCTTCTGGAAAGAGATCAATAGCGACCGATAGCTCCCGATCGCTTCGCTCAAATTCACCGATGGTCCGGCTCACATTCAACACGGGCGGGCCAGAAATGCCGTAATCGGCGAAGAGCAAATCCCCCACCGAGCGGCGCTGTAATTCGCCATCCACGAAAGATGAAATCCCCGCATCCCGCACTTTGACGCCCTTCAGGCGGGCGAGAAACCACGTATCCAGCACCAGGGGAACCCGGGACGGAAAGGTGTGGGTCACGGTGTGCCCGAGCGCGCTGGCGATTTTATAACCACCGCCATTCGAACCGAGATTGGGACTCGATGTCCCTCCGGCTGCGATGACCACCTTATCGGACTTGAATTGCTCGCCGTCGGAAGAGATGCTCAGGAACCCTTTGTCCGTAGTTTGCACGTCTTGAATCTTTACGTCGGTCACTTCTCGGATACCGAGCATGGACATCTCGAAACGCAACACATCCAACACGTTGGAGGCCTGCCCGGTAATGGGAAAGACCCGACCGTGCTCAACCTCCCGAACCTCGATACCCAGGGCATCAAAAAACGTCAGGGCGGTATCCGCGCCGAAGGATGCCAGGGCAGGCATCATAAAGTCCGTATCGTTGCCGTGGTAATTTCGCTGGGTCGGTTTGGTATTGCAGAGATTACACTGCCCCGCCCCCGTTGCCAGAAGCTTCTTTCCTACTTTCGGCATACGCTCCACGAGTGTCACATAGGCGCCACGTCGGGCCGCCACAATGGCCGCCATCATGCCGGCAGGGCCGCCCCCCACCACGAGAATTTTGATTTGTTGTGCCATAGGAAATTCGTGTGTCTTCTGTTGCCATATGGTATTGGTCACGCCGATTGGACCGAGTCTGAGCACGTCCATCGGGGGATAGAGAAGCATCCCGACCGCGAAGGAGCCCTATTCTACCATGAACCCATGGGCCACTTCCGTCCTGACGGCGGGAACATCCCATCTGAATTAAGGAATATGCTAGAATACGGGCACCCAAATCGCCGCATTCAGGGCCATTGTGCCTTTCCATGGGCCTCCCTGCGCGGCCCCTTGTAACCCTTAACCTGTGCCCTGTACGCACCCGCCACGTGAGCAGTTCATGATACGCCTGACCAACCTCGTTCTCCCCCTAGACCACAGCGACGACGAACTCCTTGCCGCCATGGCCAGCAAGTTGGCCGTCAGCAAATCGCGAGTCACGGACTTTACCGTTTTTCGCCGCAATGTGGATGCCCGCAAGAAAACCAACATTCGCCTCAGCTATACCCTGGATGTGATGGTCGAGGAGGAGGAATCCGTGCTCGACACCCTCTCGGGCACGCCGAACATCAAGCCCTCCCCGGACACGCGTTACAAACTCGTGGCCGAGGCCGATCCCGGTAAGGAATACCCCCGCCCCGTCGTGGTAGGCATCGGACCCTGTGGCATGTTCACCGGCCTCCTCCTGGCCCAGATGGGACTTCGCCCGATTATTATCGAGCGGGGAAAAAAGGCCCGGGCGCGCTCCAAGGATGTTTTTCACTTCTGGAAGACCGGCAAGCTCAACGAGCGCTCCAATGTGCAGTTTGGCGAGGGCGGTGCCGGCACCTTCTCCGACGGAAAACTCACTACCCGTATCAAAGACAAGAACAACCGGATGCGGAAAGTGTTGGAGGAAATGGTCATCGCCGGGGCCCCGGAGGAAATTCTCTGGATCGGCAAGCCCCACATCGGCACCTACAAACTGATCCGCGTGGTCCGCAGTCTCCGCGCTGCCATTGACGCGGCCGGGGGCGAGACCCGTTTTGAAACCCAGGTCACCGACCTCCTCACCGAAGACGGGAAGGTCGCCGGGGTCACCCTCGACAGCGGCGAGACCATCCGCACACCGGCCGTCATCATGGCCGTGGGACACAGTGCGCGCGATACCTTCGCCATGCTCCACGAGCGGGGCATTGCCATTGAACGTAAGCCCTTCTCCATTGGCGCCCGGGTGGAGCACCCGCAAGACCTCGTGGACCGTTCGCAGTTTGGCGATTTCGCGGGCCACCCGAGGGTAGGCAAAGGGGACTACAAGCTCGCTCACCATTGCCGTAACGGCCGCACCGCCTACAGCTTTTGCATGTGTCCTGGGGGTCAGGTCATCGCGGCGGCCTCTGAGCCGGGACGGGTTGTGACCAATGGTATGAGCTACTATTCCCGTGCGGAGGCCAACGCCAACAGTGGACTCGTCGTCGAAGTCTTTCCCGATGATTTTGGTAGCGAACACCCCCTCGCCGGGGTGGAATTCCAACGTCACTGGGAAGAGCTGGCCTACCAGACGGGCGGCTCCAACTACCACGCGCCCGCCCAACTCATTCGCGATTTCCTCAAGGGGGAAGCCTCCACCGAACTGGGCAACGTGAAGCCTTCTTACACCCCTGGCGTAACGCCCTGCAACCTGGAAGCCTGCCTTCCCCCCTATGTCATCGAAGCCATGCGCGAGGCCATTGGGGCCTTCGACCGCAAGCTCCGGGGCTTTGCCCTGGGCGATGCGGTGCTTACCGGCGTGGAAACACGAAGCTCCTCCCCCATCCGCATGACCCGGGGGGACGATTTCGAATCCATCAACACACCAGGCCTCTTCCCTGCGGGAGAAGGCGCGGGCTTTGCTGGTGGCATCATGTCGGCCGCCGTCGACGGCATCAAAGTGGCCGAAGCCGTCGGGCGTAAGCTGGTGGGTGTGCCCGAAGCGGATAAGGCCTGAGCCATGAGCACGCGTCGCCAGTTTCTGCAGCACGCCGCGCTGGGTATGGGCCTCGCCCCCATGATGGCCGCCCATGCCGCGCCAACACCCTGCCCTCCGGTCATCTCCGGAAACTTGTGGTGGTATCATCCCCGTTCCTTCTCGCTGGACGAGTGGGAACGCATGCTGGCCGAGCAAAAGAGATTGGGCTTTGACTTGCTCTGGCTGAGTAATACGGCCTCTGCCCTGGATACCGAGGAGCATGGCGTCCATCTGGCCGGCTTGATGGACCAAGCCCACTCGCTGGGCTTCCAGGTCTTACTGGATACGGGTTTTACGCCCAACTGGTACGGCCACCGTGATCTGGAGCGTGAATTGGCCTATTGTGGAAGAACGGTTGACCACCTCGGAGAACGATTCGGAGCGCACCCGGCGTTCTATGGCTGGTACATCCCCCACGAGATCTACATGACCTGGGGCGATTTCGCTGCGTATATCGATCGCCTCTATCCCGCACTGGTACAACGTGCAAAACAAGCCGCAGACAAACCGGTCACCCTGTCGCCCTTCTTCATCCTCGACCGTGACCAAATCTTCGGCACCTTTCAATTCAACGAGCCCGACGCCTATCAACGGTATTGGGAAGGCCTGCTCCGCCGCAGTGCCATCGACATCGTCATGCTGCAAGACAGCGGAGAACACTTCTCGTACGTGACCAACGCCATGCGCCGTCCCTTCTTTCAAGCCATGCACGCTGCCTGTAAGGCCACGGACGCCAAACTCTGGGGCAACGTAGAATGTGCCGAGTTCGTTTGTGAAAGTCCGGAAGCCTACATCGCAAAGTACGGCAGGGTGCACCATGCCGCCGTGAAAGACGCGCCCTGGCGCATTGTCCCCATGGACCGCATGCAAGAAAAACTGACACTGGCCTCCGAGTATTCCGAGCGAATCGTCACCTGGGGCTACCAGCAGTTTGGTCGCCCTGTACTGGGCGAGGCGGCACAGGCCTGGGGTGAGGCGTATCGGGCCTACCGGCAGCAGATACATCAAGACAACGCCAAATGACCGGTGGGCCACCACGCAGGCCCTATTGCACTTCCTTCGCCGTCTGTATTAAGGTCTACCCAAGTACCCTGAGCGGCACCCCTTTAACCACTATCGACCGGAGAATCGCACAAAATGAGAAAACTCGCCCCCGTTCTGGCCCTCGCCTTCATTTTGACAGGAGCAAACTGCACTGCATCCGATTTCGACTCCCCAGTCGTAAAACGATGGACCAAGATGGAGAAGAACGATAAGGGCGAGATGAAAGAAGTGAAGTACATGACCATCGACGGAATTATGGTCCATGAAGAAGATCCCACGATTCAGCCCCAACCACCGATTGTGACACCGGGGCCTGCCCCGGAAGGCGATGTCATCACGGCCGCCCCTTCCGATGCGATCGTGCTTTTTGACGGCACGAATCTGGACCAGTGGACCGCCACCGACGGAACCCCCACGAAGTGGATACTCAAAGACGGGGCCATGCAGCCCACCTCGGACTCGGGTTATATTCAGTCCAAGGCAGAGTTTGGTTCCTGCCAGCTCCACGTCGAGTTTGCCACACCCGCCAATGTGGAAGGGGACGGACAGGGCCGGGGCAACAGTGGCGTCTTTCTCATGGGGGAATATGAAGTTCAGGTGTTGGACAATTACAACAACACGACCTACCCCGATGGACAATGCGCAGCACTCTATGGCCGCATGCCCCCCATGGTCAATGCCTGTCGCAAGCCGGGCGAATGGCAGAGCTACGACATCATTTTCCACCGTCCTCACTTTAAAGACGGTAGAGTAACCAAGCGTGCGACTTTCACCGTCTTTCACAATGGCATCCTCGTCCACGATAAGGTGGAATTGACGGGCGGTACCGGTTGGGAAGGTGGCAACTCCATCAGCGAATATGTGGCCCATGGCGACAAAGGTCCGCTCAAGTTTCAGGACCATGGCAATCCCGTTTCCTTCCGCAACGTCTGGATTCGTGAACTCGAAGACTGAGCGCATCCGATTAATATCATTCACCACCCGGTAGGCGTCCCACCGCATACCGGGTCTCTTTTACACTTTTCAATAATTAGCTTCACCAAGGAATTGACATGACGGGCGCGCAGATAAAAGAAAAACTCCATTCCGGCGAACGGGTCTACGGTACCCATATCGTGAGCTTGATGAACCCACTGGCCGCGGCGATCGCCACCGGACTGGAACTCGACTTTGCCTTTTTCTGCACGGAGCATATGCCCATCGACCGCACCGAAACAGCAATGATGTGTCAGTTTTACAAGGCCCACGGCATCTCTCCCATCGTGCGGGTGCCCGACCCGAACCCCACGGCTATCAGCATGGCGACGGACGCGGGTGCGGAGGGTATTGTGGTGCCCTATGTGGAAACCCTCGACGAAGTCCAGCGCATCGTGGCTGCCGTCAAACACCGTCCCATCAAGGGAAAGTTGCGCGATGAGGTAATCGCTGGTCGGGAAAGCTATTCCCCCAAGCTGGAGCGATTTCTGGAAGAATTCAATAAAGATCAATACGTCATCATTGGCGTAGAGAGCGTCGCGGCCATCGAGAACCTGGACACGCTCATCAAGGGCACGGGCGTGGACGGCGTTTTCCTGGGGCCCCACGATATCACGACGTCGATGGGTATCCCGGAAGAATATGATAACCCCCTCTTTGTCGACGCTGTTCTCGATGTGATTCGCCGCTGCCGTGCCCAGCAAATCGGTGTGGGGCTACACTTCAAGTTGCTGCAATTGCAGGACGATATACTGCAGCGCCTCCTCGATGCCGGGATGAACTGGATTCTCAATGGCTCGGACGTCACCATATTGCGGGATACGATGAACGCCCAATTGGGTCAGATACGCCATATGGCGGGCGACGTTCCCTATGGTGCCGCGAAAGACCTGTCTGCTGAGCGGACGGACAAGACCTGCATCGAATAACGTCTACAGCCAGCGCTTCTTCCGAAAGTAGATGACCATACCTACGGTGGTCGCCATCATCAGCCCCCAGACCCCGAAATAGCCCCAACGCCAATGCAACTCGGGCATATGGTCAAAGTTCATGCCGTAAACCCCTACCACGAAGGTCAACGGAATGAAGATAGTGGCGATAATCGTGAGCACCTTCATGACTTCATTCATGCGATTACTCACGCTGGAAAGATAGATGTCGTGCATGCTGCTGAGGATGTCGCGAAAGGTTTCTACCATGTCGATGACCCGGATAGTGTGGTCATAGACATCCCGCAAATAGACCCGCGTCTCGGTATGGATTAGCGGAGACTCAGTCTTCAAAATAGCGGACACCTCTTCTCGCAGGGGCCACACCGACTTGCGCAGGAAGAGGATTTCCCGTTTCAGCCGGTGGATTTCCTGCATGTGCTCCGGGTCCGGGCGAAACACGATTTCGTCTTCTACCTCCTCGATATAATCTCCAATACCCTCGAGGGCGACGAAATAGGCATCCACCACCGCATCCATCAAGGCATAGGCCAGATAGTCCGCTGCCATTCGGCGCACACGACCTTTCGCCGTACGAATGCGATCACGTACCGGGTCGAAGGCATCGCCATCCCGCTCCTGAAAGGAAATAACGAAGCCGTCACCGAACACCATGCTGACCGTCTCAATATCGATGTCATGGCGCTCATCATGGTAAGCCATCATCTTCAGTACGACGAAAAAGTAGTCGTCAAACTCTTCGGCCTTCGGGCGCTGCGCGGTGTTGACAATATCTTCGAGGGTCAACGGGTGGATGCCAAACTGCTCCCCGAGCCGGCCAATCAACTCCACGTCATGAATTCCGAAAACGTTGACCCAGATGACCCCGTCTCTTACCGGATGGCAATCGCTCAGCGTCGCATCGTCGATGACATTGACGTAGTCACGGGCATACTTGAGCACCTCCAGCTGGGTGACGTTTTGCTTCCGCTCCCCAATAAATACAGGTGTTCCCGGAGATAATCCCGCCTTGTCACTGAAGGGCGACTCT
>Ga0070727_10002548_pt1 | contig 17490 bp, 18 predicted proteins | sample tdAd472_FD_66722 | JGI IMG/M metagenome (GOLD analysis project Ga0070727, IMG submission 66722) | Marine sediment microbial communities from the Atlantic coast under amendment with organic carbon and nitrate - tdAd47.2 | ecosystem: Environmental > Aquatic > Marine > Coastal > Sediment | place...
AATGACCGGCGTCGGCCCCTTGGTGGCGTCGACCACGATGAGGGCGATGTCGCTCGCGAGCAGCAAATCCGCCAGGGCCGTGACGCCTTCCCCATCGACGAGACTGCGAAGCCGGACTCCGGCGCTCTCCACCGCCAGCTCGTAGACTCCGCCGTGGCTTTGAATTTCCGACCCTTCCTTCCCCGCCATCTCGCGCATGATGACGCCGAGGTACTCGTCGCCGACGAGGGTGACGGTGGTGGCGCCGTGCGCGGGCAAGGCGAGCAACAGGAGCAGGAACGCGCGGGCGCGCAGGCGCAAGGGCATGGGTTCAGTCCGGGCGCTCCGACTGCGCCACGTACAGCCCCAGGCCGACGAGAATGCTCCCCGAGAGAAGGTCATGGATCCGCGCAAGGCGTGCGTTCCCGGCGATCGCCCGGGCCGCGGATCCCGATATCCAGGCGACGAAGAGATCACAGGGGATCGCTGAAAGCGTCACGATCGACCCCAGAAGCAGGATCTGTGGCGCCGGCGGACCCCGGGAGACATCCACGAACTGGGGCAGGAAGGCGAGAAAGAAGAGCGCGGTCTTCGGATTCAGCACTTCCACCAGGATGCTCTCGGTGAATATGCGCCCGTGGGGCCGCGCGCCGGCGTCGGGTCCCGTTGGCCGACCGCGGGCGCCGCCCCTCAGGTACTGTATGCCGAGATAGATGAGATAGGCAGCGCCGACGAGCTTCACGACGCCGAACGCGGCGGGGAAATAGTGGAACAGCGCCGAGATACCTAACGCCGCCGCGACCACGTGCACGAGGCTGCCAACGGCGAGGCCCATGGCCGCCACGGCGCCGCCGCGCGGACCCTGGGCCACGCTGCGGGACATCACGTAGAAGTTCGACGGCCCGGGAGAGATATTCAGCAGCAACGCGGCGGCGGCGAAAACCAACAGCGTTTCAGCACTCGGCATGCCCAATGGCTCCGTGAGTCGGAGAGAAGGGCATGCATTCTACGTCAACGACTCTGGCCGCCCAAGCGGGCGGCCAGCTGTTCATCGACGGAGCCGGTCGTTCTTCGAGAATCGTTCTGCTTCGTCAGGTGACCGGGCTGAGCTTGATCTCGACGCGCCGATTCATCGCCCGGCCTTCGCGGGTATCGTTGTTCGCAATCGGATCGTCCTCGCCCATACCGTCGGCCATCACCCGCTCGGTGATTACCGCGTTGGATTCGAGGTAGCGGGCGACACTCTTCGCGCGCTTCTCGGAAAGACGCTGATTGTATTCCTTCGACCCCTTGCTGTCGGTGTGACCGATGATATCGACATAAGTCTGGCTGAACTCATCGAGCACGACTACGACGGAATCGAGTACGGGCTGGAATTTCGTCTCGACATTGCTGGAACCGCTCGCGAAGGTCGCGCTTCCCGGCATGCTGAGCACGATGGTCTCACCATCCCGCGAAACCGTGACGCCTGTTCCCTCGAGCTGCTCGCGCAGCTTCGCTTCCTGTTGGTCCATGTAGTAGCCAACGGACCGCGACGCGACGGGTTGCACCCCGGCACGCACCACGGCGTGTTTACGAGGATCAGCCGTCACATCCGTGCTGTTCGTTTCAGCAGTCGTAGCGTCGGCCTTGTCCTCGTCGAAAATGTTAATCGAATCCATCGTGTCCTTCATGGTCTCGCAGGCCGAGAGGCTCAGAGCCATTGCAGTGACAATTGCCAATGCGCGGCCCACCGTCCTGAGCTTGCAGGAAGGCACGACGGAAACATCTTCAGAAGTTTTCATCGCAACATATGACATGGTATTGCTCCGAATAATTCGCTTTGTTACACGGCAAGTTTAGTCTCGCGTTTTTTCCAGAGCCTGTGTCGCAGTGCTCATTTTCGAAGATGCCGATGGGCATCCAGTCAATTGACAATACTCGTTTCTAGGACACAAAAAAGTGCGGAGGACGAAGCCAGTCGGCAGGCTGGGGTTTCCGAGCTGACTCCGCCTCCGCAGGTGGCAACGCGAGTAAGACATGCTGTCGCAAACCGGTGGCGTGTATGGCCATCGATGCTCCGCGAGTACAGGCGCGGAGCACACGGCGCACGGCAGTTCGTCTTGTAAGCCACCCGCAAGCCCCTGTTGCAAATCGGGTGGTTAGATGGCTTATCGTCGCCGCCGAAATCGAACTTGATAGCAGGGCGAAAATGAAGAAATGTGTTCCCGATCGCCCAGCCGCAGGCGGCCGCCAGGGAAGAAAATTCTCGGATTTCCCAGGAACGATTTGTATCGCCTGACGAATGGCCTCACGAATGGCCTCACAAATGGCCTGACGAATAGATTGGGCGAGTAGATATAATGGCGCCCCGGAAGCCCAAACGGACAGGCCGACTCAATGCAGCACGACTACGAGACTCTCGAACTGAGGCGGATATCCGAGCACATTCTGCTGATCACCCTGAACCGGCCGGAGGTCGCTAATGCCCACAACACGCAGATGGGGCTCGACCTGCGGGACCTGTGGACCGGCCTCTACGTGGATCCTGAGAACTATCGCTGTGTGGTCGTGACCGGGGCCGGCGATCGGGCCTTCTCCGCCGGCGGCGATCTCAAGGAACGCAACGGCATGAGCGACGAGCAGTGGCACCGCCAGCATCACATATTCGAGCACGCGGTCCTGAGCATGACTGACTGTCCGGTACCCGTCATCGCCGCGGTCAACGGGGCCGCCTACGGCGGGGGTTGCGAGTTCGCCATGGCAGCGGACTTCATCTACGCCGCCAGGCGGGCGCGCTTCGCACTGACCGAGGTCACGCTGGGGATCATGCCCGGCGCCATGGGCACCGTGCACATGCCCCGCGCCGTCGGCACGCGCCGGGCGAAGGAGATTATCCTCACCGGCGCGCCGTTCTCGGCGGACGAGGCCCTCGCCTGGGGACTCGTCAACAAGGTCTGCGACGACGAGAGTCTCCTGGACGAGACCCTGGAGACGGCGGAAAGCATCGCCCGCAATGCCCCCATCTCGACCCGCCAGGCGAAGAAGGCCATCTCCGTCGGCATGGAAGTGGATCTCAAGAGTGGCTATGCCTTCGAGATCGAGGCTTATAATCGCATGGTCGGCACCGAGGACCGCCTGGAAGGCATTCGGGCATTCAACGAAAAGCGGCGGCCGGATTTCAAGGGCCGTTAGGAGAGGGCGTCATGAGACCTGATATCGACGTCGAAGTCCGGGAGGTCGGGCTTCGAGACGGACTGCAGAGCGTTTCCACGTTCTTCCCGACCCGGGAGAAGATCGCCTGGGTGCGGGCGGAGGCGGCGTGCGGCATGCCGGAGATCGAGGTGTGCTCCTTCGTGCCGCCGAAGCTCATCCCTCAGTTCACCGACGCGCTCGAGGTGGTGGCGGCGTCACTGGAAGTTCCCGACGTGATCATCGCGGCTCTCACACCGAATCTCAAGGGCGCGCTGCGCGGCTTCGATACCGGCGTGCACAAGCTCAACTACGTCACCTCGGTGAGCGAGAGTCACAACCAATCGAACGTGCGTCGCTCGACCGCCGAGTCTGTCGAGGACTTCCGGCGCATCGTCGAAGCCCGCGACCAACATCCGCAGGCGGCGAACACGCGCCTGGGCGCGGGCCTCTCCACTGTATGGGGATGCTCCATCGAGGGCGCGGTGGATCCGGATGCGAGCATGGATCTCGCTCGGCGTTTCGTCGAGGCCGGGGCGGACGAGATCGTCCTGTGCGACACCGTCGGTTACGCGAATCCCACCGAGGTAAAGGCATTGCTCACCCGGGTAGTTGGCGAGCTCGGCGACGACGTCGACATCGCCGCGCACTTTCACGACACGAGAGGGCTCGGGCTCGCGAACGTTTTCGCGGCCCTCGAGGCCGGCGTGCGCCGCTACGATGCCACCCTCGGCGGACTCGGCGGATGTCCCTACGCGCCCAACGCGACCGGCAATATTGTCATGGACGATCTCGTCTTCCTTCTGGAGGGTGCCGGCCTGAAGACCGGAGTCGATCTCGACAAGCTGGTGGAGGTCCGGGAGATCGTCGCCCGCAATCTCCCCGACGAATCCCTCTACGGCATGTACGCGCTGGCCGGCGCGCCCAAGGGGTTTCAACCGGCATCGCGGCACGCCTGAGCCACTCATGGGGGAAGACGGCACAGTGACGTCGGATCTGACCCTCGGCGAGGACTATCCCGAGATCCGCGACGCCGTCGCGAGGCTCTGCGCCGAGTTTCCCGGCGAGTACTGGCGGGATCTCGAGAAGCAGCCGGCGTCCGGCAGCTACCCCGATGCCTTCGTCGCGGCGCTGACCGAGGCCGGCTACCTGGCCGCCCTGATACCGGAAGAGTACGGCGGCTCGGGTCTACCGCTGCGTGCCGCGGGCGTCATCCTCGAGACGATCCACGCGACGGAGTCCAGCGGCGCCGCGTGTCATGCCCAGATGTACATCATGGGCACGATCTTGCGTCACGGCAACGACGAGCAGAAGCGCGAGTACCTGCCGAAGATAGCCTCGGGGGAGCTCCGGCTGCAGGCCTTCGGTGTCACCGAGCCCGGCACCGGTTCGGACACGACGCAGCTCAAGACCCGCGCGGAGAAGACCAACGAAGGTTATGTGATCAACGGCCAGAAGGTCTGGACCAGCCGTGCCGCCCACTCGGATTTGATGCTGCTGCTGGCGCGCACCACTCCGGCGGACAAGGTGTCGAAGCGCACCGAAGGCATTTCCACCTTTCTCATCGATCTGCGCGAGGCGGCCGGGAACGGCTGCGAGATCCGCCCCATCGACGCCATGATCAACCACAACACCACCGAGGTGTTCTTCGACAATCTGCACATACCGGCAGCGAGCCTCATCGGCGAAGAGGGTAAGGGGTTTCGCTACATACTCGACGGCATGAATGCCGAACGCTGCCTCATCGCCGCCGAAGCCATCGGCACCGGACGCTATTTCATCCGCCGCGCGACGGAATACGCCAACGAGCGGGTCGTGTTTCAGCGCAAGATCGGCGAGAACCAGGGCGTGCAGTTCCCCATCGCCAAGGCCCACGCCCATCTCGAAGCCGCCGATCTCATGGTGCGCAAGGCGACGGCGCTGTTCGAGGCCGGCCGGCCTTGCGGCGCGGAGGCCAACATGGCGAAGTATCTCGCGGGGGAGGCCTGCTGGGAGGCGGGTGACGCCTGCTTCGATATCTTCGGCGGATTCGCGTTCGCCCGCGAGTACGAGATCGAACGCAAGTGGCGGGAGGCGCGGCTCTTCCGCACCGCACCGGTGTCCTCGAACATGGTGTTGAACTACATCGCGCAACACGTGCTCGGCCTGCCGAGGTCGTACTGATGGCTCGAGAGGAAATGACCGTCGCCGTCCTGATCGCCGACGTATGCGGCAGTACGCCGCTGTACGAAAGCTCGGGCAACTTGAAGGCGCTCAGCCTGATCGCCGATTGCCTGGATAACATTACCGAGGTCGTCGACGAGGAAGGGGGGACCGTGCTGCGCTCCAAGGGCGACGATGTGCTGTGTACGTTCCCCGACGCGAACTCCGCCGTGCGCGCGGCTACCCGGATGATGGACGCTCAGGCCGGAAGCCCGCTGGAGATCCACGTCGGCATCAACTACGGCCCGGTGGTCCAGGACCGGGGCGGCATTTTCGGGGATGTGGTGAACATCGCCGGGCGCATGCAATCCATGGCTAAGCCCGGGGAAATCATCACCACCGAGGCCGTGTACACGGAGCTGACCGAAGGGCTGCAGCAGCAGATCCGGCTTCTCGATACCCAGACGGTGAAGGGCAAGTCCGAGCCGATGAATATCTATGCCGTGTTCAAGGACGACACCCAGGTGACCTATTACGTCCGCGATGACGGCAAGCACACCGTGCACCCGAAGGACCTGCACAGCGCCAGCGGCCCCAAGGTGAACGTCACGTTGCAGTTCGCCGGCCGCACGATCGTGCGCCGGGACGGCGGGGCCGGCTTTCACATCGGCCGGGCCAACAGCTGCGACCTGGTCATCGACGAGCCCTGTGTATCGCGGGACCACGCGTTGCTGACGGTGCGCCGGGGCAAGGTCCTGCTCACGGATATGAGCTCCACCGGTACCTGGATCGTCCAGGGGGACGGCGACCCGGTGCTGTTGCGGCGGGACGTCATGCAGCTCGCGAGCGACGGGGTATTCTCCCTGGGCCTCCGCCCGAAGGACGACACCCCTACCCTGATCCGCTACCGCCTCGAGCAGGAAGACGACCATGGCGATTGACATCACCACCGGCGTCAAGCAACTGGTGGAGCAGGCCAACGGCGAGATAGAGACGCTGCCGGTTGCGGAAGCGATCGCCGTGCACGCCGACGACGATGTGGTGATGGTCGACTTGCGGGACGTACGCGAGCTCGCCCACGACGGCAAGGTGCCCGGGTGCTTCCACATGCCCCGCGGCATGCTGGAGTTCTGGATCGACCCCGAGAGCCCCTACTTCAAGGATCTTTTCCACGCGGAAAAGCGCTTCATCTTCTATTGCAGCAAGGGCTGGCGATCGGCGCTCGCGACCCAGACGGCCCAGCGTATGGGCCTGAAACGCGTATGCCACATCGACGGCGGATTCGAAGCCTGGCGCGAAGCCGGCGGCCCGATCAAGACCCAGGAAAAGAAGTAGCAAAATTCAAACGGATCTGACCCCCTTTGAATTGAATTCAAAGGGGGTCAGATCCGTTTGATTCTTAGCGCGATTCGACCTTGCGTTTGTGGTTGCTCCACTTACCGCAGCGGCGCAGCCAGTGGAGAGACTCCCACTTCCAATGGGCGAGCTCTTTCTCTTTCTCCTCTCGCTTGGCGGCGTGGAGGTTGCGCTGTGATGTTCCGAGGTTGGTACGCGCGAGGGAGAGGAGCACGGCGATGCACTCGAGGGCGCGTTCCTTGGGGGGAATGATGAAATTCCGGCGAAGATCGGGGTCCAGCAGGATGCCGGTATTCTCGGGAGGGACAGCGTCGGAGTCGGGAGTAGATTCCGCTTCAGCCTCGATCGTCTCGACATCGTCGGACTCCGCCGGCCCCAGGGGTGCCGCCTGAATCTGACCGTTGCTGATGCGCAGTTTGTCCATTTGCTCGTCGTGCTGGTATGTAGTCCCCTGCTCTGTCGTTGCCATTTCGAACAGCCCCCTAGCTTTGCAGACTAGCACGATGCGCGAGATCCGGATGGCGCATGCGACTCACTGCGACCAGACAGTTGGTTTTGCGTGGCACCCGGGGGCCGGAATGTGAACTGTGCCGCATGCCCCGGGTGCAGCGGGCGGCGGCTATTGGGAAGTTAGTACCTAACGGCCCCTTTTCTAATTCTTTTTAGTCGTATTTTTCGGTACCGAAGGTACCACATTCGCGTCGTTTTGATACTCCAGCTTCTCGAATTTCGTCCCCTCTGGCGGGGGCTCGTCTGTTATTTGCACGACGCCATCCGCGTCCCGCCACTTGTAGACCCGCGTCGTACCTAACGTACTGCGTACGGGGCCCTCGAGCGGCGTGCCTTCGACCAGCGGATTCACGACCGTGGGGTTACGATATACGTAGTAGGCCCCTGCCGCAACGGCCACCAATACGACCACGATCAGCACTTTCACAGCCCAAAGTGTAGTTCTCAGCGCGCTTCGTGTCCGGGCGCACCGAAGCGTCCATGCAGCTGTCGCGCGACCTCCCTGGCACGCGTGACATCCGCCTCCGACATGCGCGCGGTCATGCGCGCGCGAAGCTGCAGCGCCACCTCGTCGCCGCCCGCCGATGCGACGCCATACCAGGCGTAAGCGAGCACCGAATCCGCGGGAACGCCGTTGCCATGCTCGTACATGGATCCGAGATTGCGTTGGGCCTCCGGAAATCCCTGCTCAGCGGCGCGCCGGTACCAGCGAACCGCCTCGGTGTAGGATTGCTCGACTCCCTGACCCTTGTCATAGAGCAGGCCGAGATTGCTCTGAGCACTGGCGATCCCCTGCTCCGCGGCGCGACGCGACCACAGGGCCGCCGAGGCGTAATCCTGTTCAACGCCTCGGGCGCGGTAGTACAAATAACCGAGGGTGCTCTGGGCCTGGGGGTTGCCCTGCTCCGCCGCGCGCGTAATCCACATGACGGCCTCGGCGTAGGACTGCACGACGCCGAGACCGCGCCCGTACATGACACCCACGTCGTTCTGCGCGCGAGCGTCACCCGCTTCCGCGAGGGGCGCCAGAATCCGCCAGGCAACAGCGTAGTCGCCCTTCAACAGCGCCACCTCTCCGGCCTCGTAGGACGCAGGTTCCCCGGCAGGCAGCGGGAGTACGATCGCGCCCAGACAAAGGAACAACGCAGCGGCGCGCGTTAAGGTTGAAAGGCCCCGATACGGTTTCCGGTCAGCCGAACAGGACGGCATGGAAGTACCGCAACAGGCCGGCGGCCAGCAGGCCGACGACGATGGCCACGACACCGACTTCCCGCAGCCCCTTGAGAACGCCGCCGCGGGTGAAAGGCAGGAACGGACTCTGCTCGCAGAACTTCGCGTACGCGCCATCGGGCAGGGCCTTCTGCCTGTGGTCCTGATGCCAGCTGCCCAGTAGACCGAAGACCACGAAGCCGCCGAAGAAGGCCACATCGGATGCGAAGCCGTTCACCAGCAGATGCATCAGCGCCCACAGCACCAAACCCATGAACAGCGGGTGCCGGGTAATGCGCTGCACACCACGGGGGCGTCGCGTCGGCATGCCGGTCACCCCCGACGGGCTGGGTCGAAAAATCCCGGCCACGGCCAGCATCACGGCGATGGTGTTGCCGATCCGCGTGACGATGTCTATAGCGAGATTCGGGTCGACGTACCAGAGCAGCGGGCCCGCGTGCTTGTTTCCCGCGTAAACGAGGACCAGCGGCACAAATATTGCGAAGGCCACCAGCGAGTAGAGCCCCTGATACAAACGCTCGCCGAGCAGGCGGACGGCCCGCGGACGGAGCGGATTGCTCGACAGGACCACGTGGGACAGGGCAAACAGAACCCAGAGGGCAATAATGACACCGACCGCGGTCATAGCGTCATGGATCCGGCACGGTGTCAGTCATGGCGTTGCAGAGCCGCCACCAAAAGGGCGATACCGAAGGGGGCGAATTAGGGTTGTTTTTTGCGTGACGAGCACGATTTCGGTTCCTCCGGGCTGATTTTGTTGAGGGAGTATAAGCCAATAACCGGCAGCCTGGCAGCGAGTTGCCAACTCGTCGAAGATCGCCTGTCCGCGAATTTGACGTTGGTCGCGAAACACACCCCGGTGGCTGGCTATACTTTCCTTTCTTCCATGCACCGCACCTGGCATCCCGCGGATATGCTCCATCTTTCCCCTCTCTCGTCGTCACGATTGGTGCGCGTCATCGAAACGCGTCGGCGCAACCTCGTGTACTTCTGGCACACCCACGAAAAGGGCGGATACATCGTGATCTCGGTGTTGGGGGCGGTCCTGTCGGCGTTCGGACTCTTCGTGCACTTCTCCATCGCCGGGAACGACTACAGCCAGGACGTGCGTGAACGCACCCAGGACTTGAACTGCCTCACGAAGAACATCTACCACGAAGCCCGCGGCGAACCCATCGATGGTCAGTACGCGGTGGCGGAGGTTACGATGAACCGCGTTGCCTCGAAACATTATCCGAATACGGTGTGCAGCGTGGTGTTCCAGGAGAATTTCGACGTCATCCGGAAACGCAACGTGAGTGCGTTCTCATGGACCGAGATCGATACCGTCGGTCCGATCGATCGAAAGATCTGGAACCGCGCATGGAAGATCGCAGAAGAAGTCTATGACGAACAGGCCGAGCGACGGGCCGACGGCGCGCTCTTCTATCACTCGAAGTACATTCGGCCTCGTTGGTCTCGGGGGAAGCGCCGGATTGCCAAGATTGGACGACACATCTTTTATTGATGCCGCGCCAACCTTAACTATCGTCCTTCTTCTCCGCCCCCTTCATCAGATCTTCCTTCGTGACCGACATATACTTGGCCCGGTAATTGGGAACCACGTAGACCCAGTTCGGAAGATCCCGATTCAATCGTGCCACTTCCTCACGCACGGCGTCGGCGGAGAGAAGATGTGTGCTCTCCCCATCGGCCTGCTCACCGCCGGGAAGAAACTCCGGTGCGATCAGCGACTCGTCGAACGATGCCGCGACCCACGCCAGGGTCCGGTCGCCGTCCTTCGTGCTGCGCAGTACCGCACGCAGCCCGTCGAACGTGGTCATCTCCACTTCGAGCGCGTCGTCGGGGAGGCTGACTTCCGATGCCTGTACGACATCCTCCAGATCAAGGCTCGCGAGCGAACGGCCGAGGTCGTTCAGCTTGAACTTCGACTCGGTCTCCTCGCCTTCGGCAACGCCGACGAGGTTGAACGTCTGCTGCGATGGTTTCTTCTTACTGACGGTCACCGTCGCTCCGTCGGGGTGCGTTACCGTCACCTGGCGCACGCGATCCCGTTCGACCTTCAGTATCTTGTCGTCCAACCATTCGATGGCGCCGACGGCGTCGGACAGCTTGCCCTGCACGAGCCAGGTCTGCGCCATCACAGGCTCGCGGACGAAGTACTCGCTCTCCTGGGGATCTACCCGTCCGAGACGGCTGTTGCCGATGATGATGTCCGCAAGCGATTCACCGGCTCCGTTCTTGAAACTGTACTGAACCGCGTTGCCGCTCTCGGCGTTGATGTCGTCGAGTCCGATCTTCTCGTAGAGGTCCGGGTTGCTCGTTTTCGGCTCGATGCGCGACAGGCGCGCGACACCCAGGACGAGCTTGCGCGCCTCTTCCTGATTGGCGGGGTAGTTGTTCTTCTCGGACACGAGCCACCGATCGCCTTCTCGAACGAGGGTGAACGTCTCGCCGCGGCCGACGCCGACCACGGTCGTGACTTCGTTGACGTGTTCGAGGAGCGCCGGGAACAACGGCTCTCCGGCGCCCGCCACACTGCCCCGGTCCTCGCGAACCACCACCGCCACGACGGCGATGACCACGGTCAGGACGATCAATATGAGTAGTGGCTTACCACGCATGTTCTTTCAAGCGTCGATGTCAGTGGGCCGGTGCGCTGGTGTGATGGCGGCGCCGATGAAGTCGCCACATCCCGGCAATCAGTCCGCCGATGCCGATCAGAATCGGGATTAACGCGATGTTGACGAACTTGAGGCGCGTATCCAGCCTGTCGATGTCCCTGCGCAGATTGCGGCGAACGTCGCGCAGATCCTTCCTGATCGCCACCTTCTCCTGGCGGAACTGCACCAGCTCCTGCTGCTGCTCGGGGCTCAGGATGAGGCTGCTGTCGCCGCCCTGCTTGGCCTTCTCGAGCTCGAGCAGACGTTGCTCGGTCTCCTCGAGGCGCAGCATCAACTCCTGTTCCTTCTGCCGGAACTCGAGCTCCGCCTGACGGCGGATGTCGGTGACGCGCTCGAACGGGCGGATGAAGCTGCCCCGGTTGCGCACGCTGATGAGATCGCTGCTGCCGACCAGGTTATCCAGCGCATTCACCATGAAAGCGCCGTTGGCGGCACTGGGTACGGCGATACGATTGCCGAGAAATTCCTGCACCTGGACCCAGAACCGGTCGGCGAGAACATCCGTGTCGGCGACGACGATGATGTTGACGTCCGCGCTCGACTCGGCCAAATGCTCCCGAGGCTCCGCTTTCGCGCTGTCCTCTTTCTCGCCGGCCTTGGCCTCCACCGGCGGGGGCCCATCGGGGAAGGCGGACTTCACGGGGCCCTCGATGCGCGCCGCCAGCACCAGGGGATTCCCCACCGGCAGATAGTCCCGCAGGAGATCCTGAGGATCGGCATTGGGATCCGCCAGGCGGGCCGCGTCGAAGAGCGCCGCGTTCTCGCTGGTCTCGATGAGCGGGCGGAACGACGTCGTCCCGTCTTCCAGGGGTTGCAGGTAGCCCGGCGTAGCGAAGGTGATGTTGCCGAGCTCCGCCGTGACGGTATCGTCCTGGTCGAAGAAATCCGGCAGAACATTGAGCCACACGGGATAGTCGATGGTGAGGATCTGCTGGTCGCGCTGCATGCGCACCTTGGCCGCGAGCTGCAGATCACCCACGACCTTGCCGGACTCGGACTCCACGCCCCACGAGGCGAACAGCTTCGTGAGCTCCGAGCTCCGGGTGGGCGCCATCATCGCCATGTTCTGCTGCTGCTGGGGTCGGTCGGCCTCGGAATGCGGGTCGATGAAGACGAGCGCCCTGCCGCCCCCGAGCACGAACTGGTCGATGGCGTACAGCGTCCCGTCGCTCAGAGCCTTGGGATGCACCAGCAGAAGGACGTCCACATTCTCGGGGATCTCGGTGGCGTTGGTCTCGACCACCTCCACCTCGAAGAGCTTGTCCACCTGCTCCATCACCATCCACTCCGGCCCCTGCATTCCGCGCAACGCCGCGTGCGGGCCAGCGCCCTTCAGCGGCAGGCTGCTCAGCAGGCCGATGACCGGCAGCTCGGGACTCGACAGGTTGTACACCATGCGCGTGATGTCGTACTCGATGAACGATTCGCGGCTGGTGCTGAGGAAGGGAATGATGTCCTCGTCGTCGACGGAGTTCGTGCCCACGAGCCCCATGTAGAGCTTCTCTTGACCGCCCTCCAGGGGTACGCCGCTCAGTCCGTAACCGACCGCCCGGTCTTCTTCCTCCGAGAACGGCTCCGGATCGATGATGCGTACCTCGATCATCCCACCGGAGGCGCGCTCGTATTCGCCGAGCAAACCCTTGATGCGCGTGGCGTAGCTGTTGATGGCGGGCAGAGTCCGGGCGAGACGCTCAGAGAGATACAGCCGGACCGTAATCGGCTCCTTCAGATCCGCGAGAATATTGCGGGTGCCGTCGGAGAGCGTGAACAGGCGATTCTCCGTGAGATCCAAGCGCGCCGCGGTGAACACCGTATTGCTCAATATGTTGACGGCGAACAGCAGCACCAGCGCTACGACCAGTCCCGCGATGGATAGTGTCCTGGTATTCATCGTCATGCCCCTCTTTCGTCAGTCCGCTTTCTTGACGTCGATGACGACGGCATTGGCGAACAGCCAGAACGCGATGAGGGAGACGAAGTACACGACGTCCCGCAGCTCGATGACACCCTCGCTGATGGCGTTGAAGTGGCTGAGGAAGCTGAAGGAGCTCACCGCCTGTACCACGAACTCCGGTGCCCAGGAGCTGAAGAAATCCAACACCAACGGGAAGCCGCTCAGCACGAAACCGAAACACACGACGGCACTGACGACGAAGGCGATGACCTGATTACGGGTCAGCGCCGACATGCACGCGCCGATGGCGAGAAACGCGCCGGCCATCAGGAGGCTACCGAGGTAGCTCGCGAGAATCACACCATTGTCTGCGTTGCCCAGATAGTTGACGGTGATCCAGAGAGGAAACGTCAGCAGCAGCGCGATGCCGCTGAATGCCCAGGCGGCGAGAAACTTGCCGAGGACCGCCTGGAAGATCGTCACCGGCAGGGTCAACAGGAGCTCGATCGTGCCGCCGCGGCGCTCCTCGGCCCACAGGCGCATGGCGAGCGCCGGGATCAGGAAAAGGTAGAGCCACGGGTGGAACTGGAAGAAGGGCTGCAGATCCGCCTGGCCGCGGTCGAAGAAGCTGCCCATGTAGAAGGTGAAGATCCCGCTCAGAAAAACGAAGATTGCCAGGAAAACATAGGCGATCGGCGTCGAGAAATATCCCAGGAACTCGCGCTTGAAGATGCTGACGACGTTGCTCATACCATCACGCCTTCGCCGACCGTCACGTTCCGGAAGACCTCGTCGAGCTGTCCGCGTTCGACGCGCAGCTCCTCGATCTCCCAGCCGCGCTCGCGCACCATGCGGCCCACCTCCTCGATGAGCATGGCGCCGCCTTCGGGAAACACGTGCAGGCGCACGCGCTCGCCGGCCTCTTCGTCTATCTCGACGCCGCGCACGTTCGGAAGACCGGCCAGTGCGTCGCGAATGCCGTTTGCCGCGTTTCCGAGCACCGTGATGCTGATCGCGTTGTGCATGATCGAGCGTGCAACGAGCTCCGCCGGCGTGCCGTCGGAGACGATGCGCCCTTCGGCGATGATGATGGCGCGATTGCACACCGCGTCGACCTCTTCGAGGATGTGGGTCGAGAGGACGATGATCTTGTCCTCGGCCATGCCGCGGATGAGCTCGCGCACGTCGTGCTTCTGATTCGGATCGAGGCCGTCGGTGGGCTCATCGAGGATGAGCACTTCCGGGTCGTGGAGGATGGCCTGGGCGAGTCCAACCCGGCGCTTGAAGCCCTTGGAAAGCGTCTCGATGGGTTTGCCCAGCACCGACCCGAGACTGACGAGCTCCACGGCCCGGTCGACCCGTTGGTCACACTCCCCGCCGCGATATCCGCGGATCTCGGCGATGAAGCGAAGAAACGCCTTCACCGTCATGTCGCCGTAGAGCGGCGCGCCCTCGGGCAGGTAACCGATGCGCCGTTTGACCTCCACCGGATGCACCGCGATGTCTTCGCCGCCCACCACGACGCTGCCGGCGTCCGGGGCGATGAAGCCGGTGATCATCTTCATCGTGGTCGACTTTCCCGCGCCATTGGGGCCCAGGAAGCCGAGCACGTCGCCGCGGGCGACCTGGAACGATACGTCGTCCACGGCGGTCAAGTCACCGAAGTGTTTGCTCAGATTCCTAATTTCGATCATGGGCAACAGTTTCCAAACGGGTCGCCAGCCTACCGATTCCCGGCGGGCAGCGTCAGCTTAAAATTCGTTAATTCGGGACGGCCCGGCGACGGGTATGCGCAATATAGGGATCTGGATAATGATTTCAAGCCCGGTTTCACCCTGCGGGAACGCAATTTGTCTTGAAAATTCCGTCGGATAACCGATAGTGGAGAGCCACTGCCCCGTACGGACCCATATGACGCCCCGCTGGAATTCCATAGCCGCTCTCCTGCTGTTGCTCCCGTCGGTAGCGGCCGCCGGCACGCTGCCGCTGCCCACCCGGGATGGCGTGCCGACGCTCGCGCCGCTGCTGCGGGAGGTGACCCCGGCCGTCGTGAACATCTCAGTGAAGGTGACGGCGCCGGCCCACCAGAACCCGCTCATGCGCGACCCGTTCTTCCGCCGTTTCTTCGAAGACTTCCCCGGCCAGCCCCGGCAGCGGCCGCAGCTCAGCGCGGGCTCCGGGGTGGTCGTCGATGCCCGGCGAGGCTACGTGATTACCAATCACCACGTCATCGAGGCAGCCGAGGAGATCGTCGTCACCCTGAAGGATCGGCGCACGCTCGCGGCCCAGCTCGTCGGCAGCGACCCCGGCACCGACATCGCGCTTTTGAAGGTGGCCCCGGAAGGCTTGACGGAGTTGAAGCTCGGTGACTCCGAAGCCCTCGAGGTGGGTGACTTCGTGGTCGCCATCGGCAACCCATTCGGGCTCGGGCAGACCGTGACCTCGGGGATCGTCAGCGCGCTCGGACGCACCGGGCTCAACATCCACGGCTACGAGGATTTCATCCAGACCGACGCCTCCATCAATCCCGGAAACTCCGGCGGCGCCCTCATCAATCTCAAGGGCGAGCTCATCGGCATCAACAGCGTCATCATCGGTCCGTCCGGAGGTAACGTCGGCATCGGCTTCGCCGTGCCGAGCAACATGGCGCGCTCGATAATCGAGCAGCTTGCGGAGTTCGGAGAAGTCCGCCGCGGCAGGCTGGGTGTCCTCATTCAGGATCTCACGCCGGAGCTCTCCGAGGCGCTCAATCTCGACATCGCCGACGGGGCGGTCATCACCCGGGTGGAGCCGGACTCACCGGCGGAGGACGCCGGCATCGAGGCCGGCGACGTGGTGGTGGCGGTTGAGGGAGCCGCGGTCGCCAACGCCGCCGATCTGCGCAACCGCGTCGGACTCGTCCGGGTCGGCGAAGACGTGAACCTGACGGTGCTACGCAACGGCGCGCGCAAGGAGTACCGGGTACGGGTGGCGACCATCGAGCGCGCCACATATCCCGGCAGCGAATCGGCACCCCAGCTCTCCGGCGCCGTATTCCAGGCCATGGGCAGCGAGCATCCGCTCCACGGCCAGATCAACGGCGTGGTGGTCGCCGACGTCGAGCGCGGCAGCCGCGCATGGCAGAACAACATCCGCGCCGGCGACGTCATCATCGCCATCAACCGCGAACGCGTGCAGAGCGTCGACGAGTTGAGCCGTGCGCTGCGCAGAACCGGGCGCTCCATCGCCGTCGATATCATCCGCGACAAGTCGCAGCTGCTGATCGTCATCCAATAGACTCGTAGGAGTTCTTTCCATGTCCGCGCCTCACTTCCATCTCCTGAGCAACGCCCCGACCCCCGTCGCCCCCTTCAGTCACGCGGTGGAAAGCGACGGCTGGGTCTTCCTCACCGGCCAGATGCCGACGGATCCGGATGACGACGCGAAGCCCCTGCCCGACGGCGTGGAAGCCCAGACCCGACGGGTCATGGACAACCTGATCATCGTGCTGGAAAGCCTCGATCTGGGCCTCGAACACGTCATCCAGGCCCGCGCCTACCTGACCCATTTCGACGAAGACTACGCGGCCATGAACGATACCTACGCGAGCTACTTCCCTCCCGACCGCCGCCCGGCCCGCACCTGCATCGGCGTCACCGGCCTCGCCCGCGGCGCCCGCGTGGAGATCGACATGCTGGCCCGGCGACCGTAAGAGAAAGTCAGCCCTTCAGGTAGCGCCCCGGCGAGGTTCCCAGAGAGCGGCGGAACATGGCGACGAAGGCGCTGGGGCTGTGGTAGCCGAGGTCGTAGGCGACCGCGGTGACGGACTCGCCGGAGCCGAGGCGCGACACCGCGGCCAGCAGGCGCAGGCGCCGCCGCCATCCGGCGAAGGTCATGCCGGTCTCGCGGCGAAACAGCCGCGCGAGAGTGCGCCCGCTGGCGCCGGCACGCCGGCCCCAGTCGGTGAGATCGCGGTTGTCGCCGGGCGCGACCAGGAGTGACTCCGTCACCGCCCTGAGGCGGGGGTCCCGGGGCAGGGGCAGGTGCAGGGGCGCTGCCTTGAGGTCCCGCAGCTCGTCCAGCACCACCCCGACGAGACGACCGTAGCTCTCCGGCACGTCGTCGCGCTGGGCGAGATCCGCCACCCTGACGATGAGCTCCCGCAGGAGAGGCGCCACCGCCATGACGCAGCACTCCCCGGGCAGCCCGCCGCCGGCCGCCGCCGGGTGCACGTACAGGGAGCGCATGGAGATCGGCCCGCTGGAGTACACCTCGTGGTCCACCCCCGCCGGCACCCACACCGCCTGCTGGGGAGGCACCACCCAGGTCCCGGCGCCCGTGGTGACCTGCATGACGCCCTCGGAGGCGAACACCAGCTGGGCCCGGAAGTGCCGATGCATGGCCAGGCGCCGCTCACCGGCGCTGTCCCAGGACGCGGTGACCACCGGCTGCCCCGGGTCCTGGAGGTCTCCGGGATGGAGGCTGGCATCGGCTGTCTGTCTCTCGACATTCATTGGCCGATTATAGCGAGACAGGCGGACAGGG
>Ga0070727_10002554_pt1 | contig 17465 bp, 11 predicted proteins | sample tdAd472_FD_66722 | JGI IMG/M metagenome (GOLD analysis project Ga0070727, IMG submission 66722) | Marine sediment microbial communities from the Atlantic coast under amendment with organic carbon and nitrate - tdAd47.2 | ecosystem: Environmental > Aquatic > Marine > Coastal > Sediment | place...
GAGAGCCGTCCACTGACCACGACACCCGCGGCTTCATCGAGTCGCCCCTGGAGCAGGAGGTCGCCGATGACTTTGTCCACTGCGTTGTGGCGGCCAATGTCTTCGTGGGCGACGAGGGGCGAGCCGTCAACGGTGAAGGCCAGGGCACCGTGTACGCCGCCGGTCTCTGTGAAGAGGGGCTGGCGCGCGGCGAGGGCGGCCATCAACTCGGGAATGCGCTTGGCTTCAATACGTTTTCCCGGCGGAGCTACCACGGGCGCGCCGACCAGGGTCAGTTCCTCGGGCTCCCGGATGCCGCAGAAGCCGCAGGAGGCGCTGGTCATCGAAGAACGCCGTCCACCGATGTCTTTGGCAAGGGCGGACTCGGGCACGATGATTTCCAGGCAGCCCGTGTGGCCACTATCGGGGTCGGCCACGTGGCGAAATTCGGGGCGTACGGCGGGATCGACGAGGACGCCTTCCGTGAATAGGAGTCCCCGGGCCAGGGCCTCGTCGGCACCGGGGGTACGCACGGTGGTGGTGTAGGCGACACCATTCACCTTGAGCTGGAGCACGGCCTCCACGGGGAGGTGATCCGACACGGGGGTGGTGCCGTTGGGGGTGTATTGGATGGCGTTGAATGGCTTGCTGCTCACGGGGAAAGGATAGCACAGGTTGGGTGAGGGTAATCACGAAGTCGTCAACTTTCAGGCCGTGCCGCGCGATCCCGTTCTGTGGGTGAACAGGAAAAGCCTGAGGTCGAGTTGAAATTGTCAACGTGAAGAAGTGAACCAAGGTTCGAGGAAAGGGTTCGTGCGTGGGTCTGGGGTTTACGTATTCGTGGTCTGATGCAGGCAGTTGGGTCATTAAATCTAAGTTAATCCACCCGCTCTGCTGGTGAGAATTCATGAGGTTCTACCTTTCCGGCGGGTTCATTTAACCTGACGATGACCCAGGACTTGCTACGCGGCGCCCTGGGCTACGATATGTCGCCCACTTCGCGGACTAATCAGCCCCTTCAGGACCTTTCCTCATACCCCCGGCTCTGCCGGTGCTTGCTGAATCTAATGGAGATTCTCGACCCATATCCGATAGTACTCCCCTCGTCGGAGAGGCTGGGGGTGGGTCAAGTCACGAAAAACGCAGCAAACCCACCCCCAACCCCTCCCAGGAGGGTAATTGGCTTGCGGGTTGGCTGAAACGGAACTGGCCAAATAAGTTCCCACTACGTTGAATCAGACTACTAGGAGCGATTCACGCTACATCCACGCGCACGAAGCTTCGTTCCTCAGCATCGCGCGGCACGATGGGGTGTTCTTGTCGTGCTGGATGGGCTGCGCTCGTGTCCGATATCCCTTTACCCACAAGGTTCCCCGTTGCGCTCCCCCCTTGAGGGTCAAAGACGCGCCGTAGGCGGGCGGCACCCTTAGAGTGGCTAGGTCGAGGGAACGAGTCTGCCCTACCGCTCGACCAACTCCACCCGGCGGTTCTTTTCCCGGCCCGCGTCGGATTCGTCGGTGAAGACGGGGACGAGGGGCCCGACGCCGTGGCCTTCGAGGCGGTCGGCGGCGATGCCGTAGTCTTTCACGAGGGCGGCGACCACGGCTTTGGCCCGATCGGAGGACAGTTTCTGGTTGTATTCGAGGCTGCCTTTGGCGTCGGTGTGGCCCACGACATAGAAGGGTTTGTCGGGATTGTCTTTGAGGTAGCGGGTTATCTGCTCCAGGGCCGCCTTGGATTCGGCCTGGAGGGTGGCCTTGTCATAGTCAAAGAGGATGCCGTCCAATACGACACGGCCCTTCTCGGTGATGCCCTTTCCGATGGCTTCGGCATCCACCACGATGAGCCCGGTTTCGGCGGCTTCGACTTCCACGATATCCACCAGCGCTCCCACATGTTGGTCGCTGTGATGCTCGACGGAGACGCAGACATAGACCACACCCGCCGCCCGTTCTTTGCGTGCGATGATGGTGCCGCTCCCCCCCGAGCTGGAGGTGCCGGATACCATGTTTCCGATGGGTCCATTGACGGACCAGGGATTGGCGGCAAAGAAGACGCCCTGCCAATTGCGACTACCCACGTCGGGTTTCTGGCTGCTCTCGGGAAAGAGTCCCTCGGCCAGAACCTCGAATTCGGCCGCTTTGAGGGCGTCGGCGTAATTCTTATAGACCTCACTGTGGCTCCGTTCGCCGCCATCCAGGCCATAGTAGATCCGGGTCAGACGGCCTTCTGTTTCAATCCACTCGCCGATGGCACGGTAACCGGTCACGGGTCCGATGGGTACTTTGTAGGGTCGATAGTTTTCTACGATGTATTGCTGGATTACCGAGCCGGGGTAGCGGCTGATGACCGGGTGATCTTCGCTGCCTTCCACATCCTGTGCGGTGGCGGAAAGTGAAGTGAAGAGTAAGAGCGCAAGGTATGGGAATAAGACGTGCCGCATGATGAGACCCTTTTGTAGGTTGATGAGGTATAAAGGTGTGGCGCTACTTTAGAGGGTATGGGGGCGGGAGTTCAAATGGGCTTTGGGCGTCACGGTGGCTTGTGAGATTACTGACGGGCGCGCGATCCCGTTTGATGGGTCAACGGTGAACCGTGAGTCCGGGTTGGGATTGATGGCTTTGAGCGGGAAGTAGGGCTTTCGGGAAGGGTTCGCGCGTGGGTACGGAGGCCGATCCTCAGGGGGACTGTTGCCACATCCATGCACACAAACCCGCGTTCCTCGGCGTCGCGCGTCACGATGGGGTTCCCCCAGCAACCCGCCTACTCCAGCGAGAGCGTCAGCGACTTCCAAAAGGTTGTCATCATGGCCTGATCGTCGGAAGTGGCATCACGGTCTATGCCCGTAACGAATAGAATCCCGGCGTCTTTGACGGCGTGATAGAGCACGTGCAGCGTGCGTTGTTCATTGCGGTAGGTGGAGGTGGCTTTTTTCCCGGAGAGGGTCGTGCCGTCCGCGAGTTTCTTGGTAATGGGAGAAGTGACGATTTCGTAGCCGTAATTTTTTTCCTCCTTCGTCAACTCATTGAGCATGAGGTCGACCAGGGTGGAAGGGTCTATGTCGCCATATTCTTGCACCATAACCAGGGTGCCCACGGGGGAACTCATCATGGTTTGGTGGATGCCGCCTCCCAGGTTGGTGCGCGAAGGGGTAAAGGCGCTCGGATGGTCAAAGGAGAAGGTGTCTGTTTGGAAACGCACAATGGCCTTTTTGTTCAGTGTAATTTGAACGCGATTACCATCCGGGAGACTGAGCGCTGTCTCTTCACCCAACTCAATTTCAAATTCCTGGCCATCAATGCTCAGGAGATAATTACCAGCCATGGCATAGCCACAAAGGGCTATCACGCCTACGATCCCGATTGGCAATAGCGATTTCATCATACAATTCCTCTTGTTCCGCAGATGGGGTACATGGGTTTAGGTGAGAAACGGCACGGCGACCGTCAGGCCAGCAGCCCGTCTACCACCTTGCCCGACACGTCGGTGAGTCGGAAGTCACGCCCCTGGAAGCGGTAGGTCAATTTCTCGTGGTCCATCCCCAGACAGTGGAGGATGGTGGCCTGAAAATCATGGACGTGGACCGGGTCTTTCGCCACATTGTAGCCGAATTCATCCGTGGCCCCGTGGACGATGCCGGGCTGGATGCCGCCGCCGGCCATCCAGATGGTGAAGGCCCGGGGATTGTGGTCCCGGCCCATGCTCTCTTTGGTGACCTTGCCCTGCACCATGGGGGTGCGGCCAAATTCGCCGCCCCAGATGACGAGGGTCTCGTCCAGGAGTCCCCGCTGCTTAAGGTCCTTCACGAGGGCGGCCGCCGGGCGGTCAATGGCCTTGGCCTCCACGGGTAAATCGCCGATGAGGTTTTGTTTGCCCGAGCCGCCGTGGTGATCCCAGCCGGTGTGGAAGAGCTGGACGAAGCGCACGCCCCGCTCTACGAGTCGGCGGGCGAGGAGGGCGTTGTTGGCGAAAGAGGTCTTGCCCGGCTCCACGCCATAGAGTTCGTGGACGGATTCAGGCTCGCTGGAGATGTCCATGAGTTCGGGGACGCTGGTCTGCATGCGATAGGCGAGCTCAAAGGCCTCGATACGGGTCGCGATTTCGGGGTCGCCCACGCTTTCATATTGCCAGCGGTTCATCTGGTTGATGGCGTCGATGGTGGTGCGGCGGCGGGCCGCGTCGATGCCGTCGGGGTTGTTCACAAAGAGGACCGGGTCACCCTGGCTGCGGAATTGGACGCCTTGGTGGGTGGAGGGCAAAAAGCCATTGCCCCAGTATCGGCTCTGAATGGGCTGGGTGCCTTCGCCCGATTTCAGTACCACAAAGGCCGGCAGGTCCTGGTTGTCGCTGCCCAGGCCATAACTCGCCCAGGCCCCCATGGAGGGCCGCCCGGTGAGAGGCGAGCCGCTATTCAGAAAGGTGACCGCCGGGTCGTGGTTAAACTGCTCGGTGTGCATGGATTGGACGACGGCAATGTCATCGGCGATGGTGGCAATGTGGGGGAGCAGTTCGCTGAACCACGCACCGCTCTGTCCATGTTGTTTAAACTGCCACCGCGTGCCGCCAATATTGGGCACGCCCTTGAGAAAGGCGAAGCGCTGCTCCATGAAGGATTCGGGCACGGGCTCGCCATCGTGTTTGACGAGGTAGGGCTTATAGTCATAGAGATCCAAGTGGGACGGCGCGCCCGACATGAACATATAGATGACCCGCTTGGCACGAGGGGCCATGTGGGAGAGCTTTGTCTCGATGGCCGCTTCGCTGTTGGCCCCGAGGAGGGAGGCCAGTGCCGCGACACCCACCCCCGTGGCAGAGCGATTGAAGAACTGACGTCGGGTGATGGCTTTGCTGTGGGCGAGGTCGAGGTTCATTTTGAATCACCTTCCTCAATGTGTTCGCTGGGCTCCATCGCATCATGCAAAACTCGAACTACTTCAATCATGCCATCCGTTCCCATTCGATAAAATATCATGTGACGGGGCGATTTGATGCGCGCACGACTCCGATTCTTGCTCGCAGAAATGTGATACTGTCGAAGGCCCGCACCCAAATCCTCGCGGGCACGGCTCGTTGGGCCAGTTGGTTCATCACGAATATCCCGGAGTGCTTGCCAGATCAACGTATCGTAGTCGTCGGCCTGATCTGCATTATACGTCTTCGCCGTGTAGAGCCAAGCGTCTTCAATATCAGATGTCGCAAGTTCACTGAGCTTTAGTCCGGAGAGCATCGTGTTCCTTCGCGAGTCGTTCCCGGCCACGTCGGCGGACATCTTCACTCATGGCGTGAAAATCTTCTTCTGTATTGAGCTCGGTGTACCGTCCCGCCTCAAAATCATCCATGCCTTTTTGCAACTCTCCCCTGAGGTGCTCCACCCGTGCCCGGTGTTCATCTTTGTGCTCTTTCAACAAGCGCAGGGCTTCGCGGACGAGCTCGCTGGCGTTGTTGTAGTCGCCCGACTCCACACTCAGGCGGATAAATTCGGCCTGGGCCTGGGTGATATTTACGTTTTGTGTTGGCATAACAGGATTATCTCAGGATTGGCAATCTTTGTCAATTTGGGGGTGGGGCGTGTCAGGTTTCCCGGCGAGATCGATTGACGCGCCGCTGAGCCGGAGCGGCAGTAACCCTCAAAAACGGTCCTCTACGATGGGAAGCGATACCCCGAATTCAAGGTAGGCCTTTGCGGCGGTGAGTACCGTCGCGAAACCACCACTCGCATCCAGGGCAGCCCCGACCATCGCGTCGCCATCACCCGAGAATCCCTCGTTGACGATACGGACGTAGGTCGTGTCCGGGATTCGGGGCTCAAAAATCCAGGTGACTGTGGTCGGGTGCTCATCTGGCCCTGCCCACGCGATGCGGAGACGTCTATTCTCTTCAAATTCGAGAACACGCACTTCACACGACCCATGCTCGCAGAATTGCCAATGGACCACCGCGCCTTTCTCCAACGGTCCCGTACTTCTGGAGAACCAGAACTTCGTGATCGTGTCGGGATCCGTAAAGGCGCTGAATACCTCGGACGCTGGTCTGCGGATAAGCATCCCGAATTTTGCTATGGGCGGGTTTCGGATTTCCATGCGTAACTCTCTGTTTTCCTGTTCAAAAGGGTTGACGTTGAAACGCGCATCGCCGCGATGGGACCGACGGGTATAGCCAAGCGATTGTCGCTCGTCCTTTGGGTCCTTTGTCCTATCCCTTCGTCACCGTCTCATCCAAATTCAGCAAGATGGTCGCCAGCGTGGTCCAGGCGGCGAGCGCGGGCTCGTGTAGATCTTTCGGTACAGGCGCGCGACCCTGGTTAATCAGTTGGCGGGCGGCTTCCCCGTCCTCCAGGAATCCAGTGAACTCGTTGCCGAAGAGCTCCACCAACAGCGCGCGTTCTTCGGCACGTGGCAAGCGAATGAGGCACTGTCGCAGGGCAAAGTCTACCTGTGTTTCCAGATTGTCCCCACCCTCGCGCAGGATGCGCTCCGCAAAGACCCGAGCCGCCTCGATGAACTGGGGGTCGTTCATGGTCGTAAGGGCCTGCAGGGGCGTATTGGTTCGGGGCCGTTCGGCGGTGCAGTATTCAAAGCCGGGGGTGTCGAAGGCCTGAAAGGTCGGGTAGGGCACGGAACGGCGGCGGTAGGTGTACATGCCGCGGCGATAGAGGTCGGGTCCCGTGGTTTCCGGCCATAGGCCCGCACCATAGCCGGTCAGCGCCTTTTCTTCCCAGAGGCCGGGGGGTTGATAGGGGTGGACGCTTTCACCGCCGACGGTCCGTGTCAACAGGCCGCTGATGACCAGGGCATTGTCCCGGATCGTTTCGGCGTCCAGACGGAAGCGCGGTCCCCGTGCGAGCAACACATTGTCGGGGTCGCGGGTATAGGCGTCGGGCCCCACATCGGTACGCTGTTGGTAGGTCGCGGAGGAAACTATCATGCGCAGGAGGCCCTTTACGTCCCACCCGCTTTCCACGAAGGTCACGGCGAGGTAATCGAGGAGCTCCGGGTGAGAGGGCGCCGCGCCCCGGGTGCCAAAGTCTTCCGGGGTGGAAACCAGGCCCCGGCCAAAGAGTTGTTGCCAGAGTTGATTGACGGTGACCCGGGCTGTCAGGGGGTGGGCGGGGTCGACCAACCAATTGGCCAGGTCCAGTCGGGTCAGCGTGCCCTCGGCAGGGGTGTCGGGTGTCGGTAAGACGGCGGGCGTTCCCGGCAGCACCCGCTCGCCGGGCTGGAGGAAGTCTCCTCGGGCGAAGATGTGGGTTTCCCGGGGCGCTTCCATCTCCGCCATGACCAGGGTGGTGACAATTTCCTTCTCTTTTTCTTCCAGATCTTTTTCCAGGCGCTCCAGTCGCGTGGGCGGGGCGTCTTTCGGTTTCTCTTCCGGTGTTTCCGTACCCTCCGGTTCGGGGGGAAGGGTGGCCTTGAGGGAGGCGATGACCGAGCGGAGACCGTCCAGTTCGGCCTGCAAGGTCGCATTGGGCGGAAGCGCAATCAGGGGCGCACGGCTCTGGAAGGTGCCGCCGCCGACTTCCGGGACGGTATTAAAGAAGGCGTAAAACTCATAGAACTCCTTCTGGGTGAAGGGGTCGTATTTGTGGTCGTGGCACTGGGCGCAGGCCATCGTCGTGCCCATCCACGTTGTCATGGTGGCATCCACCCGATCCACGACCGACTTGGTCCGGAATTCCTCGGGGTCGATACCGCCCTCTTCGTTCAGCATGGTGTTGCGGTGAAAGCCCGTGGCAATCCGCTGGTCTATTGTGGCATCGGGTAACAAGTCACCCGCAAGTTGCTCTCGCGTGAACTGGTCGAAGGGCATGTTCAGGTTGTAAGCGCGGATGACCCAGTCGCGGTAGGGCCACATACTCCGGGGTGCGTCGATATGATAACCATTGCTGTCCGCATAGCGCGCCAGATCGAGCCAATAGCGGGCCCGGTGTTCGCCATAATGGGGACTCGCGAAGAGACGGTCGAGCACCCACTCCAAGGCATCGCTGCGTTGGTCCGCCACAAAGGCGTCCGCCTCTTCCACCGTGGGCGGCAGGCCAATCACGTCGAAGTTGAGGCGGCGCAACAAGGTGTAACGGTCTGCCGGGGGGGAAGGGGCAAGCCCTTCTGCCTCGAGCCGTGCGAGGACGAAGCGGTCGATGTCATTCTGGGGCCAGTCGGCACGCTGAACCGCCGGCACCGCCGGTTTCTCGGGGGCGATATAGGCCCAATGGGTTTCGTAGGCCGCGCCCTGATTAATCCACGTGCGCAGGGATGCGATGTCGGTGGCGCTGAGGGCCTCGCCCTTGTCGGAAGGGGGCATGCGATCATCGGCGTCGGTGGTGGTGACACGATGGATGAGTAAACTCGCCGAGGCGTCACCGGGGACGACCGCCGCCGCACCCGATTTCAGGGCGGCCCGTGCACCGTCTTCCGTGTCGAGGCGGAGACCCGCCTTCCGCGCGGCACCGTCCTGGCCGTGGCAGGCGAAACAATGCTCGGCCAGGATGGGACGGATGTCTTCGTTGAAGGACAACGGGGCTTCCCCGGCGGGACACGGGGTTGTTATACCGAGCGCCAGTAGCGTGAATGTGAGGACAATAGAATTCCACTTCATAGCGATAGGTTCCAAGGGTTGTTGCAACACCTAAGTGTAAAGGAGGCGGGGGGACGGTGCAAGCGGGGACTGCACCGACGTGGTGTGCGGGGGGCAGGCGGGTGTTTGTCTTGGCGGTAAGCGGGGTGCGGCAGTAAGGATGTTTTAGTTGACAGTCGGGGCCGTCCCCCTCCTGGAAGTGACGTTGCCGTAAACGAACACACCCACAAACTTCCCCCGCTTTGCTCCTCCGCTTGAGGGTGGCACCCGGCGTCGCCTTTGAGAGGTGCCGTTGCCCTCTTAAGGTAACGTGGGCGTTAAGAGGGGGACAGCCCCGACGTCCAAGCTTTTGATCAATTTCCCAGTGGGTTGTTTGGCCGCTGCGTGTGGTTGGCTACCGTTTCGACATCGCGTCGGTGCAGTCCCCGGTGTGGCCCCGACGTCCTGGCTTTTGCCTTGTTTCGTAGTGGGCTGTCTGGCCACAGCGTGTGGGTGGCTACCGTGTTGACATCACGTCGGTGCAGACCCTGGGGCGCGCCAACAACCTTATTGCACCGTGACCAGACGCCGCACAGCGGCCATTTTCGCGGGTCCAATGCCCGGCACTTTTTCCAGGTCTTCCGGTGCGTAAAAGGGTTGGGTTTGGCGGAAGACGATAATTTTCTGTGCCGTGGCGGGGCCAATGCCGGGGAGCGTCTCCAGTTCGCTCCTGGATGCCGTGTTGATGTTGATCGGCCCCGCGCCGTTTCCAGGCGTTACACGGGCATGCGACGCGCGGGCGACGGAGCTTGGAGCGGAGTTCGCCGTGACCGGCGTTTCCAGTCGGTACCAGGCGGAGCGGGTGTAGGGCGTGGGGTTGTAGGTGGTGGCCGGATAGGAATAGGCGACACCGTCCTCTTCAACCACTTCGGGAACAAGGAGCGTCGTCCCATCGATAAGGTGAGCCGTCCGGTTGATGTCGGAGAGGTCGGCCTCGGGACGGGCTCCTCCTGCCGCTTCCAGGAGATCACGGATGCGCTGACCATCCTCGAAATAATAGAGCCCTTCTTGCTCAACGGCCCCCAAGATGCCCACCGCCAAGCGCGCGGGAGGTGCTTCAGCCATGCTATCCGAATGGGGCGGCGGTGCCGGTGTGGTTGCGCGTGCCGGTGTCGGGGAGCCTACGGAGCGCGGTTGGAAATGATGGTCTGCCGTGACCTCTGAGCCCCGCCAGATAAGGACCACGCCGCCCAGCACCACTGCGGCGGCCACGCCGATGAGAATCCACTGCTCTCGCAGCGTTAACAAGCGGTTCTGCATGACCGCCCCCGTGTCTGTTCCTTTACTACGCTTCGTCGATGTGGCCGCCGGAGCAAACCACGCCCCAATTGCCATTCGTGGACTGGAAAATCCTACGCCAGGATATCGTGTACCACGTGGCCGTGAATGTCCGTCAGGCGGAAGTCGCGGCCCTGGAATTTATAGGTCAGCCGTTCGTGATCGATACCCATCATGTGCAACATGGTCGCATTCAAATCATGAACGTGCATCTGGTCTTTCACCACGTTATACGAGAAGTCGTCGGTCTCGCCATGGACGTGGCCCGCCTTTACGCCAGCACCGGCCATCCATACCGAGAAATTACGGCCATGGTGATCCCGTCCGTAGTTGACGAGGTCGGAACCCTGGCAATAGATGGTGCGGCCGAATTCGCCGCCCCAGACGACCAGGGTGTCATCCAGGAGTCCCCGTTGTTTTAAGTCCTGCACGAGGGCAGCCGAGGCCTGGTCCACGTCTTTACACTGCTTGGGCAGATCGCCCGGCAGGTTGCCGTGTTGGTCCCAGCCGCGGTGATACAACTGAACGAAGCGCACGTCCCGCTCAACCAGCCGCCGTGCCAGGAGACAGTTGGCGGCGTAGGTGCCGGGTTTGCGTGCATCGTCGCCATACATGTCAAAGATGTAATCGGGCTCTTCCGAGACATCCATGAGATCGGGCACCGAGGTCTGCATGCGGTAGGCCATTTCATACTGGGCGATGCGGGCCTCAATTTCCGGATCGCCAAAGGCATCATAGGCCATTTTATTGAGCTGGCCGAGGCTGTCGAGCTGATTGCGTCGGCTACTGGCCGTGATTCCGGGTGGGTTGGTGAGGTAGAGCACGGCGTCCTTACCACTGCGGAAGTTGACACCCTGATGCTCTGACGGGAGGAAGCCCGCGCCCCAGAGGCGTTGGAACAGGGCCTGGGCATCCCGCGCGGCGCTGCCGTGGGAAATGAGCACAATGTAGCCCGGCATATCATCGTTGTCACAGCCCAGGCCATAGTTGAGCCAGGCCCCCATGCTGGGACGTCCCGGTTGCTGGTGGCCGGTCTGGAAAAAGGTCATGGCCGGGTCGTGGTTAATCTGTTCCGTATTCATTGTTTTGATGAGGCAGATATCGTCTGTGATTTTTGACGTGTGGGGAAGCAGTTCGCTCATCCACATGCCCGAGTCCCCATGCTGGGCAAACTTAAACTTGGACGCCACGACGGGAAACTTATCCTGACCCGAGGTCATGCCCGTGAGGCGCTGCTCACCACGAACGGAACCGGGGAGATCGCTGCCATGTTTCGCCTGCATCTGGGGTTTGTAATCAAAGAGGTCTAATTGGGACGGTCCGCCGGACTGAAAAAGATAGATGATGCGCTTCGCCCGGGGCGGCACATGAGGGTGGCCCAGCATGCCCCGTCCTGCGGAGGGGGCGTGGTTTACCGCAGCGGTGCCCTGTTTCTGCATCAGGCTGGCGAGGGCGGCGGTGCCGATACCGGCCGTCGCCCGTCCGAAAAACTGGCGGCGCGTAATGTGTTGCAGTTTCTTGTGCGCGATGTCCATGGGAAGCTCTCCAGAAGGTCTGTTGGGTTTCATTATAATCCCATAATGAACAAAATAATAGCCAAAATGGTCCCGACAAAGGGGATGACCACCGTCAGGGCGGCCACGGGCAGATAGGCGGATTTATGGGTTTCCCCGCAAATGGCCCGGATGGTGGTGACCACATAGCCATTGTGGGGCAGGGAATCGAGACCACCGGAGGTGATGGCCACAACGCGATGGAGGGCATCGGGGTTTACACCGGCCTCCAGATAACCCGGGGCAATGAGGGGTAAGGCGATGGCCTGTCCACCCGAAGCCGAGCCGGTCATGCCTGCGATAACGCTTACGGCCACCGCCGCACCAATGAGCTCATTGCCGGGTATGGAGGTCATGGTGACGAGTGCCTCGTGGAAGGCGGGCGTGAGCTTGGCGATGCTGCCGAAGCCGACGACGGCGCAGGTGTTGGCAATGGCCACCAGGGCGCCGAGAGAGGCCACCGAGAGGGTGTCGTCGAGTTTGTGAAAGCGTTCCCAGTAAATCCCGATGCCTGCGGAAAGCCCCACGAGGAGGGCGATGGTGAGGGCCGACTTGCCGAAATCGAGCACCATGCTGAAATAGAAGGACGTGGCCAACACAAGGGCGAGGGGGATGACGGCGAGCAGGGGATGGGGGAGCGCGCTGTAATCGATTTCTTCGGGGTCCCCTTCGCGGACGTCGAAACATTCGCCCTTGGCGAGCGCCCGTTTCATCATGTACTTGAACCACCAGATGCCCGTCGTGGCCATGAACAGGGCGACGACCAGACTGACCTGCCATCCGGCGAATTGCGTGGTGCCCAGATACTTGATAGGGATGAAGTTTTGAATCTCCACCGAACCCGCCGAGGTCATGGTAAAGGTGACGGAGCCAAAGGCGAGGGCGGCCGGGATAAAGCGCCGGGGCAGGTTGGCCCGCTTGAAGAGGCTGAGGGCCATGGGGAACACGGAGAAGGCCACGACAAAAACGCTGATCCCCCCATAGGTGAGGATGGCGCAGGCGGCGATAATGGCGAGGGCGGCGTGCCGAATGCCCAGTTTCTCCACCACCCAGTGGGCCACACTATCGGCGGCACCACTGTCTTCCATGACCTTGCCAAACATGGCACCCAACAGGAAGACAATAAACCAGTCTTGAAGAAAGCCGGAGAAGCCCAGCATGTAGCCGGTGGTCAGGCTTTCCGCCCCTTCGGCTGCCAGGGGCGGCATCAGGGGAATACCACTGGTAACGGCCACCAGCAGGGCGCAAAGGGGTGCGGCCAGCAGGATATTCATACCACGGATTGTCAGCACGATCAGCAGGGCCAGGCCGCCGATGAGCCCAACCATACTTAGCGTCATGGGGGCGTTCCTTTCTCGGGAATCAGGCAGCTCAGGTCTTGGTGATGGTTTCATCCATATTGAGAATAACGCTGGCCACCGTGCTCCAGGCCGCAAGCTCGGGCTTGTTCAGCGCGTCATTGACGGGTGCCTTGCCCACGGCGAGGAGTTTTTCGGCCCGCTCGGGTTCGGCTTTAAAATTGGTCAATTCGTCTTGATAAAGCTGTTGGAGGATAGCCAGTTCGTCTTCCGATGCGGGCCGCGCCATGGCCAGCAGGAAGGCATGATTCAACCGCTCTCTGGGCGACTCTCCGGCTTCTGTCATCATGCGCTCCGCGAGGAAGCGCGAAGCCTCCACGAACTGGGGGTCATTCAAGAGGGCCAACGCCTGGAGGGGCGTGTTGCTCCGGCTGCGCTTGACCGTGCAGGTCTCGCGATTGGGCGCGTCAAAAAGCATCATGCTGGGGGGCGGACTGGTCCGCTTCCAGAAGGTGTACATGCTGCGGCGGTATAATTCGTCGCCTTCGCCCAGGGTAAATACCTGCGCCGTAAAGCCACCGCCATAACCCACTTCCTGCCAGAGGCCCAGGGGCTGATAGGGCCGCACGCTGGGTCCGCCCACTTCATGCTTCAAGAGCCCACTGATGGCCAGGGCGTTGTCGCGCACGGCTTCCGCATCGAGGCGAAGTCGGGGCGCATAGGCCAGGAGGCGATTACGTGAATCCAGGGCGCGGGTCTCTTCCCGTTGGCGTGAGGCCTGACGATAGGTAGCCGAAGTCACGATGAGCCGGTGAATGTGGCGGATGTCCCAGCCACTCTCGATAAATTCAGCGGCAAGCCAGTCGAGCAACTCGGGGTGGGAGGGGACTTCGCCCTGGGAGCCAAAGTCTTCGGTGGTCTTCACGAGACCTACACCGAAATAGCGCTGCCAATAACGATTGACCGTTACCCGCGCAGGGAGGGGGTTAATGGGGTCCATCAGCCAGCGGGCCAGTCCCAGTCGGTCTTTGGGCTCGCCCTCGGGCGCGGCGGGTAGGCAGTCCGGGATGCCCGGCTCCACTTTTTCGCCGGGCAGGTCATACTGGCCCCGCATGAGTATGAAGGTTTCGCGGGGGTCTGCCATCTGGTCCATGACCATGGCGGTGGGCAGGTCTTTTTCGAAATCGGCCTTTTCCTGCACTTTCGCCGCAAGCTTCTTATCGAGCTCTTTCCACTCGGGAGCATTCACCCGGCGGTAGAAATCACGAAGGGCGTGTTTCTCGCTCAGCTTCCGCGCTTCCTCCGATTTGGTGAGGATGGTCTCAATGCGGGCCGGGTACTCGCCGGTCTGTTCTTTGGTGTTGTTAAAATAGAATCCGTAGGCGTTACCATAGTTGACCACCTTCATGAGGAGGGTGTTTTGTCCCTTCTCCAGATCCACGGGAATGAGATCCTGATCCTTTTGCACGCCCCGTTGGGTGTCGTTGTCCAGCACGACCCGGCCATTCAACCAGACCTTAATGGCGTCGTTGCTGCCCACCGAAAGGGTCGTCTTGCGGGCGCTGGGTGAATCGATCTCCCGGTAGAGATAGGTGGCGCAGACCTTGCCACTCAGACTGTGCACCTTACCATCTTCATAGCCCGGCACGGAAAGCTGCCATTTTTGACGGCCATCGGGGTACGTGGCTTCAAGGTCGATTGCCTGCTCGGGCTCGTAGGCCGTGTTGTAGGCGGTCTTGCCGTCGGGGGCGGTATAGGGGCCGGCGATGTACCACGGCTCCAGACGGGCCCGGGTCATGGCCTGGTCGGTGGTGAGGGATACGCGGAAACGCGCGGCATTATGCTGGCCAAAGCCCGACTCATGGCGCAGACGCACACGAAGGAGTGTGCCATTCACGTTGCCGAAGGGGCTGTCGGGCACAAAGATAGCTGTCCGGCTGCCTGGGGATTCATGACCACCTGCGCCATAGCCCGTGTCGGGTTTTCCGTCCAGGGCTTTTTCGATACCCAGGGTATCTTGTCCATAATCGGCATCACCGGAGATGAAATTCACGCGGGTGAATTCTGCACCGTCTCCCGGGGGACGTACTTCGACTTCCAACTCACTCAACACAAAATTGCCGTTGTCTGCCCGGCCCAGTGAGTTGTCTGGTGATTCCGGGTCCGTCAGAAACTCCAGCCGCAATCCGGTGGCCCCCGAGGTGTCCATGCGATAGGTCGCCTCGTAGACTTCCGTGGCAGGGTTTTCCCCGCTCGCAACAATGACTCCGTCGGAGTCGGCGGTCAAGGTCGTACCATTGACGGCCGTAAGCGTGTCGGGCGTGATGAAGTGCCACTTGTCTTTGAGCTTCTCCCGGCTGGCAGACTCCCAGGCTTCCTGGGCGGCATCTACCTCCGGCATGGGCTCGCGCATGGCTTCTTTGATGCCTCGGATTTCCGCTTCCAGTGCGGCGAGGCGCGCTTCCTGTTTTTCGTTGGTGGCGCTGATGCGGGGCACCGCATTGCCATCGCGCCCGTCAATACCTTTTTCACTGATGGTATTGAAATAGGCGAACATCTGGTAATACTCGGCCTGGGTGATGGGGTCATATTTGTGGTCATGACACTGCACGCAGGTCATGGTGAGGCCGAGCCAGACCGTACCCGTCGTGTCGACCCGGTCCATCACATACTGTGCGCGGTACTCTTCGGCGATAATGCCGCCTTCAAAGTTAATCATGTGGTTGCGGTTGAAACCGCTGGCCAGCTTCTGGTCTTTGGTGGCGTCAGGCAAGAGATCGCCCGCCAATTGTTCGACGGTAAATTCGTCGAAGGGCTTGTTTTCCTGAAAGGAACGGATGACCCAGTCGCGCCAGGGCCACATGTACCGTTCGTTGTCGATGTGATAGCCATTGGTGTCGGAGTAGCGGGCGGCATCCAACCAGTAGCGGGTCATATGTTCGGCGTGCTCGGTCGATTCCAGCAGACTCTCCACCAGGCGGTCATAGGCCCCCGGTTGTTGATCTGCCAGGAAGGCCTCCACGTCGGCGATGGTGGGGGGGAGTCCGGTGAGGTCGAGATAGAGACGGCGGACCAGGGTCCGTCGGTCCGCTTCGCCCGACGGCGCAATCTGGTGAGCTTCCAGGCGTGCGAGCACGAATTGGTCAATGGGATTACGTACCCAATCGCTTCGTTCGACCGCAGGCGTGGTCGGGCGGGCGATGGGCTGGAAGGACCAGTGCTCCTCCCATGGTGCGCCCTCTTTGATCCAGCGGGTGAGGGTCCCAATTTCCTCGGAGCTCAGCTGCTTGGGGTGCTCGGAGGGAGGCATACGATCATCGACGTCTTCGGTCGTGATACGTTGAAAAAGGCTGCTGGATTCCGGGTTTCCGGGAACCACCGCGTGTAGACCCGACTTCAATTCCGACAGGGCACCCTCATGGGTGTCGAGGCGGAGTCCCGCCTTGCGCTTGCTGGCGTCCTGGCCGTGACAGGCAAAGCACTTGTCGGAAAGAATGGGCCGTACATCCCGATTGAACTGGATGGGCTCTTCAGCCAGGGCGGGAGACAGGAATCCCGCAGAAAGTACTACACTCACACCTGCCACGATAGAAGAATACGTCGTTTTCATCGTTAAAACACCTCAACCTACGATTATTCCAAACTGGTGGTGAAGTGTCAAATTGTGGCAGGGGGCGAAAGCGACGGGTGTTGCACCGGCGGGCCCTCCGTGCGCTATCGCCCACCATACCTACCGCTTCTTCTCACAGAGCTCCACGATTTCCCGGGCATCGTCGGCGTATGTTTCGAGGTATTGGGCATCCAAAGCGTTGCGGGGCGTAGCGGCGAGGAAGGCCTCGGCAGCGGCGATGCCCTCATCCCACCGTTCCTGATGAAAATTCAGCCAGCCCATAATATGAAGAGCGGGTAGGTATTCCGGGGCCACTTCGCGGGCCTTTTCCAAGTGGGGACGGGCTTCGTCGAACAGGTCGTGGGTGATGCAATACTCCGCATTGATCAGGAGCACATAGGGGTTATCCGGCGCGAGGGCCAGGGCTTCCTCCAGGAGCTGGGGTTCCTGGTCTGTCTTTTGGATGCCATAGTCATCGGAGCGACCGGCCTTGGCCATGGCCTCCATGATGGTGTAGTTCGGCGGCGACGCCCAGTCTTCTGTGGCGAGATAAGGGTCTTGGAGGGCTTCGCCAAAGGCCTGCGTTTTGGCGTCGTCCTTTCTGCGGGCGAGGTGCCCCAGGTAGAGTCCCGCGACCACCGTTTGCTCCGGCATAATGGCAAGGGCCTTTTCGAAATAGATCTCGGCATCGGGCGTGTCTCGTACGTTGAACTCGTTGGCGTGTTCGGCATAAATAAGGGCTCGCCATTTGTGGAAGTTCTGGAGTTCGCCGAAACGGCAGCCCTGGGGGAAGCGATCGCCAATGGCGTCCATAGCGGCGGCCGCTTCGTCAAAACGGAGCAAGTCGGCGGAGAAGGAAGCCAGGTCCGCCTGAATAAAGAGATCTTCCGGGTTCAGGGCGACCTGCGCCTTGAAGGACTCATACATCATCCACTTGGTGGCATCCGAGTTCCACGTGCCTTCATAGCGTTTTCCACGGGAGGCCATATACCACTCGCCATAGCGCTTGACCTTGATCATAAGCGGGAATTCGGCATACTTACTCTCGGCCTCGGCAATGACGGCTTCCACCGCTTCCCAACTGCCACCCCACTTAGGCTGGGCGAAATTGAGTTTGGTCATGTAGGCATTCCGGTG
>Ga0070727_10002555_pt1 | contig 17461 bp, 4 predicted proteins | sample tdAd472_FD_66722 | JGI IMG/M metagenome (GOLD analysis project Ga0070727, IMG submission 66722) | Marine sediment microbial communities from the Atlantic coast under amendment with organic carbon and nitrate - tdAd47.2 | ecosystem: Environmental > Aquatic > Marine > Coastal > Sediment | place...
AAAGAAGTATATGAGGCGGCAGGTAGTGAATTCAATATGGCATCGCCTAAGCAAGTAGGACAAATTTTGTTTGACAGACTGGAGATTCCTTATCGCTGGCGGAAAACCAAGACGGGGCAGTATTCGACCAATGAAGAAAAGCTTACAGAACTGGCCAAAGACAATCCCATTGTAGAGAAAATTCTAAAGCATAGAGGATTGTCCAAATTGAAATCGACCTATGTCGATGCGCTCCCTCGCTTGGTAAATCCCAAAACAGGTCGCATCCATAGTTCGTTTAATCAAGCTTTAGCTGCTACGGGGCGTTTGAGTTCTCAAAATCCCAACCTGCAGAATATTCCAATACGGACCCCACAAGGCGCCAAAGTGCGAGAAGCTTTTATCCCACGAGATGAGAATTATGTCCTAATGGCAGCGGATTATTCGCAAATCGAGCTACGAATAATTGCTGAAATAAGTGGAGATGAAGCCATGTTGGAAGCTTTCAAAGCAGGCCAGGATATTCATAGTGCAACAGCCGCTAGAGTCTTTGATGTTCCTTATGACGAAGTGACTAGAGAGCAGCGGTATCGTGCTAAGACGGTCAACTTTAGTATTGTTTATGGGGCGGGAGCAACGAATCTATCTCAGCAACTGGATATTAAGCGGAAAGAAGCAAAAGAGCTGATTGATAACTATTTCCAGCAGTACCAAGGCTTGAAAAAGTACATGGAGGAAACCGTAGTCTTTGCCCGTAAGAATGGATATGTGACAACATTAAAGGGGCGTAAGCGATACATGCGCGATATCAACTCGAAGAGTTCGCTTGAGCGGAGTAACGCCGAACGGGTGGCAATTAATACACCCATTCAAGGTACGGCAGCAGATTTGATCAAGTTGGCGATGATTGACATTCATCAAGTCCTGAAGGAGGGAGGATACAAAACGAAGATGATACTCCAGGTGCATGATGAATTGGTCTTTGATGCCCATAAAGACGAGATAGAAGTCTTGCAACCTATTATAGAAGAAAAGATGAAGAATGCGATGGAAGGCTTACAGGTACCCATTTTGGTGGGCGTAGGCTTTGGAAACAACTGGCTAGAAGCCCATTAATGATCGGAGTATAATATTTACAAACGAAGGAATATAGCTTGCGTACGTTACTATTACATCATGGTAAGCGGAGCAATAATGAGATAAAACACCCAGGTAATGAAATTTTCTAAGCCCATTGCTGTCACAGAAATTGCGGAGAAGTACGGCGCAAAATTAATTGGTAGCACAAAACTACTAGCTAAGGGATTAAATCAAGTACATCTAGCCGAAAAAGGAGATGTTGTTTTTGTTGACATCGACAAATACTATGACAAAGCTCTGAAGTGTAAGGCCTCCATTATCATTATCAATAAGAAAGTGAAGGCCCCACGGGGTAAAGCACTTCTCTATTGCAAAAATCCTTTTGAAGTTTATAACCAAATGGTATTGGAGGAGCGACCCATTGTTCCGCTGACTAAGGCTATTAGTGATTCCGCTGAAATACATCCTACCGCAATATTGGAACCCAATGTGGTGGTTGGACACCATGTAAAAATAGGTGCTCATAGCTATATTCAGGCCAATGCTACCATTGGAGAATATACCACCATCGGGGAGCATGTGACCATACAGTCGAGCGTCGTCATTGGGTCAGATGCTTTTTATTTCAAGAAAACAAAAGAAGGCTATCAAAAATGGCGATCAGGAGGAAGAGTAATTATCCATGATCATGTGGAAATTGGGGCTGCTTGCACGGTGAACAAAGGTGTTTCCGGAGATACAATTATTGGAGAGGGAACAAAATTGGATTGCCAGGTCCAGATTGGACACGAGGTCCAAATTGGGAAGCATTGCCTCATCGCAGCTCATGTAGGGATCAGTGGGAATACAAAGATTGGAAATGAGGTGACGCTATATGGACAAGTTGGTATTGTACAAAATCTCAACATTGCGGATAAAGTGACGGTCTTGGGGCAATCAGGTGTTTCTAAAGATTTAGAAAAAGGTAAGACATATTTTGGCTCACCTGCCGGGGAAGCACGCATGATGTATAAGGAAATGGCGGCACTTCGGCATCTTCCTGAATTCTTTGCTAAGTACTATCGTTGACAACGAATTTTTTATTTGAGATATATTTATTACTTGTTACCTGCTGATTAAATAGGTTGTTTTATTGTAAAGTGTCGAAAAAAAAAGTGTCTTAGTGGCGCTATTTTGAAGAAAAATACTATTTTTACAGCAACCTATATTATGTACGATATGATAAGTACAATCATAATTTGACTGTGCGACAAACCGTACCCTTCACGGCACCATCATATTTTACAACTGTTTTGAAAATACCTAAATAAATAAACGCAACGACCGGGATGAAATAGGGTTGCGTTTTAGTAATATTACACCTTCTGAATTATTTTAGTATCTACCCTACCTGCGGCATGTACATGTGCCGCTGATTTCTGTTAAGATATGCAACCTTTTATTCCTGATTGAAGTATAGAAGAACACCTTCTTAGCAGTTACCTAATCACAAAAGAACAACACAATCTTATCCCCCCTACGATAAGTGTTGCACCTATTGGCTGTAGCCTAGACACCTATTCATGGTACTATACTATTGATTTCACCTGAGCATGTTACTTTCTGGTAGCATCTAAGTCAAATATAATATGATCTCAAAACATAGTAAAACACACATTATGAGGAAAGTCTTTACTTATCTCACAGGATTACTTCTTATCCTGGCATTTTCCTTTCCAAAATTGACGGCCCAAAGTATCTATCCTGGGGACATTAATAATAATGGCCTTGTGAATGGTGTAGATATGCTTTACTGGGGAGTCGGGTATGAGCATACCGGACCTGCTCGAACGACTAGTACTGTCTATTGGCAAGGACATCCAAAACCTGCTGATTGGAGTGATAACTTTCCAGGTGGGCCTAATTATAGCTATGCCGATTGTAATGGAGATGGCCGTGTAACGGGCATTGATTTGAATCTAGGGGTGCGTGGAAACTATGGAAAGACCCATGGTACACCGCAATTGGATGATTATCGTTTTGGGATTTACAATGTTGATCCCTTATTGAATATTAAACCCAAGAGCCAGACTGGTTCTTTAGGGAACAGAGTCGAATATGAGGTTTTCCTCGGGGAGGAATCTCTTCCTGTGGAAAATTTTTATGGGATAACTTTTATCATTAGTTATGACAAGAGTATCATAAAAAATAATGCGGTTACTTTTGAAGCGGTAGAGAATCCTTGGTTTGCTAGAATTGGTAATACGAATAATTTCGATTACCAGTGGGAATCTTTCTGGCAGAATGACAGTGACTACGGTGCAGTAGAGATCGCACTTTTCAAATATGATTATACCAATACCGGCGGATATGGAAAGATTGGTGAGTTTTCGGTGATCATTAATGACAATGTAAGCGTCAATTTACCGACCTCATTAGATATGAAGGTGGAAGCTGTAATGATGATTGGAAATGATGTTACAGTGTATCCGGTAGCGACTACGGTAGGAGATGTTGTTCTATCCAGTGGTGGTGGCGGACCTGCTTGTCCCGATATGATTGATCCGGTTTGTGGTAGTGATGGTGTTACCTATATTAACAGTTGCTATGCACAAGCTGCGGGTGTCACCGATTACACGCCTGGTGTTTGTTATTCTGATTGTATCGATCCTACTGAAATCGAGCCCGATGCCGTTTGTACTACCGATTACGAGCCAGTTTGTGGTTGCAACGGCGTGACTTATATGAATGAATGTGCGGCGGATGCCAGTGGTGTTATGTCATATACACCTGGACCTTGTAGTGATAATTCAGGTTGCTATGACCCTGTTTATGTAGTCGCTACATCTGGAACAAACGTAAATTATACAAGTGGTGCTATCACATTGGATTGTGGAGATATATATGATCCAGTTTGTGGGTGTAATGGCATTACTTATTGGAACTCTTGCTATGCGGAAGCTAGTGGGATTACCTTTTATACACAAGGTTCTTGTGATAATACTTGTATTGATCCTTGGACAATGGATCCTGATCCGGTTTGTACACAGGAATATGATCCAGTTTGTGGGTGTAATGGTATCACCTATCCGAATGCTTGTGCCGCCGATGCGGCTGGAGTCGTTTCTTACAATAATGGCGCTTGTGGAAATACAAGTCCTTGGTGTTTGGAAGCAACACCCGTTCAGTGTGGTGATTTTCTAGCCTATGAAACGACGGAGGGAGCAGGTAACCAAATTGAAAACTATCCGGGTTGTACTCCTCACAACTTTGCGGGTAATGATAAGGTATATGTTTTACATAAAAGTTCAGCTGGAGATCTTCAAATTGGATTAGAAATCCTTACGCCGGGATTAGATTTAGATTTATTCCTACTGAGGGGAAGTTGTGATGAAGTCAGTTGTATCAAGGCGAGCTTGACAGATAATTCTTCTACGAATAATGAAGGAATCATTTTAGAAGATGCGCCCATTGGCACGTATTATATTGTGGTAGATGGGCAGTATGCTTCGGCTGCTGGAGCTTTCCGTTTGGAAGTGAATTGTGGCTATCTAGTTTGTACGGACGCTGTGCCCTTGACTTGTGGCGAACCTTATTTCGGTAACAATGGTCATGGTGAAGATAATGTATCGCTATATGGTTGTGACGGGAATGTGTTGAATGTAGAAAATAATGGACCGGAGATGGTACATTCCTTTACACTTACATCGCCAGGGCTCGTTAATATCTACTTAGGTAACATGACTGCCAATCTGGAATTGTTCCTATTGAGATCTTGTGACAGAGGAGATTGTATCGACTATAGCCAACGACCTGGAACTACCTATGAAGTATTGAATACCTATTTGCAAGCCGGCACTTATTACATCGTGGTAGATGGCTATAATGGTGCTGTTTCTGATTATGCTTTGACGGTGCAATGTGAATCACCATGTGATTTTGAACTGACTGGCGTAATCGGTAGCGGTGCGGCATGTGGACAAAGTAATGGTTCCATTTCTATTAACTCGCAAGGAGGGACACCAGGCTATTTGGTCTTTTATGAAGGACCGGTATCTGGTAGCTTTAGTAGTAATACAAATAATGTAGTGATAGATGATGTACCTCCAGGGGTATATGAACTCAAGATGATTGATGCAAATGGTTGTGGCGATACGGCTACCGTTGAAGTACCCTCTTCGGGCGGTGAAGGCCTCTCTATTTGGTTAGAGTCGACCAATGTTAGTTGTGGCCAAGCCGGATCGATCCATGTAACCGTTGAGAATGGTACGGGACCTTATGAGGTATATGTCAGCGGGCCGGAATCGGCTTCTTTGACGAGTACATCGGCTACCTTTAATTTGGAAAATTTATGGGCGGGAGAGTATACGGTATATGTCAAAGATGCTACCGGCTGTTCCGATTCGAAAGTAGTAACGATTGAAGAAGGAGGTAGTAACTTTAATTTCACTGCTACGCCTATTGCTGCCACCTGCGGGGGCTCCGGATCTATCCAAATCGTGACCCAAAATGGTACAGCACCATATAGGATTAACCTTTCCGGGCCGGTGAGTGGAAGTGCTCAGACCAATCTTTCGACTTTCACCTTAGTAGACTTGCCAGGAGGAACCTATACGATTACGCTAGAAGATGGCAATTGGTGTTCGTATGAGCAAACCGTGACCATTGATAATAGTGAAGAGTTAGATATTCATGTGCAGGCCGATGGAGGTGTTTGTGGTAATACTGGTTCTATCCTCATCACGATGCTAAATGGCTTGCCCGTATATGGTATTTCTTGGGATGGCCCAGTAAGTGGAACGGCATCTACACCCAATGATACTTATCTACTTGACAATCTACCTTCAGGTACTTATACGATAACAGTTGAAGACAGTAATTGGTGTTCAGAGCACGCTACAGTCCAAGTAAGTAACTCGGACGGTTCGCTTTCTGCTAGTATTTCATCTATTGATGGTGCTTGTGGCGAACTAGGCGGTTTGTGGATTGATATCAATAATGGTACGGCTCCATATAAAATCTGGTGGGATGGTCCTAGTTCGGGTAGTCTTACGACCCAAGAAACAGCTTTGGATATCCCTGATTTAATCGGAGGATCTTATACCGTGAAGATCAAAGATGCCAATGACTGTAGCGTTACTCAAACTGTTTATGTCAACCAAAGCCAAGATTTATCGATTGATACTGAGGTAACCAATGGAAGTTGTGGTGGTAATGGTTCTCTATGGGTTTCCATCACGGGAGGACAGACGGATTATATTGTGAGTTGGGATGGCCCAGTTGATGGAACAGGGACGACGGATGATAATAATTTCGGCATTACGGATTTACCAGCAGGTACTTATACCATAAATGTTACGGATGCTGCTAATTGCACCGACTATCAAGTGGTAACCATTAACTCCCAAGGAGAATCGCTAGATATTGAGGCGACTAAGGGTAACCCTTCTTGTGGAGGCAATAATGGATATATCTGGCTGGAAATTACAGAGGGAGTAGGTCCTTATAAAATTTATTGGTCAGGGCCATTAGATGGTACTGCGACCGATGCAGATGGAAATTATGAAATTAGTAGCCTGCCTGCGGGCTCGTACTCTATAGAAGTAGAAGATGCTAATGGCTGTTATGCGACCTTAACTAAAACATTGTATTCACAGGATAGTGATTTAGATGTTCAATTGATCGCCCAACATCCAGACTGTAATGGTGATGGTACCATCAAGGTACAAGTAAGTGGTGGTAGCAAACCCTATAAAATCAAGTGGGAAGGTGCAGCGACTGGGACCGTTATTACCAACGCGCAGACCTATACCATAGAAGATTTAGGACCTGGCTCCTATAATGTGAAAGTTACTGAGGATGATGGATGTTCCTTCATTGGAAGTATCACACTTGATGAAGCCCCTGTATTTGATTTCTCTGCTACTGCTATTGCAGGAGAATGTGGTCAGGATGGTGCTATCGATATTACTATAGGGCAAGGTGCTGATCCTTTCTATGTGAGTTGGACCGGACCGGTTAACGGCAGTATGACCACAGACGAAAGCTGGTTTAAAATTGAAGATCTTCCAGCAGGTGATTATGAGGTAGAAATAACCGATGATAATGGTTGTTCAAAAACGAGGACAGCGACGGTTATTAGTACAGGAGGGGATGCTGATTTCCTCACCTTAACTGCATTCCCTGGAGATTGTGGGGAAGAAGGAAGAATTAAGGTGCAGGTATCTAGCGATGCAGAGAAGCCCTACCAAGTTTCTTGGACGGGACCCTCAAATGGATCAGCCACAACAACGGCTTCTAGTTTCTTCATCACTAATTTAGAAAGTGGTGACTATACCGTTAAGCTAGAGGATGACAATGGCTGTTCTGATACGGCTGAAATTGGCCTGGACAATGATGGTTCTCCTGTAGACTTAATGTTGTCATTGGCTTACAATGAATGTAACCTACGAGACATCATTAAAATTAGCGTAGTGGGAGGTGAAGGCCCCTACACGATAGGGTGGGACGGACCCGAAACTGGTGAGGCAACGATCAATGGCAACACGCTGGAGTTAACAGCTATGACTGTTGGTACTTACGAATTCAAGATAGAAGATGAGAGTGGTTGTGGCGACAATGAAACGATCATTGTGCCAGAAGAACTATTCAATCTATTTGATATAACAGCCGAGAATGGAGATTGTGAAGATAATGGTGGTATTGTAGTCGATATTCATGGTGGTCAACCCGAATACCAGGTAAGTTGGAGCGGCCCAAGTTCAGGTGTGACGACAACGGCCAATACCGATTTCACTATTTCTAATCTTCCTTCTGGTGATTATGATGTAACCATAACGGATGATAATGGCTGTACAGCTACTAAGAGTGTAACTATAGAAAATGAGGGTAGTATTGACATTGATGTAGTAGGGACGGATGGTGATTGTACCGTAAAAGGTCACATCTACGTTCGTGTTACCGATGGTGAAGGCCCATTCCTAATTACTTGGGAAGGCCAAGCTGAAGGTTCCGATACGTTTACGGGTGACGAATATTTCATCGAAGACTTGGTCGGTGGTACTTATACTGTCGAAGTGACCGATGATAGAGGTTGTAGTAGTACCGTCATCATTTCCATAGAAGGAATTGAAAACACCTTAGACATTTCGGTAGAGGTAACTAATGGAACTTGTACGGTACCCGGCTCTATGTGGGTAAATATTGGCGGCGGTACTGCACCCATGACCCTAAGTTGGGATGGTCCTGTTGAAGGTAGCGTTACGACAGATGGAGGTTCCAATGGAATTGAGAATCTCCCCAGTGGTACCTATACGATTGTAGTGGAAGACGCCAATGGTTGTACAGATAGCTTTACTCGAGATGTAGATGGACCTGCTGATGACCTCGATGTAACTTTAGGCATCGAAGCCGACGAGTGTGGTCTAGAGGATGTAATTACCGTTAAAATTGAAGGAGGAGCGCCTAACTACACTATTAAGTGGGATGGCCCAAGCAGTGGGTCGGCTACGATAGGTGGCACTTATATAGAAATACCTGATCTCGTACCAGGGTCTTATACCGTAGAAGTAACAGACGCAAACGGTTGTTCAGATACGGGGATTATTACGATTAACCCAGGCACGATCGAGCTCTTTACCCTACAAGCACTTCCTGGAGAATGCGAAGGCGTAGGAGAAGTCGTGCTAAGTATTACGGGGGGTGAAGCTAATTATTCCGTTAGCTGGGACGGTCCAGTACAGGGCAGTGTGACCACAGATGAGGAAACGCTTACCCTATCTGCGCTACCTTCAGGTACTTATGATATCAAAGTAACAGATGCCAATGGCTGTACAGATGACGGTACTGTAACACTTACCAATACGGATGGACTAGAAGTAGAAGCTTTTGGTACCGATGGTGATTGTACAGTGAAAGGGCATATTTTTGTCCGCGTTACTGATGGTGAAGGCCCATTCAAGATTTCTTGGGAAGGCCCTTCTAATGGTTCTGATACCTTCACAGGAGATGAATACTTTATCGATGACTTAGTCGGAGGTGAATACCATGTCTATGTTAAGGATGATAATGAGTGTAGTGAAAAACTAACGGTCATCATCGAAGGAATTGAAAATACGCTAGATGTATCGATAGAAGTAACCAATGGTACTTGTACTGCATTGGGTTCGGTTTGGATTAATATTGGGGGTGGCACGGCACCAATGACACTTAGTTGGGATGGCCCAGTAGATGGTAGTACAACCACAGATGGAGGTTCCAATGGAATTGAGAACTTACCTAGTGGTTCATACGATTTTGTGATTACTGATGCCAATGGTTGTACGGATGAATTTACCCGAGAAATAGAGAATGCAGATAGTGATTTGGAACTTAGGGTTACCGCAGTAGATGGAGAGTGTGAAGATGCTGGCGAACTGGAATTGACCATTTCTGGTGGCCAAGCAGACTATACGATAAGTTGGTCTGGCCCAGAAGAAGGTAGCGTAACGACGAGTGAGACTTCTTTAACCCTTGCTGATTTATCAGCAGGCGATTATACCGTCAAATTAACAGACGCTAATGGTTGTACCGACGAAGAGACGGTGACCTTGGATATCACAGAAGGGGTTGGTATTCGCTTGGTTGGCACTGATGGAGACTGTACCACTAAAGGACACATTTTTGTAGATGTGACTGAAGGAACGGGACCATTCCAAATTGCTTGGTCAGGTGCCGCAGAGGGTTCGGATAGTTTTGATGGCGAAGAATACTTCATTACAGAACTACTAGCTGGAACTTATACTGTATCTGTTACCAATACTGAAGGCTGTAGCCAAGCAGAATCCATTACTATCAACGCGGTAGAAAATACATTGGATGTTACCATGGAAGTAACCAATGGCAATTGTGGCGCCTTAGGTTCATTCTGGATCAATATTGGTGGTGGAGTAGCTCCTATTACCATAAACTGGAGTGGCCCAGCAGATGGTGCTATAGACGCTGTAATTGGTTCAAATGGTATTGAAGACTTGCCAGATGGGACTTATACGATCGTCATTGAGGATGCGAATGGTTGTAAAGAGACGATCATTAGAGAAATTGAAAATCAAGGAACTGATCTTGCCGTAGATTTGGCGCGCAAAGCTGATGAGTGTGGACAAGAGAATATCATTGCTGTTACTATCAGTGGCGGTTCAGCCGATTATACGGTACAGTGGACAGGCCCAACAGATGGCACCGCAACGATTAGTGGTACTTACCTTGAAATACCTGATTTGATTCCTGGTGATTATACCGTTTCTGTGACAGATGACGCTGGTTGTGCAACTTCTAAAGACATGACCATTAACACGGGAACCGTAGAGTTACTCGGCGTATCGGCTTTGCCAGGTGTATGTGAAGGTGTGGGAGATCTTGTACTTTCCATCAATGGAGGAAGCCCTGGGTATCAATTGGAATGGGATGGCCCAGAGGATGGATCAGCTACCACCGACAATAATTCATACATCATCAGTGATCTTCCTAGTGGAACTTACACGATTAAATTGACGGACGAAAATGGCTGTACTGATACTGAAACTTTCACCCTAAATAATGGTGAAGGTGTTCAGGTTACGGTGATAGCAACCGATGGTGATTGCTACCAAAATGGTTCTATTTTCGTAGGTATGGACGGTGGCGTTAAACCCTACAGAATCGAATGGGAAGGCCCAGAAGATGGTTCTTTTGAAACGGATGCTGTAGAGTATATGATCCAAGACTTAGAAGATGGTATTTATACGATCTCTGTATTGGATGCAGGAGGTTGTATCGACTCTAAAGTGGTAACCGTAGAAGGCTTTGCTACAGATTTAGCCGCTACCATTGAAGGTAGTAATGGTGATTGTGGCGAAGTAGGTCAGATTACGATAGAAGCGAGTGGCGGTCAAAGCCCTTACGTTATCAATTGGTCAGGGGCTTCTAGTGGAACGACCACAGCCGATGAAGGAACGACTACCTTGGATGATTTGGATAGCGGTAGTTACGATGTGGTGCTAACAGATGCCAATGGTTGTACCGTAAGTAAATCCATTGAAATACACAATGGCACTGGTTTTACTTTTGGCCTTGACCCGAATAATGGAGGTTGCGGAAGTCTTGGGTCTATCTGGGTAGATATCAGTGGCGGTGAGGCGGATTATTTGATTACCTGGACCGGTACCGAAAGTGGTGCTGTGTCGGTAAGTAATCCTTATTATGATATTGATGACTTACCAGCAGGTGACTATACGATTAAAGTGACAGATGGATCTGGTTGTATGTTGACTAAAACGACTAGCATCAGTGAAACAGCAGATGATTTTACGGCAACGATCAGTGGCATGAGTGGCGATTGTGGGGAGCCTGGAAAAATCATCGTTACTTTATCTGGAGGATCTCCTGCGTATAAAATTAGTTGGAGTAGTACTAACTCCTCTGGTTCTGTGACTACGAATGGAACCAGCTATGAGATTGAAGACTTGCCAACGGGTATTTACAATGTCACGGTTAAGGATGACAACGGTTGTACAGCATCTAAGAGCTTACAGATATTGAATGCCAATAACTGGATATCCTTATTCTTATCAACCGATCCTGTTAGTTGTGATGGCCAAGGTGGTATTAACATCTCTTTCAATGGCGGTCAAAGTCCATATAATCTAAGTTGGACAGGCCCAGTTGATGGTGATGTTACGATAGATAATCAGCAGTACAATGTGGGTGACCTACCTACTGGAAATTACCTAGTGACGGTACAGGATGCCGAAGGCTGTAGTAATGAGGAAAGTGTCTATGTTGGTGTGGCTAACGATGACATTATTGTCGACTTCAGTTACATGGCTACCATGTTCAAAGTCGATTTTGAGAATCATAGTTCAGCAGGTACTTATCACTGGGATTTTGGAAACGGAACGACTTCCTCCGAGGCAAATCCTTGGATAGAGTATGATGCGCCAGGTAATTACCAGGTATGCCTGTCTGTTACCAATAATTGTGGAACCAAGACATTGTGTCAATACGTAGAGGTAACGGCGCCAGCGGGTGCTGTGATCCTTGATGTAAGCGAAAAATCGGGTTCCTACGGATCGACCATTTATGTACCGGTTAGAATTGATAACTGTGACCTCTTAGTTTCCCTAGCAGGAAGTATTGAAGCTGAACATTCTGATGTTGCTGAAATCATCGGTGTTAGCCCAGCTTTGATCGCACCGACTTTCAACAGTACGAACAATACTTTCAATTACTATGATAATAATGGAACAGGCATTACCGTCGGTTCGAATGAGGTATTATTTAATATCGTTGTCAAATTAGTGGGCGATGTGGGCGACATGAGTGCTATATTCCTAACTGATGATCCATTGATGGTAGAAGTCGGAAGTATGGAAAATGGTGTTCCAATCGTTAAACCTCACCTGACATTGGGAGGTAAAGTAACGATTACTGAGCATGCACTAGTAGAGGGAACAGTCAATAACTACCGCGGAGTAGGAATCGAAGATGCAGAAGTACATGTAACTAGCCAAGTGATGGAAGGCATGGAGATGACCGATGAAAACGGTTACTTCTCCTTGTCACAATTAGAAATGGGTGAGGAGTATACCATCTCTGCTACCAAAGATGATAACCCAGTGAATGGCCTTTCCACTTTTGCCTTGTTTATTGGACAACGGTTTATCTTAGGAATGGATCCACCACAGATTTCTTCACCTTATCAAATCATTGCTGGTGATGCCAACTGTAACGGCGCCTTTACGACGCTGGATCTGTTTATCATCCAACAATTGATTATTGGAACGACCAACGGCTTTGCAGATTGTGCCTCTTGGGTATTCGTTTCTTCCGAAAACCAGATGCCTGGCGAATTTGATGCTTATAATGTATTCCCTTATGTTGATCGTTATGAAATGACAGTCGATCATGATGTTGTTTCTAATTTCATTGGTGTGAAAGTGGGCGATATATTAGGGCAAGCAGTGACTACCAACCTAGTCTCTACCGATTTGGATGAACGTGGATTAGATGGAGAGTTAGTATTATCAGCGATTGATCGTCCGATAAGTGCTGGCCAAACTATCGAAGTGGCAATCGGAAGCCAAAACTTTGATGAAATGGTGAGTTATCAATTTGGTATGGATTTTGATCGTCAGAAACTGGCTTATGTTTCCTTTGATGGATCATCTAACCCGGCATTATCTTCAGTGGTAGTCGGTGCAGAGGAGGCTGAAACAGGTGGATTACGATTGAGTTGGTTTAGCATGGACGGAGAAGGAAAGGCAGTCGAAGATGGCGAGGAGCTATTTACGATTCGCTTCACAGCCCTACAGGACATTGCTTCCTTAGAAGACGTAATTGATGTAAGTTCTCGTCAGTTGCGAATTGAGGCCGTGAATGAGGGGATGGATCAACTGGATGTAGTATTGGAGTGGGAATCTAAAGTTACGGATACACCAATTGTTCCTAATTATACGTTCCAATTATACCAGAACACACCGAACCCGTTCAGAGGTAATACCAACATTCGCTTTGATTTGCCAGAATCAATGGATGCAGAATTGTTGATTCACGATAACCTAGGCCGAATGATTAAGCGAATAGACGGGCGATTTGAGAAAGGTTCGAATCAGGTGGAGTTACTTGATCTTCAGTTGGATAGTGGCGTATACTACTACACACTTAAGGCTGGATCATTTGCTGCCACTAAACACATGGTAATTTTAGAATAAACGTATTAAATGGTCTAACTGCCATTTAATATTGGAAGATGACAATATAGTAAAGCAATGGACAAATGAAGAAAGTTGCAGGTCTCTGGGCTTTGCAACTTTCTTTTTAGCCTTGTTAAATCGAAAAGAGCTGTATTTTTGTAAAAAAGGTTTTTTGAGGGAAATTTTAAAGCAAAAAACAACTAGAAGCAAAGGAGTCTGCTGAATTCATTCCGATGCTTTTATATTACAATCATCCCAAAACTAACTATGAAGAAAACGAAATGGCTAATGGTTGGCGCCATATGTTGGATGGTAACATTTATGCAGGCCCAATCTCTCCAACTAAGCTTAAGCAAAGAAGAGGTACGTGCAGGAGAAATGGTCTCCGTCAAGCTATTGGCAGGAGAAAACTTCCAACGAATCACTACGCTTCAATTTTCTCTTACCTGGGATCCTACTATTATTAGTTACGAAGACTTTACTGGACAGGCATTGCTTGGCATAGCACTAGGGGATAGTGATGCCGATACAGGCATTGCCCGGGTATCATGGTTTGCGGCTCAGGGAACGGGCTTTGATCTTGATCCAGGCACTGTTTTAATGGAACTCAATTATACTGCAGTTGGCCAACTGGGGGATTCTTCCGCTGTAACGATTACCAATTCTCCATTACGCATTCAAATTGCGCAAGAAACTGACACAACTGGCGTCTTTAACCTGCTTGATTTAGAGCAGGATACAGGACTCGTAAAGATTACGAATCTACTCAATTATACGGCAGCTCCTAGCAACATCAGCTGTACTGGGAGAACCGATGGTGCCATTAGTCTTAATTTTGCAGGCGGGAGCGAAGATTACACTTTTGCATGGGAAGGCCCAAATTTTTCTTCTACTGAAAAAGATATTAGTAACTTGCAAGCGGGTGATTATACCGTCACTGTTCAAGATCAAGACGGCGCTTCTGTTTTAGTAGAAACTTATACTGTCGTCGAACCGGATCCGCTAGAACTTGTTACGTTTAGTATAAGTCCTCCAGATTGTAACCAAGAAAATGGTGGAATATCCCTGCAAGTAAATGGGGGGACAGCCCCTTACTTTTTCGACTACGGCCAAGGTCCAGTGCAAGATAGTGCCAGAAATGACTTACAAGCCGGAACATATCAAATAACGATAAGCGATGATAACAGCTGCGATCTTACTGCTACTCTCGAGATTCCGGAACTGGAAACGCCGGAAGTAAATTTAGGAGGAAACCTAGCCATTTGTACCGGCGAAACCACTACCTTATCTGCTGGCGAACACACCACCTACGCCTGGTCTACCGGCGCTAATACACCTACCATAGATATCAGTACAGTGGGCACCTATAGTGTCACCGTGACCAATGCTATAGGCTGTCAAGGGACAGACGCAGCAACGGTTAGTATTGGTGAGAATCTTCAGTTAGAACTTATTACTGCTTTCTTAGATGTTTGTCCCGGAGAGACCCTTGGTTTGGAAGTTGAAGGAGGGCTTAATTATGAATGGATTGACACTTCGGGAACACTATCCGATCTAACTATTGCCAACCCAGAAGCCACGCCAATTTATACCACCAGTTACACGGTTATTGGATTCAATGAATGTGCAGCCGATACCTTACCGATTGTTGTGTTGGTGAATGAAACGGATGCCGTGGCTGGGCCAGATACTTGTATTGCCCCAGGTTCGGAAGCCATCATTTACGCGAGTGGAGGCTTGGCTTATTCCTGGGAAGAGACCGCCTACCCCGTCGCTGATCCTACGGCCAACCGTACTACGGCTATGCCCGAAGAAGCCACGACTTACATCGTATCCATTACCGATGTTAATGGCTGTATTATTACCGATTCTTTGGAGGTATTACTAGCCAGTGACCCTACCGAGACGATCAGACGAATCAATTTGATTTCTCCTAATGGTGATGGTATGAATGATGAGTTGGAGTTTCAAGGGGTAGAAAAATTTGGCCCCAACAAATTAGAGGTATATAATCGATGGGGAAGTTTGGTGTATCAAAAGGTGAATTATCAGCTAGATGAAGATCGTTTTGATGGCACTAAAAATGGGAATAGATTACCAGCCGGTAACTATTATTACGTCCTGTCCTTTACCACTGGTGATGTAAAACAGAAACTACTCATCGTAAGAGACTAATCCTCCCTTCCCGCTTTCCCAAAAACACAAAAAATGAGAAAATTTATACTCGCTTTTTCCCTTTTCTTTAGCTGGCAACTCCAAGCGCAACAATTGGCTGATCACAGTCCCTTCTTTGATGTTGGATTTATTTGGAACCCAGCCATGACTGCCGCCTGGGATTATTGGGAGCTGGGTGTGAATTACCGACAGCAATGGACCGGTTTTGAAGGGGCTCCACGTACAGCATCAATCAGTGTTCAATATCCATTCTTAGATAATAATATGAGTATGGGAGGATATTTCATGAACGATGAAGTGTCACCCATCACGATGAATAATATCGGCCTTTCTTATGCTTATAAGATGGCTTTTGGCGCTCGCGGTACCCACCAATTGTCAATCGGCCTACAAGCCACCCTAAGTCAACTATATGCAGATGGCTTGGAATTGGTGATTAATGATGAAGGGGATCCCCTTTTGCCAGATGGGGAAAATAATAAGATTTCACCCAACGCCGGTTTAGGTGTATTTTATACCTCCATTTCGAAAGATGAATTTGAGGAAAGCTTTGTATTTGCCGGTTTAGCGGCCACTCAGGTTCTACCGAACAATCTCTTATTGGATCAGTTTGGTAGCGAGGCTAATTTGAAGCGAGCTATGCACGGAAATGCGACCTTTGGGGCACGTATTGTTGAGGGAGATTTATTTGTACAGCCTTCAATTTGGGTGAATTATAGCTCGGGGAACGTACTGAATGGCACTTTTGCGGTTCTCGTGGAGCAACGAGACGCTTTTTGGGGAGGAGTGAATTTGTCGACCAATAAAACCGTTGGGGTACAAGCGGGGATGATTGTCAATGATGAATTTACCAAAGACGGTAACCTCAGAATTGGGATGTTAGGAACTTTTAATATTGGTAATTTCGGAAAGTTCAGAGGACTAGGTTACGAAGCCTATATTGCCTATCGTTTCGAACCATAGCGGTAGGAATCTACTTCATATCGAAGAAGTTGTTTAAAAATAGCACGGATCAATGTATTATTAGAGATAGTAGGCTTACATTTGGTACGATAGCTTCCTATGATGAAGCTGATTGGGATTAAGAACATGAAAAAAACGCTTATCCATGAAATACCTAAGCCTCCTTCTTCTACTCGCCTTAGTAGTCAGTTGCCAACCTTCCAGTGATCTAGCAGATACTCCCGATACCTCAAAATGGTACAAGGGTAATTTACATACGCATTCTTATTGGAGCGATGGTGATGAATTCCCGGAAGTCATCTTGGACTGGTATAAATCACATGATTATCAATTTGTTGCCTTATCGGATCATAATATTTTAGCAGAAGGAGAAAAGTGGGTCACCATTCGCGAAGACTCCATTTACCAAAATGCCTTTCAAGCTTACCTTGATACCTATGGTGAAGATTGGGTAAATCACCGACTAGATACGGGCCGGATACAAGCCCAACTTAAGACCTACAAAGAGTATAAAGGACTTTTTGAAGAAGAGGGCGCTTTCCTAATTATCCAATCGGAGGAAATTACGGATTTATATG
>Ga0070727_10002556_pt1 | contig 17458 bp, 12 predicted proteins | sample tdAd472_FD_66722 | JGI IMG/M metagenome (GOLD analysis project Ga0070727, IMG submission 66722) | Marine sediment microbial communities from the Atlantic coast under amendment with organic carbon and nitrate - tdAd47.2 | ecosystem: Environmental > Aquatic > Marine > Coastal > Sediment | place...
TCTTTTTCCACCAGCCGTCGTTGTTCATCACTCACGTAGCTAGGCTATGCTCTTTCTTCTCGCCTAGCCTGGTGAAAAAACATTTAGCTCCTTGGACCAAATTATTTATTCTTCATTACTGAGAAAGTACAAATATCAGGACTTGAGCTAGGACATCCGCTTGGGTTTTAGGCCATCTTGGGGTAGCGTTTGTGACAATAGCCTATTACCTGACAAGTGTTACATCGCCTCGCTTGACCTGGATTCCCCTCATATCACACACCTTTACATCCATTTCAATGGTATAAATGTAAACGTCGGAGGGAGCGGGTAGTCCTTTGTGCATGCCATCCCACACGGCATCAGGGCCACTACCTTCAAAGACGACTTGTCCCCAGCGATTCCACACTTTCATATTGAGAATATCGATTTCTTCCTCCGCTTCTACATTGAGATCAGTATAAGCTTTAAATACATCATTGAAACTATCACCATTCGGCGTGAAAACATTGGGCACTTTGACCTCGCCGGTCAGACTTCGTATGAAATAGTCATAGTGCTCTTCAAAACAGCCCGCTACATCCCCAATGGTCAAGCGAAATACACTGTCTTGAGCTACAATCACTCGCGGTAGGGGAGGCGACCAACTGAATTCGTAAAGACCGTCCGGATTGGGAGGGTCCGCGAAGTCCAAGGTTTCTCCGACGCAAATTGAGGTATCTCTCCCTTCCCAGATGGGAGGTGTTATCACATAAATAAAGCCCTCCGCTTCACCAGAACAACCCATTTCATTCGTTACCGTAACTTGATAGCTTGAAGTGCTAGCCGCTACGACTCTAGGGGTGGGAAGACTAAGGTCATCGAGGAGATCAGGACTGGCTTGCCAACTGTAGCTAAAACCGGGGACGGGGTCAAGAATACTGAGTCTTGTGGTATCCCCTAAACAAATCGTGTCCTGCCGGAAATTAATATCACCCAAGGTAGTCAGGGTAATTACTTTAGTGAGGGTATCTCTACAACCGATATCTGTGTTAGCTACTGCGAGTTGGACTTGATAGCTGCCGGGGGCAAAAGACATCTCTGGGTTTTGTTGTTCGGTAGTCATCCCATTCCCAAAGTCCCAACGGTATGCATTAGCTTGTGTGGAGTTATCAGTAAAAGTGAGAATATCATCACAAAATACCGAATCGCGACTACCATTGACGAGGAAATCCGCTCGGGTTTCGAAAATGGTGATGGGTTTGGTCACAGTGGTCACGCAACCATTTTCGGCACTGCGTAAGATCAGGGTAACGGGGCGTGGCCCAAGGACGGGTATATTGTTATACGTATGGGTAATGGGACTCACATCGTCTTGCAGTGGTGTTCCATCTCCAAAATCCCAACTGAAACTATTGACCTCTAAGGTGTCTTTAATGGCAAAAGTGGCACTTCCTCCTTCACATATGCCCTCAGGGTTGAAATCAAAATCTCCTTCTGGGCCAATTAAAGTAATAGATCGATAAGTCGTATCACTACAACCAAAGGTCGTTGAACTAATGAGTTCAACCTCAAAGGTGCCCTTTTCAAAGGAAGCCAGCGGGTTCCGATCAGTGGATTGTTGTCCATTCCCAAAGTCCCAGCGATGAGATAATACCGTATTAGTCGCTGTCGTATTGGTAAATTGTATCTGACTGGGAAAACAGACAAAAGGATCTTCGTCGACGCTGGTGGTGAAAAGCGCTTCTGGTGGTGCTTGGACATTGACAAGTACCGAATCTACCCCTCCACAGCCACTACCTACTTCCTGGTAAGTCATTCTCGCCAAGTAGCTCCCTTCCGTATCATAGGTAGAAAGAGTAGCGGCCCCTTCTCCATTATGACCATTGCCAAAATCCCAGCTAAAGCTTAAGTTAGAACCCGCATCATTGTAAGGCGTTCCAAAAAACTTGACTTCTTCACCCAGGCATATATTGGCGAATGGCGGATCCGTAATGATAAAACTGCGAGGCTGGTATACGACCACAAAATCACTAGCAGAGGAAGGACAGCCCAATGCATCCTTGACTTGTAATGTGATGGGAATGGTATCACCGTCGGCAAAACCACCGGTATAGGTATAGAAGGGGTTAGCTTCACTACTAGAACCACCGTCTCCAAACTGCCACTCATAACTACTGATGCTTGTGTCCGATTCAGTCGAGCTAGTAAAGGCTATTTCGCTGGGAAAACAGATGGACCGGTCACTGATCTCAAAGTCCGCTTCAATTTCTAAAATATCGATGAGCTGTCTCATGGTATCGGTACAGCCATTGATGTCTTCGGTGACTAGGGTGACCGTTTCTTGGCCAGGAATCGAAAAGGAAAAAAGAACGGAATCTTCTTGGGTCGTAATCGGACGACCTGATATATCGAAAATCCAGGTGCGACCCTTCCAGCAGCTAGTATCTACTTGTTGAGAAGGACTAGCATCTAGCACCAATGAAGCCCCCTGACATACCGCTTCTTCGCCGAGTTGAAAATTAGACTCGATTTCTCGAACAAAGATCATGGTAGTATCAAAAGAAGCCGGACAACCCGAAGTTGGATTTTCGGCCCGCAAAATAATTTGATAATCGCCGGTATGGGTATAAGTATGATTTGAATGGGCACTGTTACTTGTTTCACCATCTCCAAAATCCCAAGAAAGAACGCTAGCGTCATAGCTAGAATCCCGAAATTCATAGGTGAGCGGACTGGCACAATCCATTTCATAATCCAATCGAGCAACAGGGCCTCTCACCGTGATGAAGTCTTCTTTAGTCGTCGTCGTTTGACAGCCATTAAATTCGACCGTTAAAGCTACGTCCATAGGTCCTGCTTCTTCTTTAAATACCCAATTCAAATCAGGTTCATTGAAACAGTGAAAACTTCGCCCGGCATCGGTTTCGAAATGCCAAGCATCTATACTGTCGGGTGGGTTTAGGGTGGTAAATTGGACGCTTTCTCCTGGACAAATATCAGTCTTATCTACTGTGAAGTCGGGGGTGATCGCATCGCCTACTTCTATGCGCAAAGCATAAGAGGTATCTCGACAACCTGCTTCGTTTTCAATCCTAAGTACAACATCATAGGTTCCTGCTTCTGTATAAACATGAGAATGGAGCTCATCAGTATCCAAAACAGCAGTACTCCCATCGCCATAGTCATAGGTCCAGTTTAATATTGGTTCGGAGGAGTTGCTGGAGTCCGCAAAATTGACGGTTAAAGGCGCACAGCCATCTATTTTATCGGGCATGAACAAGGCATTGGGCGTAAATAGGGTATCGGCCACAAAGGAGGTATCTCGACAGCCCGATACATTTTGTACAAATAGGGTCGTATATAAAATGTTAAGACCTCTTTCTCCATAGGTACTGGTATCTGTCAATATGTATTGATGGGAGGGTTGTTTTTGGGTAGAACTTGCCAGGTCACCAAAGACCCAGAGATAAGTATCTGCATCCAATTGGGCAGGATTAAAATTGACTAGCAAGGAATCGCTGCAGGTGTAACTTGGGTCAGAAGTAAAGGTAGCGTCGGGCTTATCTACAAAAACTTGTATGGTGGTATCGGATTGGCAGCCGCGACTGGGGTCACTGACACTTAATCGAATAGGATAGATCCCCTTTTCTTTGAAAACAACAATAGGATTTTCTTCCGTGGAGAGGAGTGGAACAGCATTAGAACCAAAATCCCAACGGTATTCTCCCGGATCAGATAAATTGAACAACTGGATGCTGTCTCCAATGCAAAAGGTATCGCGTATGCTAAAATTAGCTCGGGGTTTACCTACGTTTACTTGCTCCTCGAAGCTATTCTGACAACCTAGTTCATCGGTGGCAGTAAGGGTAACCTTGAATCGACCGTAATCGGTATAGGTTAATGCACTAGGGTTGGGGGTATTGGCTGTTTGTCCATTTCCAAAATCCCATTGGAATTGGAGATTAGATCCCGGAGTGGTATTATTAAAAGCCACCTGAAAGGGTGGATCACAAGCCGTCGGGACATTGGGTGTAGTGATAAAACCAACATTCTCAACCGTATTGGCTTGAATCAAGTCGGGGAAATTTTTGGTAACATCACAGCCTTGCTGGTTGGTAGTCAGGGAAAGTGAGGGCGTAAACGTTCCCGCCGCAGTATAGGTATGGCTGATCTCCGTCAACCCGCTTCCGCTTCCTCCATCGCCAAAGCCCCAGCTAAGCCCCAGGACATCTATCTCCGATGAGATGGTAGAAGTATTACTAAAATTGACGGTGAGTGGGGTACATCCAAAGGTGGTGTCGATTTGAATAGCTAAATCAGGCGTCGGTAGCACACTAATAGTAATGGTACCGAGAACCGCTTGGCCTGGGCCTGCACTAAAACTTACCGTGTATTCGCCAGCTTCGATATAAGTAGTGGAAGGAAGTTCGAGGTTTGAAGTGACATTGTTGCCAAAGTCCCAAAAATAGGTAGCGATGCCGGAGGGAGGAGTGAAATTGACCGATAAGGGTGGACAGCCTTGCGTAATGGAAGCAGTTTGAGCAGACAATCCAAAAGTAGCCACACTAAGGAAGATGCATAGCAATAGCTTGCAAACAAATAGTTTAATTTTCATAACAAGGGATCTGTTCAATAGGCTTAATACCTTGGTATCAAGACCAATGTTTAATATGTCATAGCTTTGTTCTCTGACTACAAAATGATCAGAGAACCTTTTCTTATGTTGGTCAGATTGTCTAGAAGGGATAGAGCGCTGACTACAATTGCAAAGAAAACTTAATTTGATTAAGTTTGCAAGTGTTAAACCTATTCTTAATTACGGAAAGCATCTTTTTGCTAGACCTAACAAACATGCTCTTAGGCTTTTGGAGATAAAAAGGCTGTTTTAGTCCAAAAGTACTGGCAAACCTGCTTTGAAGTAAATAGCTATGAAAATTAAAACCATTCTCATCCTGGGATGCACCCTATTGTCATGCAATATATGGGGCCAACAACTTCACAACAGAGACAAAGCCCTGCCTTGTTTTGAAAAAACCTTTTCGATACTAGCTCATGTGCCCAAAGATACGTTTGGAGAGCTGACTATTAATGAGGCCCAGATCCAGGCGGCTATCGATACGATGAATGTATATTTCTCGCCGATTTGCATGCGTTTTGAGCTATGTGAAATCAATGTCATCGACAACTTTCAGTATGCCATTCCTCGTAATACCAATGAGTGGACACAAATGAAAGTGAAATATCAACAAAACAATCGCATCAACGTATTTTTCCCGCTGGATATACCCTGGGTTCCCTTCGATTGCGGGTATTCTGATTTGTCCGGTCTCGAGTTTCCACAACGTGATGGTATTATGGTAAAATCTCCGTGTATTATCAATAGACCCAAATCATTTAGCCATGAAATGGGGCACTATTTCGGTCTATTAGATACATTTGACGAAATGGTAGGAGGACCAGAAGCAGTCGATGGCAGCAATTGCGAAACGGCCGGGGATTTTATTTGCGATACACCTGCCGATCCCTATGTGCCCGGCGATACCTTAATCGGAAAGTATCTCTCAGAAGAGTTCCTCTGTCGGTTTATCTTTACTGGCCGGGATCGGAATCGTCAATATTATGTGCCCGATGTAGGTAATATGATGACACTCTATCCCGACACATGTCGATGTGGTTTCACCCAGCAACAATATTTAAAAATGGGGGAGGTGTATAGAGGAGCAGAAGGCAGTTGGTAAGTCGGTTACACCCCAGTAGGAACAAAGACGCCCGCCAAAGGCCAGGTATCGAAAATTGAAGGATTAAAATAGAGCTTATTACCGTCGGAACAACTAAATGTTAAGAAGTGGCCATTACCCCGCCGCCCATGTGGGTTTTATTAATCAAATCTCAATAAATCTTCGCGAATTTCCCAAATGACCATGGCTTGACCGTAACTGTCAGGGTCATTATGCGTCTCAATGACTTGACGGAGCTTACTTCTGCACTTTTCGCATCGCCCATCAATAGAAATGTTACCTTGTTGGTCGAGCCAGATTTGTCGGATATGGATAGCCTTGGTTCCCGGTGGATGACAGGTCTGGCAATACACATTACCAACCAAGATGGAAAAATGTGTATTGAATAGCTCTTCACCAAGGATTAATTCGACATCCTCCAGCTTAATAGGTATTCTACGGGAACTATTACTCATAGCTCTTTATGCTTATTGACCTGACAGGTTAAACGAAGTCTTTGAGTTGACAATCTACTTTTTCCTGTTATTTTTAAGAAACCTTATCTTCTTTTGATGAAACGAATGTTGCTATTTTTCTGCCTAAGTTCTTACACTTGTCTTTTACTTACTACTTGTCATAATGGCGCCGAGCAAGTAATCAGCTCGGGAATGCACATTACGCAGTCCCTTACGGTAGAAGCTAAAGACTATCATTTCCCAGCATCACATAGCTTGGACGAACCGGTTTTGTCGGTTGAAGGTGAAAACTTAATCTTGGACTTTAGTGGGGCAACGTTGGATAGCGGAATGGATCCTACCCAACCTCAACAATTCATGGGGCTTGGCCTTATGGTTAAAGGCGGCCGCCAAATTACAATTAAAAACCTGAATATAAAAGGTTACAAGATTGCATTAATGGCAGAAAACGTAGATAGTCTGCAAATTATCAATTGTGATTTTAGTTATAACTACCGCCCCAAGTTATACAGTCAGTGGGATCGAGAAGACTTTAGTGACTGGTTGAGTTACCACCAGAATGATCAAGATGAATGGCAACGATATGGTGCCGGTATCTATTTGAAAAATTGTGATGAGGCAATAGTGAGCGAAGTAAAGGTGAGCCAGGGACAAAACGGTATTCTCATGACGAATTGTAATAATGGGCTATTTTATAATAATACGCTCCAATTTAATTCGGGCTTGGGAATAGGCTTGTATCGCTCAAGCGGCAATCGGATTATGCACAATAAGTTGGATTGGAATGTACGTGGCTATAGCCATAATAAGTACCAGCGGGGGCAAGATTCTGCCGGAATACTTTGCTATGAACAGAGTCATGAAAATACCTTTGCCTATAATTCGGCCACGCATTCTGGCGATGGCTTTTTTTTATGGGCCGGCCAATCGACGATGGATACTGGAAAAGGAGGATGCAATGATAACCTGATCTACGCCAACGACTTTTCTCAGGCTCCAACTAATGGGGTAGAAATTACCTTTAGTCGGAATACCGTCGTCAACAATACTATCGAAGAATGTCGCTACGGCATTTGGGGCGGATATAGTTACTCCTCCAAGATACTGGGCAATCAGATTATGAATTGTGCAGTAGGGGTAGCGATTGAGCAGGGGCAAGATAACCTGATCGAGCGAAACCGTTTTCACAATACCCAGGCGGGTATACAGCTATGGGAGAGGGCCAAACAGCCAGCAGATTGGGGCTATGCCCAAGCGCGGGAGGTCGATAGTCGACACTACCGGATCAAAGAGAACTTGTTTTCGAAGGTAGAAAACCCTTTGAGTATTTCGGCCACAGATTCTGTCGAAGCGAAAGGGAATATTTTTTTAAACTACCAATCTTTATTGACCGCTAAGCAGCCTAATTCCAATTTTGTTTTGACGGATAATCAAGTGTACGGAAAAGGCGATTGGGGAGATGCCGCTGTTTACCAACGAAGCAATGAGCGCTTGCAAGACCTTGCCGTCGATACTAATCATATGCTATTGGGGGCATATGGTTACATGCCCCCTCCATTGATGGATGGCATAGATGCGATACTACCCGAGGAGCACCCCCGAGGGCGGCAATATATTTTGATGAACGAATGGGGACCCTACAATTTCGCCTATCCGTCGGTTTGGTTAAGAGAGATCATCGATGATACCTATGTGTTTTTGTTGATGGGACCTGCCGGCAATTGGAAAGCCATCGGGGGGGAGGGCTTGGCTAAAATCAATCCCAAGACCGGGACTTTTCCGGCTACTTTTAAAGCGGAAAAAACACCAGGTAGCGAAGCCCTATTTATCCAGTTTGAGTTTATCGGAGAGGGTTTCGTGGATCAGTTTGGGGCCGTTTTTGAAAAAGGGCAAGTGTATCCCTTTTCATTTGAGCGCTACGAAAAAGAAATGGAATGGGAGGTGAAATGGTATGCCTATTCGGCGGCCAGTGATCCTATTGATCATTACCCGGTTTTTCGTGATTTGCGCAAAAGCCCCGCGCTAGCAACAGAAACGACAAAAGGCTTAGTTTTTCATTGGTGGAATAGCCCCGCTCCTGGCTTACCAGCTGATCAATTTGCCACATTCGCCACGGCTACAGCGGAGTTAGCCCCTGGTCAATATCGAATAACGATCAGTAGCGATGATGGCCTCCGTTTTTATGTGGACGGAGAACTAGCGCTGGATCATTGGGACGCCCACGAATCAACGACCAAAGAAATAAGCCTTTCACTAGGCGGCAAACATCAATTCCTCATCGAGCATTATGACAAAAAAGGATTGTCTGCTATTGATTTCCGATTAGTCCCTATCCGATCCATGACGGGAGCAGAAAAGGCCTTATGAGGCCCCGCTACCCAGTAACTGCTTCAAGGAAAAGAAATGCATACTGTAAGCAATAGTGACCAGAATGGCGGGTAGCCAAACAAAGGGGAATTGAGCGACAATTCTATTGGCCGGTTCATTCATGAAATAACGGAAAGGCGTTGGAAAAGAAAAAACCGAGATCGTGATAATGGTAAAAACCAGTACCAGTCCTGTAAAATTCCAGGCGATCGCCACCCACCTAGGCCATTGCTTTTTCACAAAGCAAAAATAGGCGACGATAGGAGCCGTCAAACCCGTCAACACATCAAAGTTATACCCCTCAAAGGTCATTTGAATAGGCAGCAGATCTTGTAAAAACAATAACCAAATTAGTAGCTCTACGACAATCCTGAAACTTTGGATATAAACTAAATGCGCGGGAGGAACGTGTCGCAAAATTTCAGCGAGATCACTAGAAAAAATGGTGAGCCCCAATATCGTTAGTAAAGGTACTAGTAGGACGATGATGAAGCGTGGGGGAATGGCTGAAAATTCGGCAAAAAACTGTATCCAGGCCAAAAAGCTAACCAGGAGAGCCCAGCCTAAAACACCCAGGATAAATTGCCGGGCAATGCGCTTTTGTTTTTGGGGCGTGAACTTACTTTTGGCGAGTGCGCTTTGGAGACCACCGTAGATCAAGGCGACACAAATGATGGATAGGGCAATGTAACCCACTTGAGTAAGCTGATACATGTCTTTTTCTATAAATGAATATTGAAGGTTTCTGCAAAATCGGGTATCTCAAGATCATAGGTTTGCGCCTCATTAGTCAGGAAGAAGAAACCTGGCCGTACCGCTGCCGAATAACCATCGACACTGACCCGGCTTGTTCCTGCTAGATTATAGAATAAGGAGAATGGTCCTCTGATGCCTTGTCGGTAGGTTTGCGGCGTATTGACATGGAGCAGCACGGTGGGCCAACCCTTGAGTGCCGTTTTATCCCTACTAGCGGGTAGGCTATTGAAACGGCGTTCAATTTGATATTTCAACCAATGGATCTCCGGAAAATCATGGCGTATAATCATTCCTTACTGCTTTGTTGTTTGGATGTCAATCTTCATGTGGAGTTTATCAACTATTTTTAACTGTTCGTCCGCTTCTTCCAACAATAATTTGGCATCTTTTCAAAAATCTATAATAAAGAGTGTTATATTAGCCCTCGCAGTTCCTACTATGAGAAAGCCACTTTGGAAAAAGTACTTGCCTTCTAGAAAAGAACTCACTAATCCAATATTAATAATCCTTAATTAGTTTCAAAACTAATTGGAACCAAATTTTCTTCCTATGCCTTTTGAAATCTTTAAAAGTGAAAAGTCAGGAAAGTTTTATTTCCGACTAAAAGCGACTAACGGTCAAGTCATCCTTGCTAGCGAAGCTTATGAGAAAAAAGCTGGTGCTGAAAATGGTATTCAATCTGTGATCAAAAACGCTCCTAATGATGATCGTTTTGAGAGAAAAGAATCCAAAAATGGCGATCCTTATTTCACATTAAAAGCATCTAATGGCCAAGCCATTGGTAAGAGTGAAATGTACAGCTCTAAAGCTGCTATGGAAAAAGGTGTTCAGTCTGTAAAAAATAACGCTGTCGCTAAGACTGCTGTTAAGGACTTGACTGTATAGAACTGTAGGTTAAGGGGTAGCTTTTCCCGTACTTACTGTTAAAGGTCGCCGCTTACCGTGCATGCCTACGGCATACATTTGATTATACTCTATTAAGAGCGCCTGTTGATGTTCCTCACCCAGGTTGTGAGGAACATCAATTGCAATGACCTGACCATCGTACAATGGACTGATCTCATTCACAGGCGTATGTCCTACCACTATGGCACTGGCTTCATAAAAGTCTAAAATTGCCGCCATCTTTTCCGAATTCATCTTTTTCTGAACATAACCTCGATACCACAAAATTCCTTTGGAGGTGTTGAAAATGGCAGTGGCTGCGTCGCTATTCCGAATGCGAACCTTATCTGCGTCTATGTACTTCCGGGTAATTTCATTGACTTGTCCAATACTCAGTTGTCGACTAACAAATTCGGTAGAAATACCGCCGTGGCAGAATAGGGTTTCCCCAATTTTCACTATGGTATTTTTGGTTCGTAGCCATTCTCCTAGAATACTATTAGAGGCGTACAGGTTGGCGTAATGGAGGTTGAAGAGGCTTGCGTGGACAAAGTATTTTGGATCGACATATCTAAAGTCGCCCTTGAGGTTCATCGTTTCATGATTACCTAATACAAAATGCACTTTACCTCCGGCTTTTTCAGCTTCTGCCTCTAGTTTGTAAACCAACCATAGGGATTCGGTAACCTGTGGGCCACGGTCGAAGAAGTCACCGACAAGTACCAGGTGACCTTCCCCATAAGTCCACTTGAAATCATCATCGACGACTCCATTCCCTTTCAAAAGATTGGCGAAGGCATCAAAATTCCCTTCTATATCCGATATCGCGAGTAACTTTTCGGGGCTGGGATAAATAGCAGGGGAGGGCTTATGTTCTCTTCTCAATCGGAAGGAAAAGAGTTCCTTGCCATCTGTATCAAAACAGCTCCAATCTTTATTGTAGAAAAAGGGCCCTTCCATGAGTGCATTCATGGCCCGGGTTTTATTTTTTTTATTTTTAAAGATCTGTAGATGAGCCAACATATTGTTTTTTTGCCTGAAAAGAAATGGTCCATCAGGCTGGGCCAGGCGTTGACCTGAAATACGAATGAGGTGATTGAAAAAATCAATGTTCTCATGCTTTAGTGCAATCTCAAAGGCATTGTTGGCTCGGCTATCCAACTTGATGGGGTCTGCGCCAGCTCGTAACAATACCTTTGCCGCATCATTGTGATGGTGTTCGATGGCAATCATTAAAGGGGTTTTCCCTTTGAAGCAATCCTTATCCACCGAAGCACCTGATTTGAGTAGGGCTTTTATCAAGTGAATATTACCCAATTTTGCACTAGCTGATAGGAGGGTGTGACGACCATAACAATCGTTCACATCATTTTGATTAAGGAAAGTTGAGAGCAATAGTTTATCATCGCTTTCTACTACCTCTTGGAAGCTTTGCGCAGTAGCTACCGTAAAAGACAACATCAGTAAGGCACTGATGGCAACATGAATTTGAAACATAATAGCCGTTTAGTGAGAGATTACAGGGCTATAGCAATTTTTTCACAACTAATCCCATACTATTTGAGCATGGACAATTCTCGTTTAATATAATTAGGGATGATACTTAGATTGCCCTTTATTCTTGCTGTGGTTCCTATTAATTAGAAACATTTCTATTACAAAGATAGTTGAATTCCAACAAACATGCTCTTAGAGCATGTTTGGGCAAGGCTTTTGGAAATAAAAAGGATATTTTTAGCCCAGATGGTCTTGCCCAAGCAGGCTCTAAGCCCAAAAGCTTTTAATAACCCAGTATGCCTTCATCAAATGTAAATAAGGCATAATCCCCAGCCTCTTGATAGCCCGGCACGTCCGATTGTTGGTTTTGTGCTGCAGCATCAGAAATGGGTGTAGAAAACGGCATTCTGGCACTCGGCTGTACCTTAGCTGTTACAATATCTAATAGGGCTTCTGGTGTAGTGCCAAAAGTGGCCAGAATTCCCTCAACCGTCGGACTAGCGGAATCATAAATCTGATCAATTGCCCAAGGGTTGGTATAGTTAATGGCTAAAATAGTTGGCTTCTTGGCGATTAGACCGTTGACGTATTTCACATCAATATTGTTACTGGACAAATCAACATGCAATGGACTCCCGTCTGCTTCAAATAAGGAAGGTCCCTTTGGGATCAGCCATAGTAAAATAACATCTGCGGCTTCAGGCGAATTGACAAATTCCAAATCCCAGTCATTGTTAGCTGGCTGGTAGACATTAGAATTGTTAGCATCCCGCTTCGGTAAGTAGGTCTCGAAATAGACTTTTGTCCTGGCTTTTAGTGGCAGGGCTTTGTTTTCGTCTTCTCCTTCGTTGCGCAAAAGAACGATAGACTTGCGCATGGCTACGTCTGCCAGGTCCTGAAAACTAGGCTGACCCACTACCTGTAAAGCAATCTCCGGGTCGATATATGGATTTTCGAATAAACCTAAGCGGAATTTTTCTAATAGTAGGAGATAGACGGATTCATCCACCTTTTCTTTTAGGTCGGGATATTTTTCCAAGGTTTGTATCAACTGATGGGGATCCGCTGTACCCGAAAAGAGATTCACACCTGCCTCAATGGCCAATTTGTATCGCTCAACTATAGACAGGTCTTCCACTCCCCAAGGCATCATAGAAATTGGGCCTGTATCAGAGTTAATAATTCCTTTAAATCCTAAATCCCCCCGCAATAAATCTTGCAATATTGCCTTATTGTAGGCATAGGCTACTTCTTCATAGGCTGTGTTTACCGGAAATGAATAGTAGGGCATGATGGCTGATGTCCCCGCATCAATAGCGGCTTTGAAGGGAATCAAATTATTGTCGAACATACCGCCTGGGAAAACCTCCCTCTTACCCCAATCGAAATGTGGGTCTTGACCGCCTTCGGTAGCGCCGCCACCGGGGAAGTGTTTGGTCGTAAGGGCAACGGATTGATCTCCCAACTCCTCTTTTTGAAAACCTAATACAATTTCTTTCATCATATTGGCTGCCAAGGTAGCATCTTCTCCAAAGGTTCCTTCTACTCGCTGCCAGCGCGGTTCGGTAGCCAAATCAGCCATATACATATACCCTTTACGAATACCTACGGCCAGCCACTCTTGCCGAGCTATGTCGGCAAATTCTCGAACCAAATCGAAATCGCGCATGGCGGCTAAACCCAGTTCGCCTGGCCATTGGGAGAAAGGTGTTTTCCCAACACTCAAACCCATAGATGCATCGATTGTGATATGATTGCGCGGATTAGAGGTGATAATAGCCGGAATACCTAGGCCATCACTTTCGCATAAGGCCTGTAGATTATTGGCCCAATCGGCAAGAATTTCAGTACTCGTATTCGCCCGTAGAATGAAATGTCTTTCGTGGAATTCGGTAACGGCTTTGGTCGTACCTGCCGCAAACATGATCGGGTAATCCAAGGGCTTGCGCGTAAACATATTGACCTCTCTAACCATATCTACCTCATTGAAACCACTGGTGATCGGATCCTGAGTTTGCGGCCGATCAAACGACCAATCGTTCTCTAATCGCGTAGAGCTGATCAACATAAAACCTGCTTTTTCCGCTAGCGTCATTTTGGCTACTAAATCTCGACTCCTTTCTTCATCCGACAGCCGCCAATCTTCATACTTATCCAGTTCTCCATTCTTATTCAGGTCTTTAAACTGAAATCCATCCTGTAGTAATAACTTGGCGGAGTGGTAACCCAGTTCCGTTTGTATGACGGAGCTGTCTTGGGTGTTTTTTTCGTTGGTACAACTAGGGAGAAGAAAGAGAAGGAGGAAGGAAAATAGGAAAAAGCTAAATGGGATTTGATGTTTCATTGTGTTGTAGGTCTTGTCTTGTTACGAATGGACGATTGCCATTTAACGACTAAGTCGACTGCGCCCTTTTCGCAATAAAGGTACAATCTTTTGTAAGCTTTCGACATTGTGTGCTGATGCAAAAACATCGAGGAAGGGGAGCGCAGTTTTCATCCCCGTCACCTCAGCCTGGTAACCCGGGCTCCCGGCGAGTGGGTTGAGCCAAATGAGTCGACCCGCCGCTTTTTGGAGTTGCTGCATAGCGGTAGCTAAGATTGCTGGTTCGCCCGTATCCCAGCCATCACTGAGGATAATGACGATGGTATTTTTATCTAATAAGCCATGCGCATGATCAGCTATGAAATCAGTAAGACATTGCCCGATTTTTGTACCACCTGACCAGTGGGGAATCCGCTCTGAAATGATTTCAAAGGCTCTCGTAAATTCGTATTCTCGTAAAATATCGCTGACTTGATGTAGGGCCGTGCTAAAGACAAAGGTATCGATACGATCATAAGCATTTTGAAAAGCATAAATGAAATGTATCAAAAAACGGCTGTACAAATCCATGGATTTACTGACATCGCAGAGTAATACGAGCTTTAGTTTTTTATCCTTTTTTTCGCTAAAGAGAAAGCGCTGAATACTGGAGCCTCGTCGCAGATTGTAGCGCATGGTGCGCTTAAGGTCCAGTTGTTTCTTTAATTTGGAGGGTTTAGGGAGGCGGCTCTTTTTCCGAATGATAGATCGTGCGATTTGTTGTAGAAGCCGCATGACGAGCCTCAATTCGTCATCGGTCATAGCCGAAAAATCCTTTTTGGTCAAGACCTCTTTAGCACTATAAGAGGCAATGGCCCCTTCTTCCTCATCTTCCTTGCCCTTGCCATATAACCAACTTTTGAGTGCCTGAAAAGATTCTTGCTTACTTTTCTTATTAGCGCTTCTTTTAGCAGAACCATCGGCTTTATCTTCTTTTTTGGCATTCACTGCCTTTTCCAATTCTTTCCAGTAGCGGTCGAAGTGCGCATCAAATTGTTCCTGCTGCATCCGGCTCCGCGCTAGCAAGGATTTTAAGGCTAGACGAAAGGTTTCCTGGTCACCAATTGGGATAAAAGCAAGGCTTCGCAATGCATCAGCCTCTTCTTCGGGGCCAATCCGAAAGTCTTTAGTGCGCAAATACCGGCAAAACTGGACGATATTCGCACTCATACTAAGCTGTCTTTGTATTAGTGGCTGAGACATAATTAGAATCGCTTCGTCACGCCTACTTTATCAAATAATTCCGACAAAGAATCCTGCACATGCCGGATGTCTTGCCAATCTTTGAGTACTACGCCGAGCGTGTCCTCCACAATTTCTTTGTCGAGGTGTGTAAAATGCAAGGAAGCTAGTGCCGCCGCCCAATCTATGGTTTCAGCTACACCTGGGGCCTTCTCCAACTTCATCTGCCGCAATTCCTGCATGAATTTGCAAATCTGAATACTCAATTGGGGATCAATACCGGGTACTTTTCCCTGCACAATGGCAAGCTCTTTGTCAAAGTCGGGGTATTCGACCCAAAGGTAAAGGCAGCGTCGGCGAAGCGCTTCCGATAATTCCCGAACTCTATTCCCCGTGATGATCACATAAGGCTTGTGTTTCGATGTAATAGTACCAATTTCAGGAATAGTCACTTGCCAATCCGACAAAACTTCTAGCAGAAAACTTTCAAACTCTTCATCCGCCCGGTCAATTTCATCAATCAATAAAACAGGGCTTTTATCCTGTGTAATGGCTTCGAGTATCGGCCGCTTCAATAAAAAGGTATCGCTAAAAATGTTTTCTTGTAAAGCGGTAGAGGTAGTGGCCTTCCCTTCCTCCATTTTCAAATAGAGTAATTGGTGCTGGTAATTCCATTCGTACAGGGCATGGGTGGCGTCTAGACCCTCATAACACTGTAGCCGGATCAGTCGGGTATCTAGGGCTTTGGCCATGACTTTAGCAATTTCTGTTTTACCAACACCTGCTGGCCCTTCTACCAATAAGGGTTTTCCTAATCGCATCGCTAAAAAAATGGACATCGCGATAGATCGATTAGCAATGTAGCCCTGCTCGTTTAGCATGCCCTCGATAGCTGATAATTCTTTTGGCATAGTAACATAACAAAGAGGCGGCTTCGTAGGCCGCCTCTGTGAACAATAAGGTTGAAGTTTCCCGAGGGAAACATGAATTTATTCGAAATGTTGTACTAAGGGATAAGTTAAAAATAAATCCAACATTTATCCTTGCTCTTTTGATCCATCATTTCGTTAGAAATGCGCGCCGTAGCGCTGCTATGCCTGTGCTTTCTGCCTCATTCTGAATCAAAATAGCTACGCCTAATTTGTTGACTTTATTTTTACCTCCCCCCTAGGCAATCGCTGCCCGAATAGCACGCTCTGCATAGACCTGGGCCAAATGCGCGCGGTATTCTTCGGAAGCAAAGTGATCACCTAAAATGTCGGTACCCTGTGCGGCCAAAGCAACGGCAGCAGCAATCGTTTCATCATTAAGGGTTTTACCGGCCAAGGCACTACTCACTTTCTCATCGAAGAAAGGCGTATCGGCTACTCCCGTAAAGGCTACTCGGGCAGATACGCAGTAGTTATCTTTCATTTCCATAACGACCGCACACCCCACTATGGCGAAACGTGAAGCAGGTTGGAAAAACTTAGCATAAGCACTGGTGAAAGTACTGCTGACTTTGGGTACATGGATAGCAACAATTACTTCATCTTCTTCCAAAGCAGTGTCGTAAATACCCGTGAAAAAGTCGGCGGCTGCAATCGTTCGGCTGCCGCTGCCACCCAAAACTTCTATCGTCGAGTCGGCGGCAATCAGCGCTGCGGGCCAATCGGCTGCGGGATCGGCATGTGCTATACTTCCTCCAATCGTACCTTTATTTCTAACCTGGATATCGCCAATGACTTTGGCCGTTTCAGCCAAGATGGGAGCACCGCTGTTCACTTCCGCCGAACTAGCAATGGCAGCATGCGTACAAGCCGCACCAATGACGAGTTTGCGCCCTTCATCTTTAATGCCCTTCAGAGCGGCAATACCACTGATATCGATTAATATCTCTGGTTGATTGAGCCGGAGTTTCATAGCTGGAATCAGACTATGACCTCCCGCCAGTATTTTGGCATCCATGCCATGCTCCTTCAGCAGCCCCACGGCTTCCGCCACGGATGATGCTTTGTGATAATCAAATGCTGCAGGAATCATTATATTTAGATTAATCTTGTTTTTAAAAAAAAAATTATTGAGTTTAGACGAGTCCCAATCAGATCGCCGGTGTTGCGTCTCTGACCAACACCTTTCCTTAGCCAAATCTACCCCTTCATAGCCCTCCAAACGCTCTCGGAGGTCAATGGCATAGATAAATTCTTAACGCCATAAGTTGACAAGGCATCCATTACTGCATTGACTACTGCAGGGGTGGAACCAATCGCTCCAGC
>Ga0070727_10002557_pt1 | contig 17440 bp, 14 predicted proteins | sample tdAd472_FD_66722 | JGI IMG/M metagenome (GOLD analysis project Ga0070727, IMG submission 66722) | Marine sediment microbial communities from the Atlantic coast under amendment with organic carbon and nitrate - tdAd47.2 | ecosystem: Environmental > Aquatic > Marine > Coastal > Sediment | place...
CCCGGGAACCACTCCGGGGCTTTTCAATAAAATCAAAACCAACCTAAACATATGAGTTAACCAACTCAAAATTTAAATTTTCATAGCTATTTACAATTATGAAACAACTATGGATAGAAATACCCTACCATGGTTTTCATTTTTTATTTGAAAAATTAAATTATCACTAAAAGATTACTCCCAATTATTTGTGCTTTATGATGATAAAGTCTTGAGAAAACGGATTTAAAGTATCTAACAGTAGAGGAATTAAATCTTCCCCCATTTCCAGATATATTTCCGAAAAATTCAATTGTCTTTCTTGCAATGATTGGTTGGGAAACAATTCATTTTGCAGATCAGTTAAACGCACTACATGATCTTTGAGTTTTCTTTTCTGTGCCCGCAACAAGCGTTTTTCCAAATTGTCCAAGCCTTTTTTCTGCTTCACCTCTTGTGCCTTTACGGCTCCCAAAAAGCTTTTGTCCGTTTGTTCTGCCAGTTCGTACATATGTTGGAACTGCTCTTCCAACAATTTTTTCTGGGGCGAAAAATCAATATCAATATTGGAAATGTCCCGTATCTTTTTGTTGATGAGCGAATGTTGTTTCATAAACAAATGGGATGTTTTCAAGCCCATCTTTGCTACCTTTTCGGATTGTTTTTCCGTTATCAGCAAAGCCGAATTACGAAGCATAAGCATGGGAAAAGTTACCCCAACCTCATCAAAATAAGATTTTAGTTCCAACCAATAGGCCAATTCCCCTCCCCCGCCAATGTAACAGAGGTTCGGTAAGATCACTTCTTGGTACAACGGACGTGCCACCACATTGGGTGAAAACCGTTCGGGGTGCTCGTCAAGTTCCTTTAAAAGTTCTTCCTCGGTAAAATCGATATGGGTGTTGATCACATGGTATTTTCCCTTTTTCAAGATGATTCGCTCCCGAAGGCCATCTTTTAAGTAGAAATAATTGATTTGCCGTGGGTTCACTTGAATGTTATAGTCGGGGGAAGCCTCGCCCAGTGCATCAATGGTCTCGGATATTTTCTCATAGGGAGTATGATTCAGCATATCCATTCTTGCATAAGGGACAAGTAATTCCTTCAAACTTTTATCATCACCGTCCACAATCACCAATCCTTGGTCCGCAAACAATGCATTGGCCAAGTAGCGAGTGGCTTCAGTAAGGGTGGAATGCTCCAAATATGCTTTTTTGAAAAACTCTTTCAAGTTATCCGTCAACCCAAGATTGCCAAGTTCTGCGGAAAATATCTCGAACACCTCTTCCAAGCCTTGGGTTGATAACCTACCTACCGCTCCAGATGCTTTTTTGTTCCAAAGCACCTTTTTTCCATGCAGATTAAAATAATTGATCTCATCAAAATCATGGTCCTCCGTGGCCATCCAATATACCGGCACAAAGTGGTTTTTTGGATGTTCCTTATTGAGTTGTTTGACCAAATTGATGGTTGAAACAATTTTATAAAGGAAGTATAACGGTCCTGTAAACAAATTCAGCTGATGTCCGGTGACCACCGTAAATGTGGTCTCCTTGGACAACGCATCAATATTTTTCTGGGTTCCTTTGGAAACCTCAACACCTTGATATTGCTTCTTTAAAGCATCGACCAAAACTTTTCGATTCGCTTTTGGATAGTTTGCGGCCTTTTCTTGGATTTGATCACCGAAGTTTTCGGGCAAAGGATATCTACTAAAAAAGGGAGATAAATCTTTTTTCTGATCTAGATAGTCACAAATTAATTGGGAAAAATAACCGGTCTCCTTAAAGGGTATACATTCTACTTCCATTAAAACTGCAATGAGGTTTTCAAAGATAAGTCTCTTCTTTTTTTCTCATCCCAAAAATACGTTAATTGAATTTTATATCCTTTTAGGGGGTAACTCTACAAAATTAGGATTCAGCTTCAATTTATTAGTAAATTTGGTAAAACTAATTAATTCCAGCATGACCAGATTTTTATTTTCCCTCATTCTTTTAGTATCAATTTCCGTATCGGCCCAACAATTGAAATCCCCTTCAGAATTTTTGGGGTACGAACTCGGAACACAGTTTACCCGCCATCATGAAGTGGTGGATTATTACGAATATTTAGCGGAATCTGATCCAGACAGAGTACAACTTACCGTTTATGGCAAAACCAACGAACGCAGGCCTTTGATTTTGGCCTATGTCTCCTCAGCAGAAAACCTGGCCAATCTGGAAACCATCAGACAAGAGCATTTAAAAGATACCGAAGGAACTGGAAGTGGTTCCAAAGCCATTGTTTGGTTGAGCTATAATGTTCACGGAAACGAAAGCGTAAGTACCGAAGCTTCCATGAAGACCATTTACGAACTTTTGACCAAAAAGAGCGCTTACTTGGAAAACACGGTGGTGATTATGGACCCCTGTATCAACCCAGATGGGCGAGATCGGTACAGCAACTGGTACAATCAATACAAAAACACGCCCTACCAAGTGGACCCGAACAGCAAGGAACACCATGAGGGTTGGTGGAGCGGTCGTAGCAACCACTACATGTTCGACCTGAACCGTGACTGGGCATGGCTTACCCAGGTGGAAAGTCAGCAACGACTAAAAATGTTCAACCAATGGTTGCCCCACATTCATGTGGATTTCCATGAACAAGGTGTAAACAACCCCTATTATTTTGCACCTGCGGCAGAACCCTATCATGAGGTGATTACCGATTTCCAACGCGATTTTCAAGTAACCCTTGGTAGAAACCACGCCAAATATTTTGATGCCAACGGCTGGTTCTATTTCACCAAAGAGGTTTTTGACCTATTGTACCCAAGTTATGGTGATACCTACCCCATCTACAACGGCTCTATAGGAATGACCTATGAGCAGGGCGGTAGTGGAAGAGCAGGTCTTGGTGTAATAACTGCCATCGGAGATACCCTTACCTTAAAAGATAGAATTGCCCATCATTTTACCACAGGGCTTTCCACCGTGGAGGTTTCTTCCAAAAACGCAGAGAAACTAAACGAGGAATTCAGAAAGTTCCATCAAAATAAAGAATTCAAGTACCAAAGCTATGTGCTAAAGGGTGACAAGGACAAATTGAATGCCCTTAAGTCTCTTTTGGACAAACATAATATTGCATATGGCAAGCTTTCCGGTGGTTCTTACAGAGGGCACAGTTATAATACTGGAGAAAGTGGAAGCCTGTCCATCAACAAAAACGGCATGGTGGTTTCCACGGACCAACCCAAAGGAACCTTGGTAAAAGTATTGTTCGAGCCCAATGCCAAACTTTCGGATTCCTTGACCTACGATATCACCGCTTGGTCGTTGCCTTATGCATATGGGTTGGACGCTGTGGCTTCTACCTCCACGGTTTCACCACAAAATGTACAGGAAGCCACGACCTCTTCCAACATAAATGATGGAAGCTATGCGTATCTGACCGATTGGAACAGTATGGATGACGCCCGCTTTTTGGCAGCACTTTTAAATGAAGGCATTCGCGTTCGAAAAGCAGACCACCCTTTTAGTATTGAAGGCAAATCCTTTGAGCGTGGTACCTTGATCATCACCAAAGGCGATAATGAGAATAAAGAAGGTTTTATCCAGAACTTGCAAACCACAGCCTCTAAATTTGAAAAGGAGATTACTTCCACAAGTACAGGTTTTGTGGACTCCGGAAAAGATTTTGGTTCCTCGTCCATTCAGATGATCAGCAAGCCAAAAATTGCCGTGTTGTCCGGTGGCCCCACCTCAACGCTTCGCTTTGGGGAAATCTGGCACTTTTTTGAGCAGCAATTGCATTACCCGCTCACCGTGATTGATGACGAATATGCAAACCGTGTGGACCTGAACGAGTACAACATTTTGGTTCTACCAGATGGACGATACGGGAATCATTTTAACGAAGACCAGCTATCCAAACTTAAAGATTGGGTTAGGCAAGGTGGAAAAATAATTGCCATGGGCGGCTCCATTGATGCGCTTGACGGCGAAAAAGGATTCGGAATCGAAAAAAAGAAAATGGAAAAAGACACCAGCGACAATACACCCCAACCCTACAAAGATTGGGAGCGGGAGCGCATAAAGGGAGCGATCACCGGCGCTATCTTTAAAACCAAAGTGGACAACTCCAATCCATTGGCGTATGGCTATGGTTCCGATTATTTCTCTTTAAAACTGGGAAGCAGTGCTTATGCATACCTCGACAACGGCAACGCAGTGTACCTGGAACAAAACACCAAGCCATTTTCTGGTTTTGCAGGCACCGAAGCACAAAAAAGAATTTCGGAGACCTTGGTCTTCGGAGTGGAAAGCTACGGTCGTGGACAGGTAATCTATATGGTGGACAATCCCCTGTTCAGAGGGTTTTGGGAAAACGGTAAGTTGTTCTTTGCCAATGCGCTCTTTATGGTGGACTAAAATAAACCCCTTCTTTCTGATTCATAGTGAATTATTGGGCTTTTTAACTAAAGTTAGGGAAAAACTTATGTGTATTTTTTTGTATATTTAATAAAATGGAAAAAAGAAAAATTGCGCATATGTTATTGAGAACCCCATCATTGATTTTAAAAGTAAAATCCCAAGCGCTTTTGCTCTTGGCGGTCGGATTGATCATGTTTGGTCCTAACAAAGCTTTGTCGTTTCAACAAGAGGAAACTGGAGTGGATTATAATGAATATAGTGGAGAGGTCAAGGAGGAGTCGAGCAATAAGTCCTTGGTTTTTGCCACCCTCACGGTGGAAGGCACCAATATTAGCACCATAACCAATACGGAAGGTAATTTTCTCCTAAAAGTACCCAAAGAGCATATCAATAAAAATCTGGTAGTTTCTTTTTTGGGATATAAAACCAAAATAATCCCCATTCCCAGCCTTGGGCGGGAAGGTAACGAAATTTCATTGAAAGTATCGGCCACGCAATTGTCGGAGGTAAACATCAATGCACCAAAAGACGCGTTGGCCCTGGTAAAAGAAACCTTGAAAAACAGAGGGGAGAATTACTTTGAGGACCCCACCTTAATGACGGCATTTTACAGAGAAACCATTAAAAGAAGAAGAAAGAACGTCTCTTTGGCCGAGGCCGTGGTCAACGTGTACAAAACACCGTATAGCATTGGAAGAGATGATGCCGTTGAACTATATAAAGCAAGAAAGAGTACGGATTACAGCAAACTGGACACGGTTGCACTCAAACTACAAGGAGGACCTTACAACACGCTGTATGTTGATATGATGAAATATCCACAATACATCTTTGCAGAAGATGATTTGACCAATTATAAATTCACTTTTGACCGCTCCACCAGAACAAACGATAGATTGATCTATGTAATCAAATTCGATCAATACGAAGGAATTTTGGAACCTTTGTACCAAGGTGAACTATATATCGACGTTGAAAACAAAATTTTGACAGGAGCCATTTTTTCCCTGAACATTACTGATAGAAACCTTGCAGCACAACTTTTTGTTCGAAAAAAACCTGCCAGAGTGGATGTTTGGCCAACCGAAGTCGCATATAGGGTAGATTATCGGGAAAAAGACGGGAAATGGTTCTACGGTTACAGTAGCGTATTTATGGAGTTTAAAGTGGACTGGGCCGATAAATGGTTCAATTCCCAATACAGTATGACCGCTGAAATGGCCATTACGGACTGGGAAAAAGTCACTAAGGCCGAAAGACCCAAATATCGTCAAAGAATCAGGGAGTCCATTATTCTCAGTGATGAAGCTTCAGGATTCTCCGACCCTAACTTTTGGGGTGAATACAACATTATAGAGCCTGAAAAATCCATTGAATCGGCCATTCGAAAAATTCAGAGACAATTGCGAAGGGATGAAAGAAACAGTGATTGATTAATCTTTTTCTTTTAGGTTTGATGGATGTTTATCTTTGCGTTGCATAATCCCTTTTCAAATGTCCAAAAGAAGAAGCTTTTTAAAATCTGCCACTGCATTAGGTGCCCTTACCCTTTTGCACCAAAAAGCGTGGAGCAATGAATCTTTTTCCAAACCCAAATCCAAAATAAAACCCAAAAAATTAAATTTAGGGGACACCATTGGCTTGGTCGCACCAGGCTTTGCGGTAAAACCCGAAGCGCTTTATCTTGCAGTCGATACATTGCAAAAAATGGGCTTTAAAACCTACTATACGGATCGTATTAAGGGTAATCATGGGTATTTCAGCAATACAGATGAAGAGCGGGCAAAGGATTTAAATGAAATGTTCACCAATCCAGATATTGATGCCATACTTTGTGCCCGAGGCGGTTATGGATGCACCCGTATTTTGGATAAATTGGACTATGATACCATTGAAAACAACCCAAAGGCATTGATTGGTTTTAGTGATATTACTGCTTTGATCAACACGATCTACCAAAAAACCGGTTTGGTTTGTTTCCACGGGCCTGTGGGCAAAACACTGGATAACGAATACAGTCAGGCCTATTTTAAAAAAGTTTTGATGGATCCACAGGAAACCTTGCCCATCAAAAATGCCATTCTGAAAGATCCAAAACAATACCGAAACAGCGAATACTATCGGTACACCATTAATCCCGGAGTTGGACAGGGCGAACTCGTTGGAGGCAGTTTAACTTTGGTGGCCGCTATGATAGGAACTCCTTACGAAATCGACTTTACCGACAAACTTGTACTGTTGGAAGATGTTGAGGAAGCTCCCTATCGCATAGACCGTATGCTTACCCAACTGGCCAATGTTGAAAGTTTTACCAAGGCCAAGGGAATTATTTTCGGGGTATGCAAAGGTTGCGATCGCAAACGAACCACAGAGAATTTTACGCTCAGGGAAGTTATTATGGATAGAATTTCTCCATTGGGAATTCCCGCAGTTTATGGGATGAGTTTCGGACACATTCCCCAAAACTCAACCCTTCCCATTGGTATTGAAGCAAGCTTCAATGCTTATAAAAAACAGCTTCGTTTAGTGGAAGCCGCTGTGTGTTAAAGTATTTTTCTCAAAATCCAACCCATTACTTTTTTGTAGATATAATCTTACAATTAATTATATCGCTATATTTACCTCCGTAACATAAATTTAATTAAACATGAAAAAACTTTTTTTTGTAGGCCTTGCAGTAGTGGGGTTCGTTTGTTCCTCACAAGCCCAAGACGTTAGGTTTGGAGCAACAGCAGGTTATCTTAATGCCCGTGGCAGCGTAAAAGCGGAAGGAATCAGCATTTCGGATTCCGAATCGGGATTTTATTTTGGTGCAGCGGCGGATTTTGGGGTTGCTGAAAACTTCAACATCCAACCTGAACTTCTCTATGTCAATGTAAATGAGGCCAGCGCATTATTCCTTCCCATTTTAGGTAAATTTGCCATTTCAGAAAAATTCAACCTTCAGGCTGGTCCACAATTGGTTTTCTCCCTGGAAGATGATATCCCAGATGAAATCAGCAGTTTTGAGTTTGATATTGCCGGAGGAATAGGGTATGATATTACAGAAGATTTTTTTGTTGAAGCACGCTACACTTTCCAATTGAACAACTCATATACAGGAAGTGAAGATGTAAAACTTAGAGGAAATTATTTAACCGTGGGATTAGGATATTGGTTTTTATAACTGATGTTATTTCCAACGATACATAAAGAAAATGCGGGTGAATTCACCCGCATTTTTATTTTAATAAAAAATCAATCTTTCCTACTTATTTGGTAAAGCCCTCTAGCGTTTTTATAATAATGGATACACAATCCATCAATTGCTCGCGGTTCATCACCAAAGGTGGCGCAAAACGGATAATATTGCCATGCGTTGGTTTTGCCAACAAGCCATTTTCCTTTAAGGCCATACAAATATCCCAAGCTGTGGAACTATCTTCGGTATCGTTGATTACGATAGCATTGAGCAATCCCTTGCCTCTAACTTTCACCACCAAATCACAAGTTGGGATAAATTTATTTAGTTCTTCACGGAACAATTCCCCCAATTCTTCGGCATTCTGCGCCAAGTTCTCTTCTTTCACCACCTCCAAAGCAGCCGTACTCACGGCAGCAGCGACAGGATTGCCTCCAAAAGTACTTCCATGACTTCCTGGGGTGATCACTTCCATAATATCATCGTTGGCCAAAACACCCGAAACAGGGTATACGCCCCCAGAAAGGGCTTTGCCCAAAATCAGGATATCGGGTTTTACTTCTGGTGTACCACTACAATTTTTATCTGGACATGAACAATTGCCACAAGTTGCCAATAACCTGCCCGTTCTGGCAATGCCGGTCTGTACTTCATCAGCAATAAAAAGCACATTATATTTTTCGCATAAGGCCTTGGCCTGTTTTAAATATCCTTCGGATGGCACATAAACCCCTGCTTCGCCCTGTATTGGTTCCACCAAGAAGCCTGCAACGTGCGGATTGCTTTTAAGGGCATTTTCCAAAGCTATCAAATTATCGTACTCGATTTTTACAAATCCTTCGGTGTAAGGACCATAATTTTCCCGCGCCACTTCATCATTGGAAAAAGAAATTATTGTGGTCGTTCTACCGTGAAAGTTGTTTTCACAAACAATCACCTTGGCTTGGTTCTCGGGTATACCTTTCTTTTGGTATGCCCATCTTCTACAAACCTTCAAAGCGGTCTCAACGGCCTCCGCCCCAGTGTTCATGGGCAACAACTTATCAAAACCAAAGGTTTCGGTCGCAAATTTCTCGTACTTCCCCAACATATCATTATAAAAAGCACGGGAAGTCAAGGTCAATCTTTTTGCCTGCTCTACCATGGCACCCACAATTTTTGGGTGACAATGTCCTTGGTTCACTGCAGAATAAGCGGAGAGAAAATCATAGTATTTCTTTCCTTCCGCATCCCAGACATAAACACCTTCACCCTTGCTCAAAACAACAGGCAACGGGTGATAATTGTGCGCTCCGTATTTGTTTTCCAGTTCTATCGCTTGCTGCGATGTTAAATGCTCTAAAACAGCCATTTCATTAAATGATTAAAATTGATAAAATAACCATTCCTACTGTACCTTTATTCTTTCGAAGTCCCAACAGTGATCGGGGCGAAAAAGCAGCGTGGGAGAGAAATCATCCCTTGGAGTGCCCGCAAATTACAAATTAATTAATGAAAATGTAATTTTCTGAGCGTGGATTCACACTTGAACAACCGAAAGTTTAGATGCAATTTAAGAGGCTGCGTTCTGTGAAATACCAAAAAGAACTTACTTTTGCGGCATGCGTAAAAATAGAAGGAGAAAAACGTTTGAAAAGGTAGAAGTAGTCGACGCCGGTGCAAAAGGAAAATCCGTAGGAAAAGCCCCGGACGGACGGGTAATTTTCTTGACCAATGCCGTGCCCGGTGATGTAGTGGATGTGATGACCACCAAAAAGCGAAAAGCCTATTTTGAGGGCGTTGCCACCAACTTCCATACACTTTCCGACAAAAGAACAGAACCTGTTTGTGAGCACTTCGGTGTATGTGGAGGATGCAAATGGCAACATATGGGCTACGAACACCAGCTCCATTTTAAGCAAAAAGAAGTCGAGAACAACCTAAAACGCATAGGAAACCTAGAGCTACCCGAGACAACACCTATTTTGGGTTCCAAAGAACAATATTTTTACCGAAACAAGATGGAGTTCTCTTTTTCCGATAGTCGATGGTTGACTCAGGAAGAAATCAACTCCGACATTGAAATTGAAGATAGGAATGCTTTGGGATTCCATATTCCTGGCATGTGGGACAAAATATTGGACATTAAAAAGTGCCATTTGCAAAAAGCCCCTTCCAATGCCATACGATTGGAAACGAAAAACTTTGCCAACAAAAATGGATTAACCTTTTTTAACCCAAGAAGACAAGAAGGCCTTTTGCGAACCCTTATGATTCGGACATCATCCACAGGGGAAATTATGGTTCTTATCCAGTTCTTCGAAGAAAATAAGGAGTATCGCGAATTGCTCCTGAATCATTTAAAGGAAACATTCCCGGAGATAACTGCATTGCTTTACGTCATCAATTCCAAAGGAAACGACACCATTTATGATCAAGAGGTGATTTGCTATGCAGGTCGTGATCATATTTTTGAGGAAATGGAAGGGCTTCAATTCAAAATCAATGCAAAATCGTTTTATCAGACCAACTCGGCCCAAGCCTACGAACTTTATAAAGTAGCACTTGATTTTGCTGGACTTACCGGAGAGGAATTGGTATACGATCTGTATACGGGCACTGGAACCATTGCCCAGTTTATCTCCAAAAACGCCAAAAAAGTGGTCGGGGTGGAATCCGTTCCCGAAGCTATTGAAGATGCCAAGGCCAATGCACTGCACAACAACATTTCAAATACGGAATTCTTTGTTGGCGATATGAAAAATGTGTTCAACAATGCGTTTATAGAAGAACATGGGCAACCCGATGTTATTATTACAGATCCCCCCCGCGATGGTATGCACAAACAGGTGGTTGAACAACTTTTACAGGTAGCTCCGCCAAAAATTGTTTACGTTAGCTGCAATAGCGCGACCCAGGCCAGGGATTTGGCGCTAATGAAAGAAAAATACAAAGTAACCAAAGTTCAACCGGTTGATATGTTCCCGCAAACGCACCACGTTGAAAATGTTGTACTTTTGGAAAAACGGGTGTAGTTTTTGAATTAAAATCCATAGGTAACCGGAATGAAGAAAATAATCCCCATCCTACTTATTGCAGCAACGCTCTACTTTGTTTCTTCCTGTGAAAAGGACGATATATGCGTTGAGGGCGATACACCGCTTATGGTCATCGGTTTTTTTAACATAGATGATACCACTGCGGCAAAAAGAGTTCCTTCAATACGAATTAGAAGCATCGACATCGATAGTGTCTTATCCAACGCTTCTTTTAGTGATAGATCAAACTCGCCCGATTCCTTACAAGTGCCATTAAGAAGTAATGCAACCACTACCATGTACCAAATTATTTCAAATTCGGCCGATGATGATGAAACCGATCAGGAAACTGGAAACATTGACACCTTGACCATTTCTTACGAACTTGGCGAAGCCTTTATTTCAAGAGCCTGCGGTTTTGTAGTCAACTACAACAACATTGCTGTTACGGTTCCAGAAAGTGCCGAAAACTGGATTCAAGATATTAAGGTTGTTCAACCCAATGTAGAAAACACCAATAACATCCATGTCAAAATATTTCATTAGCATTTTAATTGGTCTACTACCTATTTTGGCGGAAGCACAAAGCGAGCCTCTGGATCTTTCCCAAAAAGATACTGTAGAATATAAGGATCAATATGGCCTGCGTGTGGGTGCCGACATCAGTAAATTAGTGCTCTCTTTTGTGGACGAAGATTATACAGGTTTGGAATTGGTGGGCGACTACAGACTTACCCGTAAACTGTATTTGGCTGCCGAAATAGGGAACGAAACCAAAAGACAGCGAGAAAACCTGAACAATACCCTATTGTACGACTACGAAACTTCCGGAAGCTATATTAAGGCGGGAGTAGATTTGAACACTTATGAAAATTGGTATGGCATGAACAATGCCATTACCATTGGTGGGCGTTATGCCGTGGCGAGTTTTAGTCAGACTTTAAATGAATACAACTTATATGAAACGGACCGTTTCTTCAACCAAGATTTTTTGTCCGGTGAAAATCCCGATCGTGAATTTAATGGGTTATCCGCTTCGTGGCTGGAATTTGTGGTGGGAGTTAAAGTAGAGCTGTTCGCCAATATTTTTGCAGGCATGAGTACGCGTTTGGGCTTCTTGGTCACCAATACAGAGGATGAAGCATTCCCCAATCTATGGATTCCCGGATTCAATAAAGTTACCGAGGGAAGTAAATTTGGAGTGAACTACAATTATTCCATCACCTACTTTATTCCCCTTTACAAAAAGTCCAAAAAACCAAAAGAAGATAATCAACAATAATATGGAAACTACCCGTATCGACTATATCGAGTTCAAATCAACAGATCTGGAAATGACCAAAGCATTTTATTCTCAAACCTTTGGTTGGACTTTTACCGATTATGGACCAACCTATACCGCATTTTCAGAAAGTGGGATCAATGGTGGTTTTGAGCTGACCACTGAACCTATCACCAATGGGGTTCTGATTGTACTATACCATAAAGACCTGGTTGCAATAAAAGATAAAGTAATTGCGGCAGGGGGTTCTGTGACCAAAGAGATTTTTGAGTTTCCGGGAGGAAAAAGATTCCATTTTACGGATTCTTCTGGAAATGAGCTTGCCATCTGGTCGGAAAAATAAAAGGAGCCACATTGGACTCCTTCTATAAAACTTGGTTGAGTTAGTTAGTCGTGTTTTAAACACATCACCAAATCTAAACAATTCTTTTAGTATTTGTCAAATACATTTTAAGACCACCTATTTTTTTGTGCGCACACAACTAATCGTTATCCTGAAACTTGGCTTTTTTGCTACCCTCGTAGATATCGTACTTTACCAATCTTGCTTCTAATTTACCATTAAAGGTCTTTATCCTTTTAGATGTCTTTAAGCCGATGTGCTTTAGTGCCTCCAAATTTGAAGTGATCAACCAGGCATCCGTTCCCGGATATATTTTCTTAAAGGTGTCCCCTATTTTACCATAGAAAATTTCCATATCAATGGGCAATCTTTCTCCATAAGGTGGATTGAAAACCATGTGCAATTTACCCTCTACTGGCTTGTCGGCCCTGAAAAAATCTTTGCGTTCCACAGTAATGTAATCCGATAGGTTGGCGTGATCTACATTTTCTTGCGCTTTTCGCACGGCCGAAGGAGCTTTGTCGTAACCAATGATTTTATGATGAAACTCTCGTACTTTCTTTAAACTGGCATCCACAATTTTATTGTGAAGCTCGGCATCATAATCGTTCCAATGTATAAACGCATAGGATTCCCTGTTGATGTTTGCCGGAATATTACAGGCAATCATCGCCGCCTCGATCAAAAAAGTTCCGCTTCCGCACATAGGATCAAAAAAATCCGTTTGGCCGTCCCAACCGCTCTTAAGCAAAAGGCCAGCGGCCAATACTTCATTGATGGGGGCAATATTGGTCAGGATGCGGTATCCCCTTTGGTGCAAGGAATTCCCAGAACTGTCCAAAGAAACTGTGCACGTATTTTTAAAAATATGTATGTTGATTCGAATATCAGGGTCTTGCGTCTTCACATTGGGACGCTCTCGAACAACTTCCCTAAACTTGTCAACTATGGCATCCTTGGCCTTTAATGACACGAACATGGAGTTGTCAAAAACCTCCGTATTGGCAATACTGTCAATGGCAAAAGTTTTTTCCACTCCAAAAATATCCGGCCAATCCAAATCGTAAATATGTCTATAAAGGTCCTTTTCGTTAAAAACCCGAAAGGTTTTTATGGGCTTGAACACCTTTAGTGCGGTTCGCAAACAAAGGTTTGCCTTGTACATAAAACCGGTATCCCCTTCAAAAGTAACATTACGAACACCTTCCTCCACATGGCCAGCACCCAAATTAAGAAGCTCCTTTGCCAAAATAGGCTCGAAACCGTAAAGGGTTTTGGCCATCATCTTAAAATTTCCAGTCATACTATCTTAAAAACTTTACGCAAAAATAGGCTATTTTTGCTCCTTTAATTCTACCTATGGATTTTCCTTCCGCTATAATTTATCTCATACCCATTTTGGCTGTTTGGGCCGGATTTGGATTTGTTTGGTTCACAAAACCAAAAAATAACCACAACATTAAACTCTTGTTGGCTTTTAGTGGCGCATTTTTGTTATCGCTAACATTTTTTGAATTATTACCGGATGTCTATAATGGACACGAACCAAAAACCATAGCCCTATTTATTTTGGGGGGTATTCTGCTGCAAGTGTTTTTGGAGTTTTTCTCCAAAGGAGCGGAACATGGACATATGCATTTTCATCTAGAAAAAAATAAGTTTCCTGTAGTATTGTTTATCAGTCTTTCCATCCATGCGTTGGTGGAAGGGGTTCCCATACATGATAATGATTCCATCCTCTACGGAATCATTATCCACAAAATTCCGATAGCCATTATCTTGAGCATCTTTTTGATCAATTCAAAAATGAAGCTGACAACCACCCTATTGTTCATCGGTGCTTTTTCCTTGATGACACCCTTAGGAAGTTATATCTCCACATCCCAGATAGTGGCGAATTACGGGCATCTACTTACTGCCTTGGCCATTGGGGTGTTCTTTCATATATCCACCATTATTTTGTTTGAAAGTGCGCAAGGGCATGCGTTTAACCTTAGAAAATTGGTGGTAATCATATTGGGAATCGGGATCGCCTATTTGGTGTAATTATGGTTACCGAATCCTACAATTTCTGAAAACCAGTACTTTACCGAATTTTCTTACTTTTCCAAGGTAAAAAGCAATGTTTTTTCACCAAAAAGAATTATTTTCCCCTCAACTAAACTAGCTTCATGAATTTTTTACGTCCTATTATGCTGCTATTGGCAGCTAGTACCATGTTGTATTCCTGCTCTTCCGACTCCGAAGACCCTGCTCCGACACCAGAACCTGATGTAATTGCACCCGAAGTAGATTTTTCAATTCCAGGAAATCCAAGTTCAACAAGTTCCGAAACTCCAGTTATAAGCAATCAAATTGTTGTAGAAGTAGATGCACAGGATGCTGGCGGCGTCGCTAAAGTAGAGGCTTTTATTGATGGAGAAAAAGTTGGTGAAGATACAACTGCACCCTATCAAATTGTCATTGATGTATCAAGTTATGCGTCAAAAAATACATTAACAGGTAAGTTTACCGACTACATCCTAAAAGTTACCGTAACCGATACCTCTGGAAACGAAACATCCAAGGAACAAGTTATCCATATTGACAACGAATTACCTTCTATCGCTGAGGTTTCCTTAACGGATGGACAGGTTATAGGAGGAGACACCAATACTGTCACTTTTAGTGTAAGTGATAATGAGGGGTTGAATTCTGTAAAAACCTATTTGAACGAAACCTTATTGGAAGAGCATACAGATGGCACATATGAAATCAACCTGAACACTTTAGAGCTGTCCGATGGTGAAAATTCATTCAAGATAGAAGCCGTAGATCTTGCCGATAATGTGGCGACATATGATGTAGCTTTCATTTCAGATAATACCGGACCCATTGTTTCTTTGGAATCCATTGCAGCGAATCAAATTGTTGACGAACCGACAATGGTATCACCTAATATTACCGATGAATACTCAGCTATTACTTCAGTTGAGTTTTTAATGGAGGACTCTTCTCAATTGGTTCTTGAAGGAGAGGTAACCCATGAATGGGAATTAAATCCAAATGGATTCAACACCGGGGCAATCAGTATTTATATCAAAGCATTGGATTCGTTGGGCAATGAGACCATTGTAGAATTTCCAATAGAGATATTGCGACGATTAATTACAATTAACATTCCAACAGGTTTCTATAACCCGGAATCAGCAAGACTATTTGTTTTTGCCTCAGATATGGAAGGCCAACTATTGGATATAAAAAGGATTTATAGTGATACAGAAGTGGTCAAGCTACAGACAACCAACGAGATAGAAGGAGATTTTGAATATATGATTACTTTTGGGGAATACATTAGTGGAGCAGTAGGCAATGCAACGGAGTTTACCACAGTCCAAAATGTTTCTCCTGCCGTGATGCCAACAATGAACTTAAAAGCCAATAAAAGGTTTCTAAATTCCTCATTCTCCTATCTGGTCCCCACCGAAAATTTCGATTTTAATGATGAGCTTAATATTGTGGCCCAGGGATTTGATTATTACGCCAATTTTAATCAAATAGAAAGTGGCCCTACCAGTGATATTTCTATTGTACAGCGAAAGACTGTAAACAGTGCCCTTCAATCTGATTCATTTTATTTGGCTATGTACAACAACACCTTAAATACATATTCCTATGCGGTATTGGATTCCAATATTGCTTCAGATTTAATCATTTCTGCAGATATGTTTACAACTCAAGGTGTGGAACAACGTTTTTATGATCCTATCATGAATGGTCAGACATTTGAAAGTTCAACTATTGATATTCGCGGTTTTTTCAACCTGAACGAATTCAATAACAATATAAATCATCTTATTCATAACCATGGTTACGGATACATACCGCCCAATGGCATCCCATATTTTATAAGCGATGCTTTCACCAATTATAAATATACGGTTAGAATAAATGATTATTTTACGGAAAGAACCGGTCAACCTGAAGGTAGTTTTACCCCAGTGGATTGGTCAGTTGATTATAGCTTCCTTAACAATCAAATTGATATTACCACGTCTGGTGTTGGTCATACGGTTGGTAAAATCTTCATTGATTCTGAAACTCCAGAGGTCATCAACGGGTTAAATGTTTCCTATCGATGGAATTTGGTTTATGATAGCCAAAAAATGGATCAAGTAATTCTGCCACAAATTCCAGAGGAAATACAATCATGGGGTTTCTATACGGTTTATGAAAATGATGGATTCAAAGTGCAACAAGTAGAAATTAAAGGATTTCAAGGAATACCTGATTACAACAGCTACCTGAGTGGAGTTCTAAAAAACAATAAATATTCTTTTACAGTTTCTCCCAATATGCAATCCAAGTTCAACTCCACCGCACAGGGCTATTACAATAGAGCACCAAATTTTTTATTGGATTAAGGAATAGACCAGCATCCAATGACTTATTGCACCCCCAAGCACAAAAAAATGCCATATTAAATGATTATATGGTATTTTTTTTACTGCATAGAATAAGATACCAATGGTATAAAAAGCACCGCCAGCAGCAAGGTATATTAGTTGGGATGAGGACATATGCTCCAGTAGATAAGTTAAATCAATCACAATGAGCCATCCCATCACCCCATAAAGCACTAGTGAAAAGGCTTCAAACTTACCGGTGAAGAATATCTTGAGTATGGTACCGAAAAGAGCTATTCCCCATACCAAGTAAAACAATAACCATCCTTTGGATGGCAACAATACAGAGAGGCATACTGGAGTGTATGTCCCTGCAATCAAATAATAAATACTGATATGGTCTAAAATCCTAAGTCGTTTCTTGAACTTTGGATTTACCACCGCATGATAAATGGTTGATGCTGTAAATAATAAAAGTAACGAAGCTACATAGGCACCAATGCTCTCTTTCATAAAAGGCACGGCTCCCAAATCGTTTTGAAATAAAAAGATTCCTCCTATGGCCGCAAGCACGATTCCCAAGGCATGGGAATAGGCATTTAGTTTTTCTTCTAGTAGGACAGGATTGGATTGGGTACTCAATGGGATGCTATATTTTGTGCGTATAAATATACCTCAAAACCGGAGCATAAAAAAAGCCCCTCACATATGTGAGGGGCTTCAAAGAAGGCGGCGACCTACTCTCCCACCTGGTGTGGCAGTACCATCGGCGCAAACGGGCTTAACTTCCCTGTTCGGAATGGAAAGGGGTGGGCCCCGTCGCCATGGCCACCTA
>Ga0070727_10002558_pt1 | contig 17437 bp, 12 predicted proteins | sample tdAd472_FD_66722 | JGI IMG/M metagenome (GOLD analysis project Ga0070727, IMG submission 66722) | Marine sediment microbial communities from the Atlantic coast under amendment with organic carbon and nitrate - tdAd47.2 | ecosystem: Environmental > Aquatic > Marine > Coastal > Sediment | place...
GTATTTGCTGGACTGGCACTACGAGGAAGAGCCGTCGACGCGGGAACGCCGCCGCAATCACCTTGTGTTCAGTTTCGACGACAACCCGTTCTACGCGCAGGGGAACCGCAACCCCTTCGTCGACCATCCCGAGTTCGCGTGGGCGCTCTGGGGCGAGCAGCCGAACGACTCACAGATCGTCTTCGCCGGGGGCAGTGTGAGCGGCGACGGATCGTCGGAACTGGCGCTGAACATCGGGCGATTCATCCTGAGCCCGGCCCTGGAGGACGCGCTGGGGCAGACGGTCAGCGTTCAGAAGTCCGGTTCGACACCGACCTCATTTCTGATTGAGGCGACCGGCGACGCGTACAGCGCGGATCACGCGATGCCGCGAACGTTCGCGCGGGGCAAGCAGAGCGCAGACATCGATGTTGCCATCTGGGCGCCTTCGCCGGGCCCGATCAGCGGGCAACTCGTCATCGACAACACGGATCTCACCTCCGCGGGTGGCGGCTTCGGAAGCGCCGACGGGAACGACACGCTTACCATCTCGGGCACCGGCGTGACCGAGGCCGTGGCGTCGTTCGCACCGTCCGCGGGCCAGACGAGCCTTGCGGTCGACCTCGGAGTGCTTGAGCGTTCGCTGGACACCGCGGATTCGGTCGCGGCAATCTTCAACGCGGGCGGGCTCCCCGAGACCACCGCGGATCTCGTCATCACGACCGTCGAGGCGACCGGGAGCAGCCAGATCATTTCCGTTCCCGTGTTGGACGGGACATCGATCGAAGGCAACCAATTCGTTCTCGTGGAGATCGCGGGTGACCGCTCCGGGCCGCTCGGAGTATACGAGGTGCAGTACACGTTCCAGACCGCCGACGAGCCGATCCCCGGTGCCGGCCTCGCCGAGACGCTCACGCTTTCGGTGAGCATGGAGCTGATTCCGTCGAGTTGTCCGGGTGACCTGAACGCGAGTGGTGGGGTCGATCTGAGCGACCTCAACGCGGTGCTCGCGAACTTCGGGCTCGCATCGGGCGCGACGCTCGACCAGGGCGACGCCTCGGGCGACGGCTCGGTCGGTCTCGCGGACCTCAACATCGTCCTCGCGGGATTCGGCACGGCTTGTCCCTGATCCCTCGCTCGATTCGCAGCCCGAACAACCGTGGTTCTCTACAATGATCCTGTCGGTCGCCGCTCGCTGGCGACCGACGCTGTTCTGTTCCACCTGACGCCCGAGGATTGGCATGACGATGACCGATACCAAGCCCGCTTCGTCCACCGGCTCACGTCCCTCTGACTCGCTCGGCGCGGATGTGCTCAAGAAGTGGCTCCACGACATGCTGCTGATCCGCGAGTTCGAACTGCGGACGATGGCGGCGTACCAACAGGCGAAGATCGGCGGCTTCTGCCACATCTACATCGGGCAGGAGGCCGTTGCGGTCGGCACCATCGGCAGCGTCGAGCATACCGATCCCGTGGTGACGGCCTACCGGGATCACGGGCACGCCCTCGCCCGGGGCATGGACCCCAAGGCCTGCATGGCCGAGATGTACGGTCGCCTGTCCGGGTGCGCGAAGGGCAAGGGCGGGTCCATGCACATGTTTGACAAGCCGAACCACCTCTACGGCGGGCACGGCATCGTCGGCGCTCAGACGCCGCTCGGACTCGGCCTGGCGTTCGCAGCGCGGTACGAAAACGAGGTGATCGGCGAGTCGGTCATCGAGGGCGTTGAGCCCGGCAAGAAGGTGGCGCTGGCCTACCTCGGCGACGGCGCGCTGAACCAAGGGGCACTCCACGAAGCGATGAACCTGTCGAACCTGCCCGGTCAGCTCCGCTCACCGGTTCTCTTCTGCCTCGAGAACAACAAGTATTCCATGGGTACATCGATCGATCGCGGCACGACGCAAGCCGACAACCTCAAGGCCAAGGCCGATGCGTACGGGATGGCATACGCTGAGTTCGACGGCATGGATGTGCTCAGCGTGTACGACGGGATGAAGCCGCTGGTGGACGAATGCCGCGAGGAGCAAAAGCCGGCGTTCGTGAACATCCACTGTTACCGGTTCCAAGGGCACTCGATGTCCGACCCCCAGAAGTACCGCTCCAAGGACGAGGTTCAGACCTATCAGGATCGGGATCCGATCGAGAAACTCAAGAAGGTCTTGGTGGACGAGCGTGGCATCATGTCCGGCGACGACTACAAGGACATGCAGAAGGAAATCAAGGCGATCGTCAAGGAAGCCGTGCAGTTCGCTGAGAGCGAGCCCGATCCCGATGTAAGCGAGCTCTTCTCAGATGTCATGGTGAACGCGCACCCGCGGATGAGCCCCACGGCGAAGTACGTCGACGGTGCAAAGAACCCGCTGCTCTGACGTGTTTGGCTTGGCTCGATCCGATCCGCCGCGCTAGGCTTCAGGTCCGATGATCGATGCGATCGCAAACATCGTGCGTGAGACGTGGTTTGTCCTGCTTGATGCCTCGCCGTGGCTGGTTCTCGGGTTGCTGTTCGCAGGGCTGGTGAAGAGCCTCCTTCCCGGCGACCTGCTTACGCGTCTGATCGGCAATTCCGGCTTCGCGGGCGTGATCAAGGCCACGGTTCTCGGTGCGCCGCTCCCGCTCTGCTCCTGCGGCGTTCTGCCAACGGCGATCGGCCTGCGTCGGCAAGGCCTGAGTCGCCCGGCGACGGTGAGTTTCCTCATAGCGACGCCCCAGAACGGCGTCGACTCGCTGGCGATCTCGTATTCCATGCTCGGCCTGCCGTTCACGGTCGCGCGCCTCGTGTGCTCGCTGATCAGTTCGCTGGTTGCCGGTATCGCGACGTGGCTGATCGCGCCGGATGCTGCGGAAGCCGTCAACAAGCCGACGCCAGACGCCGCCGCGACTCAGACCTGTTGCGCGAGTCCGCGAACGGTCGCTGAGGGCACGTCCGGTTGCGAGCCCGAGGCGGTCGCATCGTGCTGCGCGTCGGAACCGGCACGCGACGCGAACGATGGGGAGGAACGGGTTTCGTTGATCGCTGGGCAGCGTTACGCCTTCGGCAAGTTGTACTCGGATCTCGCGACCTGGCTGATGCTGGGCATTGTGAGCGCGGGCGTGATCAACGCCTTCGTTTCGCCCCAGAGTCTGGCGGGTTCGGCTTCGGGCCTGGCGTTCATGCTGCTGATCCTGCTGGTGAGCATCCCGATGTACATCTGCGCGACGGCTTCCACGCCCATCGCGGCGTCGATGCTTGCGGCCGGTGTCTCTCCGGGGGCTGTGCTGGTCTTTCTGCTCGCGGGGCCGGCGACGAACATCGCCGGGATCGTGCTGGTGCGACGGGAGATCGGGACCCGCGCGACGGCGGCGTACCTCGGGGGCCTGATCGTCAGTTCCGTCGGGCTGGGCCTCCTGCTGGATGCAATCGCATCGCGACTCGGGCTGACGGGCTGGGGCGGCGAGGGGGCCGGCGGGATGATTGTGCCGCACTGGCTGGCGGTCGCGAGCGCGATGCTGCTGGTTGGCCTGTTCATCTGGCACCTCACTTCGGGCATGCGTTCCGGCAACGGGACAGAACGTCCGGTTTCGCTACAATCCCCGACCCCGGCGACCCAGGGCTGATCGGTTCCTCCTCGGCGCCGGGCCGTCGACTCCATTTCCCCGTTTCGAGGCAGCGATGAGCACCTACACCGCCCCGGAGAAGCCCGACCTGTCTGCCGATCTACCCTCGCGGGAGGGAGACCGGGTCATCCAGTTTCGCGAAGCGCTGCGCGAAGCGATGAGCCACGAGATGCGCCGCGACAAGCGGATCTTTCTCGCCGGCGAAGAGGTCGCTCAGTACAACGGTGCCTACAAGGTCTCCGAGGGCATGATGGATGAATTCGGCGAGACCCGGATCATTGACACGCCGATCTCCGAAAACGGCTTCGCGGGCATGGCGGTCGGCGCTGCGATGTACGGTCTTCGCCCGATCATCGAATTCATGAGCTGGTCGTTCAGTCTGGTCGCGGCTGACCAGATCCTCAACAACGTTCCGAAGATGCTCTACATGTCCGGTGGGCAGTGGGGCTGCCCGATCGTCTTCCGCGGCAACGACGGTGCCGGTGGCCAGCTCGGCTCCACCCACTCGTGGTGCGTCGAAGGCCTGTACGCGAACGTGCCGGGTGTGAAGCTCGTGATCCCGAGTTGCCCATACGACGCGAAGGGGCTGCTCGCGACGTCGATCGTCGATGAGGATCCGGTCTTCTTCCTTGAAAGCGAGCGCATGCTTGGCGACAAGGCGCACGTCCCCGAGGAGCAGTACTACATCCCGTTCGGGGAGGCCTACCGCCATCGCGAGGGTTCGGACTGCACGGTCGTGAGCTTTGGACGCCCGGTCAACTTCTGCCTTGAAGCCGCGGAGAAACTCGCCGAAGACGGCATCGGGATCGACGTGCTCGACATGCGCACGATTCGCCCTCTCGATATCGACTCCATCGTCGACAGCCTGAAGAAGACACACCGGGTCGTGGTCGTCGATCAGTCGTGGCCCTTTAGCGGCGTCGCCAGCGAAGTCATCACCCAGATCATCGAGCACGCGTTTGACTGGCTTGACCATCAGCCCGTCCGCGTCAACACCGAAGATGTCCCCGCCCCGTATTCCAAGCCGCTCGAAGCGGCGTATCTTCCGAACGCCGACCGCATTGCCGAAGCGGTTCGTCGAGTCGTCAACGCCTGAACCCGTCCGAAGCCTTCCCGCACATCGCCAGCACCGGAATCCGATCCATGCCCATCAACATCACCATGCCGCGCCTCTCGGACACGATGGAACAAGGCACGATCGTGTCGTGGAACGTTCAGGAAGGCGACAGCGTCTCAGCCGGCGATGTGCTCGGCGACATCGAGACCGACAAGGCGACGATGGAACTGCAGAACTTTGACGACGGCGTCGTCGCGGCGATCCTCCTCGGTGAAGGTGAGACGGTCTCGGTCGGCAAGACCATCGTCGTGCTCGCCGAGGAAGGCGAGGACGTCGAGAAGGTTCGCGAGGATGCGAAGGCGGGCAAGACCGCGTCATCAGAGAGTTCCGACTCGGCGTCAGCATCAAAGGAGACTTCCGATTCGAAGAAGGGCAACGCGTCTGCGGGCTCGTCGGACAGCAAGCACGGTGACAAGGCGGCGTCCACCTCGACGGCCTCGGTCGGCTCAACTTCGGACGGTTCCGGCGGACGGATCTTCGTTTCGCCGCTGGCGCGGAAGCTGGCCGCGGAGAAGGGCGTCGAACTCGCCGGTCTGACGGGTTCGGGTCCGAGCGGACGGATCGTCGCGCGAGACATCGAGTCCGCCGGTCGAAACGGCGCGACCCAGTCCAGCTCGTCGCATGCTCCGGCTCCGCTCCCGGCACCCGGTGCAGCCCTGGAATCTCGCAAGCAATCGCTCAGCAACATGCGTGCGACGATCGCCAAGCGCCTGGTCGAGTCGAAGACCACCGTGCCGCACTACCAGGTCACGATGACGGTGGATATGGACCCGCTGCTGGACCTACGCGAGCAGCTCAACACGCAGCTGGCCTCGCAGGGCGTCAAACTGAGCGTGAACGACTTCCTGGTCCGCGCCTGCGCCTTGGCCATGCACCAGCATCCGTACATCAACAGCAGCTGGGGCAAGGACGGTCAGTCGGTTGAGCTCCACGGCCAGGTCAATGTCGGCGTGGCGATCTCGCTCCCGATGGAGCGTGGCGGCGGCCTCGTCGTCGCGACGATCCGCGACGCCGACCGGATCGGCCTGCGCCAGATCTCCTCGGACACCAAGGCGCTCGCCAAGAAGGCCCGCGAGAAGGGCCTCAGCGTGGATGAGATGTCCGACGCGACCTTCACGATCTCCAATCTCGGGATGTACGGCGTGGAGCACTTCACCGCCATCATCAACCCGCCCAACTCAGCGATCCTCGCCGTGGGCGGAGCGGTCAAGAAGCCGGTCGTGCGTCCCAACGAGGTGGGTGAGGACGAGATCCAGGTCGGACACGAGATGCAGATGACAATGTCCAGCGACCACCGGGTTATCGACGGCGCGATGGCGGCGGAGTTTCTTCAGACCGTACGTCGATTGCTCGAAGCCCCGGCGACGCTGCTGGTCTGACGTCTCCCAAAGCCCGGAATCGCAGGAAGTGGGCCCGATAGCCAGAAATCGGTCGTGAATCCGCTCCGCTTCAAGGGTAAAACGGTTTACTGAGCCGCTCTTCGGGGGCATTATTGCGTAGCGACCGAACGACGCGGCCCGGCCGGCCGATGTCGGAGGCGCCCAGATTCACTCGGAGACGATGCCACATGATCCGGTCCCGTTCCTTTCGACGCCCCTTCCGTCCGCGCCTCGGGTCAACCTTCGCGATCCTCGCGATCGCCGGGCTCGCCCCCGTCGCGAGCGCCGATGAGGTCATGCTCCAGTGGTTCGAGAACTCGTGGGAGAACCTCGAGTTGCGAATGCCCGATTTCTTCCTCGCGGGCTACAACGCGACATGGCTCCCTCCGGTCATGCTGCCCGGCGACCCGACCAGCCCTGGCTATGACCAGTTCGACAAGTTCAATCTTGGGACGCCCAACAACCAAACGATTTATGGCACCGAAGCGGGCTTTCGTCAGGTTGTCGAGCAGTTCCATCGAGCCGGCGCGAATGTTTATGTGGACACGATCCTGAACCACGCCTCGGCGCGCAGCGGCAACGAGGGCTTCATGGACGCCGGCGCATACCCGGGCTTCTGGCTGAACCCGCCCGCGAACGGCGACAAGTCGATCGGCGGGAACTGGGGCGACTTCCACAACGGAACGACTCAATCGGTTGATCCCAACGGGCCGAACTACGACGTCTGGACCGGCGATCTGGTCGGCCTGATCGACATCAACCAGGGCTCGACCAACTTCTTCATCCGCCATCCCGTCACCGAGGGCGACCCCGACAACATTCCCGCCGGAACAATCCGGAACCGACCGAACGAGAACAACTACCGCTTCTATCCCGATCTGGATCTGGAGCCGAAGGTGTTCACCGAGCCGATCAGCGGACGGCAGTGGGAGATTTACCCGTTCAATACGGAGAACCCGATGGAGGGTGACCCGGTCCTCGAGAACGCCACCGGCCTGCTGATGCGCCACTGCCAATGGATGCTCGACGACATCGGCATCGACGGCTTCCGGCTCGACGCGATCAAGCATGTGCCGCAGTGGTTCTGGAACGAGTTCTACGACGCAGCGGTCTTCGATCGACGCAAGAACCCGGACGGTTCGACCGGCACCGCGTTCAGTTTCGGCGAGGCGGTCACCGACCCCGGCACGATGCTGTCGTACGTCCGCAAGGACGGCTTCGGCTTCCGGGACACGCTCGATCTGAACGGCGCAGGAGCGGTGCGGAACCTCGTCAACGCGCGTGGCTTCGGCAACTGGCAGGACGTACTCAACGCCCACATCGACTCCGCGGACGACGGGTTCAACAACGGCAGCGTCGGTGTGAACCATGTCTACTCGCACGACAACGGCTCGAACGGCGACGGCGGCAGCGCTCCCGTACTTCCGTTCGATGACAAGGCGGCGTGGCACGCGTTCGCGTACATCCTGATGCGCCCCGGTCCCTCGATCGTGTACTACAACGCTCGCGAGATGCACGACCGCTTCCAGTTCCGCGGCTTCTGGCCGAGGGAAGGCAACCCGGAAGCGCTCGGCGTCGACAAGAACGGCTCCTCGCTCAATCCGAGGCTGATCGACCTCGTAAGGATCTCCAACAACTACGGGCGCGGCCAGTTCGACATCCTCTGGCTCGACGGCGATGTGATGGTCTTCCAGCGCTCCGGGAACGGGGCGGCGAACGTGTTGGTCGGCGTCAACGACTCGTTCGCTTCGGGATTCGATACCCGCTCCGTCGTAACCGGTTTCCCGCAGGGTACGATCCTGCAGGAGCTGACCGGCAACGCCGCCGACCCGTCGGTCGATCCGAGCAACGCGATCTTCGACACGGTCACGGTGGGCGCGAACGGTGTGGTGACGATCCGGGTGCCGCGCAACAAGACGAACGCTTTCGAGCATAACCGTGGCTATGTCGTTTACGGTCCAGCCGCGCCAAGCGGGACGCTCACTGTTTCACCGACGACGATGACCCTTCCGGCGAGTTCGCCTTCGGCGCCGGTCTACAGCCGGCGGCTCGCGACGGTTCCGGTTGTTCAGGCTGCGAGCATGTCTGTAACGCTCACCACCACGCAGACCGATCCGCAGGACCCCAACACCGATGACAACGCGATTTTTCGGGTCGGCCGCGGCTACGTCGATCTGAACAACAGCGGCACTTGGGACATCGACTCTGGCGAGTTCCGCGGCTGGGAGCAGTTCACGACGATCAACGCGCCATTCTTCGGCAATCCGGGTGCGGGGCAGGGCCTCTACCGCCAGATCGTGGACACCTCGGTCCTTCCCGAGGGATATAACTATCTCAACGCCGTTGCCTTTCGGAATCGCAACGCTGGCGATCCGATCACCGGTGATTTCCGCAAGGTGATCTACGTCGATCGTGAGGATCCGGATGTCTCCGTCGAACCGATCGGCGTGGACTGCGTCAGCGGTTCGGGTACGCTTCGATTCACGAACGAAGACGGCACCGTGACCGACATGTGGGTCTTTCTCAACCTGCCCGACGGTGCTCCAATCCCGCCGCTGAACGCTTCCAGCAAGGCCTTCGACTTCGATCGGGGCGTGTTCATCTTCCCTTTCAATGGCCTGGCCGGCGGGGCGAACTCGGTCACCGTCGTGACGCAGGAGCGCCCGATGGGCATGCTGGTTCGTGAATCGGTCACGGGTCTGGACTTCTCCGTCGGCGGCCAGACCGGTGATGTGAACTTGGACGGGATCGTCGACTCCGAGGACCTCTACGCGATCGAACTCATCAGCGAGTTTGTCTGCGAAGCGGACATCAACGGCGATGGGACCGTGAACAGTGTGGACGCGGAACTGCTCGCGGACCTCATCCGCGACGGCGAAACCGCTGATATCGACAGCCGCGACTGAGTGCGGATCCGCCGTCGCGATCTGCACGGGTCAGGCGGAGGCTTTCGCCTCGGCTTCGGCCTGTTCCTTGCGCCGGCGCTTCAGTTCGGCGTCGATGAAGCCGTCGAGGTCGCCGTCCATCACGCCCTGCACGTTGCCGGTCTCGTGACCGGTCCGGTGGTCCTTCACTCGGTTGTCGTAAAAGACATAGCTGCGGATCTGCGCACCCCAGCCTCGTGAGACATCTCCGCCGGACGCGTCCTTAATCTCCTTGGCGCGTCGTTCCTCTTCGAGTTCCTCGAGTTTGGCCTGGAGGATCTCGAGTGCCTGACGCCGGTTCTGCTGCTGGTCGCGGTGCGTTGAACTGACGACCATAAAGCCGGTCGGTTTGTGCACAAGGCGGATCGCGGATGCGACCTTGTTCACGTTCTGGCCGCCGGGACCGGACGACCGAGCAAAGGCGGTGATCTCAAGGTCCTTCTCGGGGATGTCGATGGTGGTGTCGGCGAAAACCGGCGTCACGTCGACGGTGGCGAACGAAGTCTGGCGCTTGCCCTGCGAGTTGAACGGACTGACCCGCGCCAGGCGATGGGCGCCGCGTTCGCACTTGAGCAGACCAAACGCGAACGCGCCTTTGACCAGGAACGTCACAGAGTCGAGGCCGACCTCGGTGGCGTGCGAGATCTCGATCTCCTCGACTTTCCACTCGCGGTGGTATTTGTCGAAGAACATGGAGTACATGCGATAGAGCATGTCGCACCAGTCGTTGGCTTCGGTGCCGCCGTCGCCGGCGGAGATGGTCAGGTAGCAGTCGCGATGGTCGTGCCTGCCCGAGAGCAGGCTGAGCATCTCGACCTTCTCCATCTTCGTTTCGAGCTTGAACAGCTCCTCATCGGCCTCGACCAGCAGGTCCTGATCGTTGACCTCTCGGGCCATCTCGTAGGCGACCTTCGCGTCTTCGAAGGTCTCGATGACCTTGGACAGCGGCTCGACCTGGGCCTTGACCGTCTTCATCTCGCCGACGGTCTTCTGGGCCTCTTCGGGGTTGTCCCAAAAGTCTGTAGCGCCCATTCGCTCTTCGAGCTGGGCGAGTTTGGCCTGCTTCACGTCGTAGTTAAAGAGAGTCGCGCATCGTTACAATGCGCGCCTCGAGATCGGTGATGACGGACTGATGCGAGTCGTAGTGCATGGGTCGCGGATTGTAACACGGGCAGGCGTTTCTGCGTGTTCGCCAGATTTCTTCGGTCGAGGAGCGAAACCGAGGATCCGGTGCCGTTTCGATTGCGGAGAACCGTCCGGAAGCAGGGCGGTACGACCAACGAAAGCCCTCGCACCGAAAGGAATCCCATGGTTCGGTCCCTTCTTGCCGTGACACTGGCCGCCGCCAGTCTCTCCCTCGCGTCCCCGCTCGCCCTCGGGCAGGCGGGCGGCGGCTCCGGTCGAGGCGGTCCCACGACCGGTTCAGCAGCGGGTATGACGATTAATTTCGGCGGTGGGACCGTCCGTGACTTCGTCGCTCACCTTCAGGAGCAGACCGGCGAGCAGCAGGTGGTGATCAAGAACGACCTCGCGGGTAACGCGGTGCTCCCGCCGATCAGACTGACCAACGCGAATATGCCGACAGCGATGGCGGCCCTCGAAGTGCTCGTAGACCTTGGGAGCATCGATGGGTTCGAGGTCTCCAACATCGGCGGCGCGTACATCGTTGAAGCGTTCGGCTCCGATGACGCGTCCGGATCGCTCGGAGGTGCCGACTTCGTGTTCGAAGGTGGCAGCGGTGTTGAGTTCATGTCGGCGATCAAGAAGACCTTCCCCGATGCGAATGTTGTCGCCCGCGGTGCGGCTCGTCAGGCCAACATCCCGCCGCTCAGGCTGAGCAACATCTACCTGAGCGGTGTCCTGTCCTCGCTCGACGGGATGATCATCGACGCTTCGGGCTCACAGCCGAAGCTCCGCCTTGTGGTCGAGGACAGAAGAGCACTCTTCCTCATCGACGCCATCGAGTTTTCCAGTCCGCGTGAGGAGGTTCAGTTCCGCGCCCTGTCTCTCGCCCACATCATCGGTGCCGGCGGTGTCTCGGAGGTCGACGCGCTCTCGGCGATCGAGGCCGCGATCGAAGTCGGCGGCGGCGCGGACTCCACCCGCATCCAGTTCCATGAGGAAACGTCTTTGCTCATCATCTCCGCGCCCCCCGGGGTGATCGGGATCGTCACCCAGGTCGTCAACACGCTCAGCGACGCGTCGGTCGACGCGAGGGACAAACGCGAACAACGCTCACAACTCGAGTCGGAGATCACCGTGGCGCACTCGCGGTTGGAGTACTTCTCCGAGGTACTCTCCATCGCGGAACAACGATCCGAACGGGCGACTGCAGCGTTCGAAGCCGGCCAGATAAGCGAATCTCAGGTGCACGAGCATCGGCTCCAGGCGTTGGAGGCCCGCGCCGAGGTCAAGGAAGCAGAAGCCCGGCTGATGCAGTTGGAGCGCAGACTGCGGGCCTACGAGTAAGTCGCGCGATCCCCCAAGCGTGCCCGCCACCCAGAGCCAACCCTTGATTCCTGCAGCAAGCCCTGCCACGGGAGCTTGGCCGCCGCCCGTCTGGGGTGAGCTCACCCAGCGGTTCGCCGACGGCGATGGCGAAGCGCTCGGCGCGATCTTCGAGATTTTGTTCGATGAACTCGTCTTAGATCTGCGCCGGACCACCGGGCGAGACGATGCGTTTGCTGCGGATGCCGTTCAGGATGCGTTCACGAAGGCGATCAGGGGATTGCCCGTGATGGAGACTCGAGGACAGGTCAAAGCCTGGTTCGAGCGAACCGCGACCAACGCCGCGATCGATCGCATCCGGGCAGAGAATCGGCGTCGAGCCCGAGAGCGGCGTTCAGCCCCATCGGAAAGGCAGCATCGCGACGAGCACGCCGAGATCAATGAGTCGCTCGAAGCGTTGCAGCGACGACTGGCCGAAATCGATGAGCACAGCCGGTTTCTCATCGATGCGCGCATTCGCTTCGGCTGGACCCTCGAACGGATCGGTCGAGCGATCGGCCTGCGGGCCGGTGCCGTGGACGGTCGCCTGCGTCGAGTGATGAACGGTCTTGGGAGTTCGGAGAGCAACACATGAACACACCGCGACACCAATCGGATAGAGACGATCGGCTCGCGTCGCTACTCGACGAGCAGCGCCGCGTCCGCCGGCGTCGTCGCCTCACAGGGGCCTCCACCGCCTCGGTGCTCGTCGCCGCGCTTGCCGCGGGCTTCCTCTGGTCGCTCGGCCCGGGTCAGCAGAGCGGCCCGCCCAAGCCAGCGCCCGTCGCGACCGGCGTACACGAGCAGTTCCCCGGCGTCGTCGAGGACAAGAGCCGAGAATTGGCGGTCGTCGAACGCGTTCGTGGTACGCAGCCGAGGATTATCGAACGAGCGCTGCCCAGGAAGTTGAAGGTCGAGCGCATCACCGATGTCGACCTGCTCATCGCGATGCGAAGGCAGGGGGTTTCGGCCGGCATCTTGCGAATCGGCGACCGTACAGAGATCGCGCTGAACACTCCGGACGAGAGGGGCCTGTTCGTCTTCCCCGACGACTCAGCGGAGTGAGTCGACGAACTCCCGAAGTCGTTCGATGCCTTTCTCGATCTGCTCGGTCGCACAGGCGTACGTGAGGCGGCAGCATTTCTCGCCGCCCGTCCCGAAGTCTTCGCCGGGGACCAGCGCGACGTGATGTTCATCGAGCAGGGCTTGGGAGAACGCGAGCGCCGAGTCGATCCGGGTGCCCTTCGGCGATGACTTGCCGAAGTGGGCCGAAACATCCGGGAAGGCGTACATCGCGCCGGTCGGGCGCGGGCAGACGAGGCCATCGATCGCCGTCAGCCCGTTGTACATGACCTCGGCCCTTTGCTCGAAAGTCGATCGCAGGTGCTCGACGAAGTCCTGGCACTGCTCGAACGCGACGCGAAGCGTTGGCAGGATGAATGTCGGGATGGCCGTGGTGGATTGGGACTGGAGTTTGGCGGTCGCTTTGGCGACCTCTACCCCGAAATCGCCCGAGCCGGCGAAGTAGCCGACCCGCCAGCCGGTCATGGCGTAGGCCTTTGACAACCCGTTGACGGTCAGCACGCGCTCGCTGATCGACGGTATTGACCCGATGGAGGAGTGCTCCTGCCCGTCAAAGACCAGCTTTTCGTAGATCTCGTCCGTGACCACGACCAGGTGTGGGCAGCGGGGGGCCGGGCCGGTGGTGACTCGCTCGATGACCGCGCCGAGCGCACGGATTTCGTCAGGGGAGTACATCGTTCCGCAAGGATTGCTCGGCGAGTTCAGGACGAGCACCCGTGAATCCGGCGACAGGGCCTCGTCGAGCTGCTCCGGAGTCATCTTGAAGGCGGTTTCTGGCGTTGTCACGACCTCGTGGACCTCACCCCCGGCGAGTTGGGCCTGCGGCGCGTAGCTGACCCAGGCCGGGACCGGCAGAATGACCCGTCGGGCCTCGCTGCCGTCGCCGGCGGGGTCGAGCAGGGCCATGAACAGGTTGAACAGGCTCTGCTTGCCGCCGGTCGAGACGACCACGTGTTCGGGTGTGACACCGGGGATGCGGTTCTCGGCCGTCAACTTCTCCGCGATAGCACTTCGCGAGTCGCTGTCCCCCGGAACCGGGGCATACCTGGTCATGCCGTCGGCGATGGCCTTCTTTGCGGCCTCCTTGATCGGCTCCGGCGTGTCGAAATCCGGCTCGCCAGCGGCGAAGGACAGCACATCTACCCCGGCCGCCTTGAGCTCCTTCGCTCGGGCTCCGACGGCGAGAGTCGCCGAGGGGCGGAGGGCTCGGACGCGAGCCGCGAGGGGGCGTGGACCGGTGAGCGTCTTGGTGGAGGTCGCCATAGGAACGGCATGGTATCGCTGGCTGGCCGCCGCGCGACTCCGAACCAACGCGGCGTCGGCTCATTTGCAAAAATCTGCCGTCATCACTAGACTTTTCGCGGGAATCGTGTGGATTTCCAACTATTGCTGCGCCCGGTTCGCACCTTCCGTGCGATGTCCCTGCATGTGGGTCGGGGGTGGCTAGCAGAGGCTCGTAAGAAGACAATGGCTATTTCCGAAGCACGTAAGGCAGAGATCATCAAGGAATTCGCGACCCACGAGGGCGACACCGGCTCGCCCGAGGTCCAGATCGCGGTGCTCACAGAGAACATCCGCGAATTGACCGAGCACCTTAAGGAGCACCGTCACGACTTTTCGTCGCGGCGAGGGCTGCTCGCGATGGTCTCGAAACGCAACCGCCTCTCCGGCTACCTGAAGAAGACCGACCGGGATCGCTACCTGACGCTGATCCAGAAGCTCGGTCTGCGTAAGTAACTCAGCAGACAGCGCGACCGGCATCGGGCCGGTCGCTTTTTTAATCCGCTGGCCTTGCCACGCCTGAACGGCAGCAGGCCGCAGGCAACACGGCTCCTGTTGCACCCGGCCTTCTGCTCTTCGAGAGCGTCGGCAGCGGACCAGCACATTCGGGCAGTTCGATGTGTTCCACCTCCGGCTTCGGAGGCAGCGGCCATCGATACGCTCCGAAAGGCAACGCAGAAGATGAAACAGATCAAAGTCGAACGCGAAATCGGCGGTCGCACACTCACTCTCGAGACCGGCAAGGTCGCCAAACTCGCCAACGCCGCGGTCCTCGCCACCTACGGCGGCACGACCGTGCTCGCCACCGTCGTCCGCGCGGACCCGCGTCCGGGACTCGACTTCTTCCCCATGCAGGTCGATTACCGCGAAAAGCTGACCGCGGCGGGCAAGTTCCCCGGTGGCTTCCGTAAGCGCGAGGGCGCTCCCAACGAGAAGGAAATCCTCACCATGCGGATGATCGATCGCCCGATCCGTCCGCTGTTTCCCGACGGCTTCATCGACGAGGTTCAGATCCAGTGTTGGGTCATGAGCCACGACGGCGAGAACGATTCCGACATCATCGCCGCCACCGCCGCGTCGGCCGCCCTTTCGATCTCCGACGCACCGTTCCAGGGTCCGACCGCGACCGTGCGCGTCGGCCGGATATTTACCGACGACGGCGCTGCTTTCATCATCAACCCGACCGGCACCCAGATGGAGTACTCCGATCTGGACCTCGTGCTCGCGGGGCATGACGACGGCATCAACATGATCGAGGTCGGCGCGGCCGAAGTCGCGGATGAAGATGTCCACGCCGCCATTGAGTTTGGCTACGACTATGTGAAGGAGACGCTCGGCCTCATCGGCGAACTCGTGAAGAAAGCCGGTCAGAAGAAGCGCGACGGCAATTCCAACCTGCCGGACGACGACGTCGTCGCGCTAGTCAAAAAGGAGTGCGAGACCAAACTCACCAAGGCTCGCCAGATCAAAGGCAAGCACGAGCGAGGCGAGGCGGTCGCGGAACTCCGCAAGCAGCTCCTCGAAAAGCACTTCCAGATCAAGGAAGACGGCACCGTCGGCGAGTACGAGACCTCGAAGAAGCGCCACTCGATGGCGAAGGAGGCTTTCCGTACGCTTGAGAAGAAGGTGACCCGCAAGCTGATCGTCGACAAGTCGATCCGCGCCGACGGTCGCGATCTCATGGAGATCCGTCCGCTGGAGATGGAGATCGGCGTGTTCAAGCACACCCACGGCTCGGCGATGTTCCAGCGCGGCGAGACGCAATCGCTGGTTTCGTGTGCCCTCGGCACCGGACGCGATGAACAGATCGTCGACGGCCTGATGCCCGAGTACTCCAAGAAGTTCTACCTTCACTACAACTTCCCGCCGTTCTGTGTCGGCGAAGCGGGTCGCATCATGGGCCCGGGCCGCCGCGAGATCGGCCACGGCGCCCTCGCCGAACGCTCGCTCGCCGGCATCATGCCCAGCCCGGAGGATTTCCCCTACACCGTGCGTCTGGTCAGCGATATCACCGAGTCCAACGGCTCGTCGTCGATGGCCTCGACCACCGGCGGATGCCTCGCGCTGATGGACGCAGGTGTCCCGATCACGAACACCTGCGCGGGAATCACCGTCGGTCGCTTCACCGACGAGAAGGGCAAGAAGGTCGTCCGGGTGCTCGACATCATCGGCGAAGAGGACTTCTTCGGTGATATGGACTTCAAGATCTGCGGCACGCGTGAAGGCATTACCGGCATCCAGCTCGATCTGAAGGCGCGCGGACTCGATCTCGACGAGATCAAAGCCTGCTTCACCGAGGCACGCGAGGGCCTTGAGCACCTCATCACCGAGATGGAGAAGGTCATCGCCGAGCCGCGCGAGGACATCTCGCCGAACGCGCCGCGCATCGTGAGTCTCAACATCGACCCCGACAAGATCGGCAAGCTGATCGGCCCAGGTGGCAAGAACATCCGCTCGATCCAGGACCGTTACGGTGTGAACGTCGAAGTCGAAGACGATGGCACCGTCCTCATCTCGTCCGCGGATGGCCCGTCCCTCGAAGGCGCGCTCAGCGAAATCGAGGCGGTCACCGCGGTCATCAAGGTCGGCACGATCTACAACGGCAAGGTCGTTTCGATGAAGGACTTCGGCGCGTTCATCGAGCTCGCGCCCGGCACCGACGGCATGTGCCACATCTCGGAACTGGCCGATGGCTTCGTGAAGAATGTGAGCGATGTCGTTTCTGTGGGTGATGTCGTCAAGGTCAAGGTCATCAACGTTGACGATCAGGGCCGGATCAAACTCAGCCGCAAAGCCGTGCTGAAAGACGAAGCCAAGGAAGAAGAAGCGGTCGCGGCCGACTGATTCCCTCGGTGACTTGTCCACAAAGATCTGCAGGCCCCGCGATCGGCGGGGCCTGTTTTCTTTCCAGAAATCGTGTCACCGGGTGGGGATATACAAAACAGTTATTGAACCTTGCTTCCGCGCGCAGTAGTTTCGGTTCGTGCGGTGCCCCGGCGCCCACTCCTCGGATCCGTCGGTTTGTGAGGGACGAGCATGAGCGAATCCAAAGTTGAGGCCGAACTCCATCGCGTTGAAGGAACCGTGAAGTGGTTCGATCCGCGCAAGGGCTTCGGGTTCATCGTGGGACCCGAGGGTCAGGATGTGTTCGTCCATTACTCGCAGATCGAGGGCGATGGTTTCCGGGTTCTCAAAGACGGTGCCGCGGTGGAGTACGACGCGGAGAAGACCGAGCGCGGGTGGCATGCGACGCGCGTCTCACGGGTGGAGTCACCGGAGGTCGAAGTTCGCAAGATCACCCCTTCCACCCGAAATCCCCGTCGGGTGAAGTAGAGGAAGAGCCCCACGCCGACGCGCACCACCGGTATCGTGTTCCGCTATGGCTGTGCTGCAGGGTGTTCTCATCGGATTGGCAATCGGAACCGTGATCGGTGTACCGGTCGTCTGGTTCGAGTTGAAGCGCCAGATCAAGCGAGCCCGTGCCGCGGAGCGACGCGCCCGCAACGCCGAGCGGCTGGCGGAGATCGGTGCCATGACAGCGGGCCTCGCTCACGAGATCAAGAACCCGCTGTCGACGATCGGGCTGAACGCCG
>Ga0070727_10002559_pt1 | contig 17434 bp, 13 predicted proteins | sample tdAd472_FD_66722 | JGI IMG/M metagenome (GOLD analysis project Ga0070727, IMG submission 66722) | Marine sediment microbial communities from the Atlantic coast under amendment with organic carbon and nitrate - tdAd47.2 | ecosystem: Environmental > Aquatic > Marine > Coastal > Sediment | place...
TGCGATGTTCTGCCCATCACCGACCGCAACGCAGAGACGATCACCGTGCAGGTCTACGAGCAGGACGGCAGCAAGACCGAACTCTTCTTCGATCTCACCCCCGTCGGCGATGGCACACTCAAGGGCCCCGGGCGTTATGTCACCGAGGGCCTCGAGCAGACGCCACGATCGGCAAAGATCGGGCAGATTGTCCGGCTCAGCGATGAAAACTGGATCGGGCACGGCGGGCTGATCGTGGGCGAGATCACCGCTGTCGAGCCCTCACCCCAGAGCCCGCTCCGCCCCGTGATTACCGTCAAACCCGTCGTCGATACCCGGCGGGTTTCGAGCGTTGTGGTCCGCGTGCCCGGGAGCGCATCATGAGCTGGGGTGTGTACGCGGTAGCGCTCTGGCTGCTCATCGGGCTCGAGGTCGGGCTGCGCGGCGTGCTGCGCGTGGGCGACACGGGCGTCGCGCCCAGCTTCGTTTTGCCGCTGGTCGTCTTTGTCGGTTTGTATGCGCGCACGCGCGTCACGACGACAGCCGCCCTTGTCGCCGGGCTCCTGATCGATCTCACCTCACCCGTCACGCTCCAGGGCGGCGGCACCGCGATTATCTTGGGGCCAAACGCGCTCGGGTTGGTGCTGGCAAGCCAGCTTGTGCTGGGCGCACGCGGGCTGGTGTTTCTTAATTCACCCGTCACGCTCATCGTGCTGACGCCGCTTGCTGGCATGGTGTGGCAGATCGTTGTCACCGCCGCGTTCGGCGCTCGCGAGCTCTACGACCCCATCGGGTTTCACGCGGGAAGCCAGCTCACACAGCGGCTCTTTATCGCCGCGTACTCGGCAGTCCCTGCGCTCGTGCTCTGGTGGCCCCTGCGCAGCATCAGCACACTCTTCGGCTTCGATGCCCCACACACCGGGCGCTACACCATGGGCCGCCGCTAAAGCCTGAAAGATCCATACGAGGTCACATCGCCCGCAGCATGTCCAGTGTGATCTGCTCACTCGACTCAACCACAATATCCGCCCGACTCATCTCAGCTGCGCTCACAGAGTGGCACACCCCCACCACCTTCAATCCCGCACTTTTGGCGGCCGTCAGTCCCGTCGGTGTGTCCTCGATCGTCACGCAGCTTGCGGGGGCAACGCCGAGTTTCTCCGCGGTCATGCGGTAGCCCGCCGGGTCAGGCTTGGCCTGCTCCACATCGTCGGCGGTCACGATATGGCGGAACAGATCGAGAAGCTCAAACCGATCCAGTATCCGCTCGATCTCGACCCTTGCGGCGCCCGAGCAGACCGCGATCGGCAGCGCCCGAGCTGATTCGCGGATCAGCCTGATCGTGCCCGGGAACGCTTTCACCTCGCCTTGGTCGATCATCTCAAGCACAAAACTCTGCTTGGTGGACACGATCTCCGCCAGCCGTTCGGGCACCAGCAGCAGCCCGCCCATCTCGGCGATCACGCGGAACGTGTCCCGATCATCCAGACCGATGATCCGGGTCATGTAGTCCTCGTGCGTGAACGGCACACCCAGCATCTGGGCCACCCGGGTGATCGCCCGCTCGTGCACGGGCTCGGAATCGGCGATCACGCCGTCAAAATCGAAGATCAGGGCTTCCATGCAGGCCACTCTACCGGCTCCCAGAGCGGGGCGGGGACGTACACTCAGGGCATGCACGTGTACCTCTTTGACGACGGCAAGGGCAAGCTCGCACCTCTCACAGATCTGAGGCCCGCCTTCGCTGTCCGCACGGGCGCAGCAACAACGATCGAACGCATCGATCAGATGCTGGGCGATGACGACGAGCTCACCGGCCTCTTCGTGCCCGACCACCTCAAAGCCATCGTCGAGGAGGCCTACGAGCTGCCCGTCAATGAGGAACTCACCGGAATCGATTCGGTCCTGCTCATCAACGGCCGCTGCCCGCTCCCGCCGGGCGATCTCTCCAAGATCAAGCCCGGCACGATCCTCGTCGAGCATCACGGCGACAAGGACACCGAACCCGCGGTCGTACTGGCCTGCGTCAAGCCCGACGTTGCCGCGACCATCATCCGCGGCGATGTCCCGACCTCGGGCATCACCGCGACCAAAGAGCACCTGCTCCTTCGCCGACCCTGGGACATCCGCAGATTCCGCGATGTCTCGATCAAGCACGACCTGGCGAGGCTCATCCAGATCCCGGGCTCGGGCCTGCCCGCTGGTACACTGCAGCGCGGCTCGCACCCCGTTGTCATCCGCTCGGGCGCCGACGTCTGGCCCGGCGTCACGTTCGACACAACCAACGGCCCCGTGGTCATCGCCGCCGGCGCAACCATCCGCCCGGGCGTCATCCTTGTCGGTCCGACCTACATCGGTGAGGACTCAACCATCCTCGATCATGCGCTCATCAAAGCGCACACCGCTATCGGCCCTCGCTGCAAAATCGCGGGCGAGGTTGGCGGCACCATCTTCCAGGGCCTTGCCAACAAAGCACATGAGGGGCACCTGGGCGACTCGTGGGTCGGCGAATGGGTCAACTTCGGCGCAGGCACCAACAACTCAAACCTGCTCAATACCTACGCCGAGGTTATCGCCAAAGCGACTTCTAACGGCTCGCACGAGCGCACGGGCCAGACCTTCCTCGGCTCGATCGTGGGCGACCACGTCAAGTTCGCGATCTCGACGCGCATCATGACCGGGGCTGTCATCCACACCGGCGCGATGTGGGCCGCCACCCCGCCCGTCGTCGGCTGCATCGACCCCTTCACCTGGGCCACGGATGCGGGCGTCTCCGCATTCCGCCTGCCCCGCTTTATGGACACCGCCAAGGTCGTCATGGCCCGCCGAGGTGTCGAACCGAGCGAGGCGTATCTGGAGCGGGTCAGGCATCTGCACGACCACGCTTCCGGAGTCTGCGACTCGTGAGCGGCCGTCCCACCCTCTACATCATCGACGGCTACGCCCAGTTCTTCCGCGCTTACCACGCCATCCGCACGCCCATGACCAGCCCCGTCACGGGCGAGCCCACGAACATGACCTTCGGCTTCGTCGGCATGCTGCTCAAGCTCCTCCGCGGGCAGGAAGCCCGCATGCAGGACGTGGGAGGCCCGCCGACCTACGCCGCCGTTGCGCTCGATGTCTCGGGCGATCGCGGCACATTCCGCAGCCAGCTTTACACCGAGTACAAGGCCAACCGCGACGCCCCGCCCGAGGACCTGAGGCCCCAGGTCGACCGGTGCCTTGCGATGCTGGGCGAGCTTGGCATGCCCGTCATCGGGAGCGAGGGCTACGAGGCCGACGACGTCATCGCCGCGATCGCCGAGCGGATGAAGAGGGAACACCCGGACATGCTCATCCGTGTGATCAGCAAGGACAAGGACCTCAAGCAGCTCCTCAAGCCGGGCCAATTCGAGATCTACGACATCCACCACGACACGGTGATCGATGTGGATGCGCTCAAGGCCGACACGGGCCTGACGCCCGATCAGGTCGTGGACATGCTCACGCTCATGGGCGACACCGCAGACAATGTGCCGGGCGTGCCGGGCGTCGGCCCCAAAACCGCGGCCCAGCTTCTCGTCGAGTTCGGCACACTCGACGCGGTCCTCGCCGAGGTGCAGGACGAAAGCAAGCCAAAGAAAGAGTGGATCATCAAGGGCAAGCGCCGCGAGAACATCGCCGCCGCCGCTGGCATGCTCCCTCTCTCCAAAGACCTCGTCACCCTCCGCGCCGACACGCCGATCGATTTCGACCTCGAAGCGTGCAGACTCATCAGCCTCCAACCCAAGAAAATCGAACCGATCGTCCGCGAGCTCGGCTTCAACCGACTCCTCGACGAAATCAAAGCCCTCACCGGTGGCTCTTCCGAGCCCGCAGCACCCGCCCAAGCCAAGAGCAGATCCAAACCCAAAGACCCCGGCGGCTTCGGCGGCCTCTTCGATCAGACACCCGCCGACGACACAACGCAGGTCGCCGAGGGCGACTACACCATCGTGAGCACAAAGAAAGAACTCGACGCGCTCGTCAAAGAACTCATGAGCGCCAAGGCCATCGCCCTCGACACCGAGACCACGCACATACGCCCGATGCTCGCAAAGCTCGTGGGCCTGAGCTTCTCGACCAAGCCCGGCACGGGGTGGTACGTCCCCGTCCTCGCACCCGAGGGAGAGAAGCATCTCGACGAGTTGGCCGTCCTCGATGCACTCCGCCCGATCATCGAAGACGAGACCAAGCCCAAAGTCGGCCACAACCTCAAGTACGACTTGATCGTTCTCCGCCGCGCGGGCATCGAGCTCCGAGGCCTGTGCACACCGGGCTCCTGCGACACGATGGTCGCAAGCTACCTCATCGACGCCTCGCGACCGAGCCACTCGCTCGACAATCTCTCCCTTGCTCTTCTCAACCGCACGAACGTCTCGATCAAAGACCTGATCGGCTCGGGCAAGAACCAGAAAAGCTTCGACCAGGTCCCGCTCGCGCAGGCCGGGCCCTACGCCGCCGAGGACGCCGACGTCTCGCTCCAGCTTGCGCACATCATGCTGCCCGAACTCAAGGAAAAAGAACTCCTCAAACTCGCGCACGAGGTCGAGTTCCCACTCGTCGAGGTGCTCGCCGAGCTCGAGTACAACGGCATCCTCGTCGACCCATCCGAGCTCACCCGCCAGCACGAACGCCTCGAGGGCGAGATCAAACGTCTCCGCGCCGAGATCGAGGACGAGGCCTACTCCTCGCTCAACCGCGGCTTCGATCCCGATTCACCCAAGCAACTCGCCGGCATCCTCTTCAACAAACCCACCGACGCCGACCCGGGCCTCGGGCTCCGCGTCATCAAGCGAGGCAAGACAGGCCCCTCCACCGACGCAGAAGTCCTCGACAAACTCGTGCAGGACGCCTCGATCGAGACAAAGCTCCCCCAGCTCGTGCTCGATTACCGCCAGCTCACCAAGCTCGTCAACACCTACCTCGTCAATCTCACTGAAGAGATCCACCCCGAGACCGGGCGCATCCACGCGAGCTTCAACCAGACCGTGGCCGCGACCGGCCGCTTGAGTTCGAGCGATCCGAACCTCCAGAACATCCCGATCCGCACCGACGTCGGCCGCGAGATCCGCAAAGCCTTCGTCGCGCCCGAGGGCTTTGTCCTCATCAGCGCCGACTACTCGCAGATCGAACTGCGCCTGCTCGCGCACCTCTCGCAGGACAAAGCGCTCATCGAGGCCTTCCGCGATGGGCAGGACATCCACCGAGCCGTCGCCGCCCAGATCCACGGCATCGCGCTCGACGATGTCACCAAAGAGCAGCGCAGCGGCGCCAAGATGGTCAACTTCGGGATCGTTTATGGCGTCACACCCTTCGGGCTCGCGCGCAGGCTGGGTGTCTCCAACACCGAGGCCGCCGAAATCATCGACGGCTACAAGAAACGCTTCCCGGGCATCACCACGTTCCTGGCCGAGTGCATCGTGCAGGCCCAAGAACAGGGCTACGTCGAAACGATGCTCAAACGCCGACGCCCCGTCCACGAGATCGACGCCCGCAACCCGGCCCGCCGCGCCCTCGCCGAACGCATCGCGATCAACAGCGTCGTCCAGGGCTCCGCCGCCGACCTCATCAAGCTTGCGATGATCGACCTGCATCGTCGTATCGGCTCTGCCTCCCTCTCCCCCCCGGGGAGAGGGCCGGGGAGAGGGGCTTCCCAAACTCACGAACTGCTCCCCCAAAGCGTGCGCATGCTCCTGCAGATCCACGACGAACTCGTCTTCGAGTCGCCCAAGGATGTCGCAGACGAAGCCATGAAGCTGATCGTGACCCGCATGGAGTCGGCGATGGAGCTGGATGTACCCCTGGTGGTCGATGCCGCGGCGAGCGGGAACTGGTTTGAGGGCAAGTGATGGCCCGGTCTATTCAGCAAGAACGAGACTACAAATTAAAGCTCTGCCGGCGTTATCTAACAATCTTTGAGATCTTTGTTCTTTATCTCATTGTTGACTACATGGCCTTGCGACTGACAGACAGCGGCGGCAACTTGCACTGGCAGAACCGCTACAGCAAAGAGAATGTCGTTGCCCGATTCGATTACTGGCCAAACGCTAATCCGCCTCGGATCAAGTTAGATTATTACAGGCCAATTTACGGATCACGAGTACAGTACTACGTTCCACCACCAGGTTCGATTACTGTGCTCGAATCTTCACGCTTACCATTCTGGGCACCCATTCACAAGGATCAGCCTGAGATTATTGCTATAGATTACTCCACTGGGTATACCCAGATCCCTTTCAACTTTGAAACCCGAGCAATGGCATTGATTGAATCGCTCGACGGAGTTGATGCGTTAAGCTTTCATGCCTTGCTCGTTGATGCCTCAAAGCCGAAGAGGCTGAACTATTTGGGAATGGCAAGAACAGCATTGGCATTCATCTGTGCTGTAGGAATCGGGATAACCATTCCCCTATTCGTCGCACAACTACTGATAGCCCGAACGCTTTCTCGATTGATTCGATTGAACTCATGCACCTGCGGCTACTCCCTCACAGGCCTCACCTCCCCCACCTGCCCAGAATGCGGCCGAACGATCGTCGCCCCACCTGCCCAGCAATCCACTACACTGGGCTCATGAGAAACCTGCTCCTCGCTGCCCTCGCCGTTGTCGCAACCCAAGCCCACGCCCAGCCTGACTTCGTCTTCGTCAACGCCCGCGTCTACACCGTCGACGACGGCTTCACGGTCGCCCAGGCGTTCGCTGTCGAGGACGGCATGTTCGCGGCCATCGGCTCCAACGACGACGTCCGGGCCTCGATCGGGATCTCGACCAAGGTCATCGACCTCGGGGGTCGCACCGTGCTGCCCGGGCTCATCGACGCACACGGGCACATGGCCGGGCTGGGGAATCTGCAGCTCGGCGTGCTCGATCTTGCGGGCACGACCAGCTACGACGAGGTCATCCACCGCGTCATCGAGCGAGCCGAACAGGCCGAGCCGGGCGAGTGGATCATCGGCCGAGGCTGGGACCACGAGAGCTGGCCGGACAAAGAGCTCCCGACGCACGAGCGACTGAGCCAGGCCGTGCCCGACAACCCGGTTTGGCTGAGCCGCGTCGACGGGCACGCGGGCCTTGGCAACGCGCGGGCGATGGAACTTGCCGAGGTTTCGGAAGGCTCATCAGCGCCCAGCGGCGGCGAGATGCTGCGAGATCAAGACGCCCGGCCGACGGGCGTTTTCGTCGACAACGCCATGGCGATGATCGGGCGCGTTATTCCCGCAGGCGGCGCCAGCGGCGAGGACCTGATTCTTGCCGCCCAGAAGCTCTGCCTCGAAGCGGGCCTCACCGGCGTGCACGATGCGCGTGTTGGGGCGGACATGATCGAGGTTTACCAGCGACTCGAACGCGAACGCAAGCTGCACGTCCGCGTTTTCGGCATGGTCCGCGGCAACCAGGCCATGCAATGGTTCGACGAGCACGAGCCCTACACCGGCTCATTCTTCTCGATGCGCGCCACGAAGCTCTACATAGACGGCGCGATGGGTTCCCGCGGCGCGTGGCTGCTCGAGCCCTACTCGGACCGCCCCACCGACGCCGAGGGCAAGCCCTACACGGGGCTGGCTGTCACTGAACCCGACTTTGTCAAAGCGGTCGCGGAGCACGCGCTGACCAAGGGCTACCAGGTCTGCACGCACGCCATCGGCGACCGCGGCAACCGCGAGCTGCTCGACGCATACGAATCGGCCGCTATCAGCCTTGATGCAGACTTGCGAGCTGCGCGTTTCCGGATCGAGCACGCCCAGCTCATCGCGCCAGAGGACATCGGACGCTTTGCTGAGCTCGGCGTCATCCCGTCCATGCAGCCGACGCACTGCACGAGCGACATGCGCTGGGTCGAGGAGCGCGTAGGCCCTGTCCGCGCCGACGGCGCGTTCGTGTGGCAGACGCTGCTGGCCTCCGGAGCTCGCATCGCCGGCGGGAGCGACTTCCCCGTCGAGAGCCACAACCCGTTCCTCGGTCTCTATGCCGCCGTCTCGCGCCAGAATCTGGATGAGCAGCCCCCCGGCGGCTGGCACCCATCCGAACGCATGAACCGACTCCAGGCCCTCCGTGCCTTCACCATCGACGCGGCCTACGCCGGCTTCGACGAGGATCGCATCGGCTCCATCGAAACGGACAAGCTCGCCGATTTCATCGTGATCGACCGGGATTACATGACCTGCCATACGCGCGAGATCGCGGACATCCGCGTGGTGGCGACTTATGTCGAGGGCTCGCCGGTCTATATCAACCCGAACTTCGCCGAGTAGACCCGCCCTTCCGCGTAGCCTGGCGACTCCGTACACTCTGGCCGTGACGAACACGACCCCAAAGCGCTGGACGACGCGCATGCTCCTGGCCTGGATGAACGACGCGTTCACCCAGAAGGGCATCGACTCGCCTCGCCTTTCTGCCGAGCTGCTGCTCTCCCACGTACTCGGCTGCGAACGCCTGCGCCTCTACATGGACGTCGACCGACCCGCCAACGAGATCGAACGCACCACGCTCCGCGACCTCGTCCAGCGGGCGATCAACCACGAGCCCGTGCAATACCTCACCGGCGAGGCGTGGTTCTTTGGCATGCAGCTCATGGTCGACAAGCGGGTCCTCATCCCGCGCCCGGCGACCGAAACAATCGTCGAGGCAGTGCTCCACCACTGCAAGAGCCGCCCGGGATTTGGAGGCAAGACGGGCGAGGGCGTCCTGATCGCCGACGTCTGCACCGGCTCGGGCTGCGTCGCGCTGGCGCTGGCCAAGCACCTGCCCGGGGCGCGCGTCGTCGCGACCGACATCTCGCCCGATGCGCTCGTTGTCGCCCGCGCCAACGCCGAACGCCTGGGCCTGAGCGACCGCGTCGAGTTTCTCGTGGGCGACCTGCTCGCCCCGCTGGCAGAGCACGCCAGGGCCGGACATTCCAAAAGCCTCGACTTTCTCGTTTCCAACCCGCCCTATATCCCCGACGACGAGTGGGACGCGGTCGAAGCCAACGTGAAAGACCACGAGCCCACGCTCGCGCTCCGCGGCGGTATGGATGGCCTCGCCCTCGTCCGCCCGCTCCTCAAAGAAGGCCCGCCGCTCGTCAAACCCGAGGGGCTCGTCCTGGTCGAGGTCGCGGCATCGCGCGCCGGGGAAGCGCTGGCGATCGCAGAGAGCTCGCCGCGCGTGGAGCACGCCGACGTGATGCAGGACTTTGAGGGGCTCGACCGCGTGGTCAGGCAGACTCTGGGGGCGTGAGCGCCTTGTGCACCTCGTCGATGAGGCGGGACGCCTGGAAGGGCTTGTAGAGCACGTTGCGCATGCCTTCCTGCGAAGCCCGCACGATCGAGTGGTGCGGGTCGTAGCCAAAGCCCGTCATCAGGATGATCGCCTCTTCCGGCACGATCCGGCAGGCCACGCTGAAGACCTCGTACCCGTTGCGATCAGGCATCGAGATATCGCTGATCACGAAATCGAACGGCCGATTCCCGTCGGCGGCCGAGGCCTCGAGCTCATTGATCGCGTCCTGACCCGATCGGCACAGCACGACCTCGCAGCCGCGGCGACCCAGCACATCGGCGATCATCGAGCCGATCCGCTCGTTGTCGTCGGCGATCAGCGCCCGCTTGGTGTTGAGGATTTCATCGAGCTTATCGCACTTGACCTCGTCCACACCAAGGAGCGTGTTCGGGCCGGCCGCGACGTTCTTGAGTCGGCTCCGGATCGATTCCACATCCTCGCGGATGCGGGCAAGGTGCGCCGCCGTCTGCGGGTCCTTGGCTGTCAGCCCGAGTTCCTCGGCCTCGCGGAGGATGTGCTCCAGCGGCGCCCGCAGCTCGCCCTCGAACCGTCCCGTGATCGTCGCGCCGGTCGAAGACTGCTCGATCACCAGCATATTGAGCGTCTGAAGCGCCATCGCAACGTACCGACTAAACAGCAGCACGTACTGCACATCCTGATCGTCGAAGGCGTCAACCTCTTTCGACTCGATATCCAGGACACCAATGATTTTCTCGTCGATCTGCAGCGGCACGGTCAGCGAGCTCCGCGCCTCGCTGGCGCCGATGAGGTACCGGTCGTCGGTCATCGTGTCGTGGCAGACGTAAGGCTTGCCCGTCGCTGCGACGTAGCCCATCGTGCCGTTGCCTTCCTCGGCCGGGTAGAGCTCAAGCTCAATACCTTCCTTGGTGAATCCGACCGAGATCACCGGCTCAAGGCGACCCGTGTGGTCGTCCAGCAGACGGATCGTGAAGTGGTCGTATTCGAGCACTTCCTTGGACGCCTTGGTCACACGCTCCTCGAACCAGCGCAGTCGCTGGACCGGGTTCAGCTTGGCAACCGCATCGCGGTCGAAGCGGTTGAGCCTCGCGCCCGCCTGCTCGACCGCCTTGATCTTGCGGCGGACCAAACCCGCGTGCGAGATGTCGCGGAGCACCCCCACCGCCCGGTCACCATAATTGGTCGAGCCGTCGACGATCATGGGTGTCATGCGGAGCTCGTACAGCTTGTGGGCTCCAAACTCGATCTCGCGCCGGATGATCGGGGGCTCGGCCGAGGGCGCAAAGTGCAGGTCCTGGAACGAAACAGCCGCCTCGTGGGCGGCCGTGATGACTTGCTCTTTCAATTCCTGGTCGATGACATCAAACATGCGGTTGCCCCAGAGGAGCTTGCCGCCGGCGGTGACGAGACAGAGCGCCTCGCCCACGGAGTTGAGCAGGATGTCACGCTCGTGGTCGCCAAGACCGGTCAGACCCAGATTCCCGTGGTCCACAGGGATGAGCAAATACGAGGCGTCGGAGTCCTGCTGCTGGAGCGAATCCGCGTACACGACCTCGCAGTGGTCGGCGAGGATATCGCGGAGTTCTTCCGTTTCCCCGCCGGGCGGGGTCAGAAAGACAATCTTGGGACGTACTCTGGCCATTTCGTGAGAACCGCCACTCATCTCATAGTCTTCGCGTGAGCTTAGCCGGGAGATCCCAAAATCCGCCAACTCTGACCAGCTTTGGTCCCAAATAGGTCTTTCGACCGATGCCAAACAGGGCTTGACATCGGCTAACGAGGTCCGAGTACTGTGATCGATTTATGATTGAAGTGGCAGACCTCCATCGCTGGTTCGGGTCGGTACACGCCGTCAGGGGCGTTGGCTTCTCCATTCCCGATGGCCAGGCCGTCGGACTCCTGGGCCCAAACGGGGCCGGCAAGACCACCACCCTACGCATGCTCACGGGCATTCTCCGCCCCCAGCAGGGTTCGATCAGCGTCGCCGGTGTGGATGCACTCAGGCATCCGGTCCAATCCCAGCGGCAATTCGGCTACCTGCCCGAGTCGGCACCCTCCTACCCGGAGATGGCCGTCCGATCATTCCTCCGCTATCGGGCCGGGGTTCTGGGCGTCCCCGTGCGTCGGCGCCGAAACCGTGTTCTGGCTGTGCTGGCCGAGTGCCAGCTCACGGACGTTTCCCGCCGCCGAATCGGTCAGCTCAGCAAGGGCTACCGCCAGCGAGTCGCCCTCGCAGCCGCGCTGCTCCACGATCCCAAGGTCCTGATCCTCGACGAGCCGACCAACGGCCTCGACCCCACCCAGATCCGCGAAGCCCGCTCGCTGATCGGCGATCTCGCCCAAAACCGCACCGTCCTGGTCAGCTCGCACATCCTCCCCGAGATCGAACGCACCTGCCAGCGGGTCATCATCATCGGGGCCGGCCGCGTCCTGGCCGATGGCACACCCGAAGAACTCTGCCGGAACATCGGCTCGGGCGGCTGCATCGCCGAGGTCCGCGGGCACCTGGCCGCGATCGAATTCGCCATCAAGCAGGCTCTGCCCGAATGCACGCTCGAAACCGCACCACTCGAAGAGGGCTGGTGGCACTGCACGATCCGCCCCGGTCCTGATGCTCCCAGTTCACTCGAAGCCGTGGGCATCGCCCTCGGCACCGCCAAGTGCCCGATCAGGCTTCTGCGCCCCGAGACGATCGGCCTCGAAGACGTCTTTGTCCGCGTGCTCGACGAGGCTGCCCGCAGCCCGGGAGGTGACGCGTGAGCAGCATCTTCATCCTCGCCAAACGAGAGCTCTCCTCGCTCTTCCGCACGCCTGTGGGCTGGATCGTCCTGGCGCTCTTTCTCTTCCTGACGGGCACCGTCTTCGTCTTCGGCGCACTGGCCCCGGGTCACCCCGCGACGCTCCGGCCGATCTTTGGCACCATGACACTCATGCTCGTCCTCGTCGCCCCCGCGATCTCCATGCGCCTCTTCAGCGAAGAGTTCCGCACGGGCACCTACGAGCTGCTCGCATCGAGCCCCGTCACCAGTGCCCAGATCGTCCTGGGCAAGTACCTCGGCGCACTGGCGTTTCTGATCGTCATGCTCCTGCCCACGCTCATCCACGCGGGTGTGCTCTTTCTCGTCAGTGAGCCAAACCCCGACCCGGGCCCCATCGCGGCCGGATACCTGAGCCTCTTTCTCTTCGGTTGCCTGTGCCTGGCGCTTGGCACACTCGCATCGACACTGACCGACAGTCAGACGCTCGCCTTCCTCGGCACCATGCTCACACTCATCTGCTGGGTGCTCATCACCAACATCGCCCCCCAACACTTCGAGCCCGAGATCGGATCCAAGCTGGCGGCCGCCTCGTACTCGATCCGCATCGACGACTTTGCCCGGGGCACGATCGACACCCGCCACGTCGTCTTCTTCCTCTCCATCTCCGCGGGTCTGCTCGCCTTTGCGACCACCGCCCTCGAATCGAGGAGGTGGCGATGAGCACCAACGCACCATCCAGATTCTCGCGCACAGTCGTGACCGCCATCGGCCTTCTGGCAACAACCCTGATCGTCATTGCGCTCATCGTGCTGGGTCACCGCTTCGCGTGGCGGGCCGATGTCACCAGCACCGGCGCACTCAAGCCCTCGCCCCGATCGCTTGCGGTGTTGGATTCGCTCACGGGTCAGTCCGAGATCATCCTCGCGGCCGCGATCTCCGCCCCCACGCGCGACAGGACCTCGATGGCCCGCGTGCTGGACATGCTCGACGAGCTCGAACGGGCATCCCTGAATCTGCGCACGACAGTGGTCGATACCGCCACCGCAGCCGGGCAGGAGCAGTTCGAATCGCTCATCGCCCGACTCGCGGACGAACGCGCCGAGGAGACCAAGCAAGCGGTCGCCACCACGCGATCCGCGCTGGCGTCGCTCGACGAACTCGCCGTGCAGATGAAAGACTGGGCCTCGGGCATCCAGAGCCTGCCCGAGATGCGCGAGCCAGACGCCGGGGGCGTGAACCCCTGGATCACGCCCATGACGCAGCAGGCCTCCTATTTCCGCCTCGCCTCGGGGCAGGTCACCGAGATCAGCACCCGTGTCGAGCAGCTTCTGGGTCAGCAGCTCGGCGAGATCGCGGTCCCCGATGTGGGCCAGTCGCGCCGGCTCATCACCGAAACCCACGCCGCCCTGAACCAGCTCATCCGGAATGCCACAAGCGATCTGAGCCAGCGCGCTCAGGACGAGAAGCTCTCTCCTGATGGCCGCACACAGATCCAGTCGCTCATCCGCTCGATGTCGGCCGCCGCGGACGCCTCGGCCCTCTCGATCGACGCCGCGGCGACCGGCCCCCTGCCCGTGCTCTCACGCGTGGCGCACGCGCTGGCCTCGGGCGAGGCCGCGATCGTCATCGGGCCATCTGGCGAGCTTGGCGCGATCACGATCGACCAGCTTGTTCCCAACCCGGCCCCGGGCGCGGCCCGCATCGACGCCGGACGCCACGCCGAGACGCTGCTCGTCAGCGCCTTGTCCACGACGATGTCGCCCGGCCCGCGCACAACGGCGGTCCTTGTCCACGCGAGCGAGATGCGCCTGCTCGAAGAGCGGGGCGCCCTGAGCCAGCTTCTTCGGAGCACCGAGGTCCTCGGCGTGCGCTGGCTCGAATGGCCCATCACTCTCTCGCACGAGATGCCTGTCGAGGTCGCACTGGCGGCGAAGGAACCGGGCACGGTCTTCATCGTGACGGGCCTCTCCACCACCGCCTCGGGCGGCGTCGAGCTTGCCATCCGCACCGGCTCCGTCCTCGAGCAGCTTCTCAGCGAGGGGCACTCGGTCATGGTGAATCTCGCGCCCTCGACCCTGCCGGGTGTGGGCGAGGACGACCCGATCGCTAAGCCTCTCGAGGCCCTCGGCCTCGCAGCCGACACGGGCAAACCCGTGCTCTCGGAGAGCAACGTGGGTGGTCAGCGTTTCGTCGAGTGGGAGCAACTGATCGTCCCGGGCAAGACGGGCTTTGCGCTCGCCGAGGTCATCCAGGGCCGACCCGTCCGCCTGACCTGGCCCGTGGTGATCGACCTCACGGAGGATGCGGGCGAGGCCTGGCCGCTCGTGCGTCTCGACCAGCCAAGCGCCTGGCGTGAAGCCGAGTGGACCGGGTACTGGCGGACCAGCGCCGAGGATCGCCCCGGGATCGGGAACGCCCCCACGCCCGGCGGCTCGCGCGACGCGGACGTGGGCGAGGGCGTCGTTGCCATGGCGACCAAACGAGCCGTCGGTGAGCGCGAACAGCGCGTGATCGTTGTCGGCTCGCACCTGTGGCTCTTTGACATGGTTGCCCGCCGAAAGGCGGAACTCGAGGGGCGCCTGGTCGAGACGAGTCCGGGCAACGCGGAACTGGCGAAGGCGGCCATCGAGTGGCTCGCCGGTCACGACGACATGATCGCCCGCTCAGGCGATGCAGCTGCGCTGTCGATCATCCAGCCCATGGACCCCACTCGCCGACGTGCGATCCAGTGGCTGTTCATCGGCGGCCTGCCCCTGCTCGTGCTCATCACCGGCGGCTTCGTCAGACTGATCCGCGGCTAAACCCGATTGAGAATCGAGTTGCAGTCCGAGCATCGGCTCGGGCGCGAGTCTGCTTCGCGCATGTCTGCGTTTGCGCGCCGAGCGTCGGCCTCTGCGCGTGGAGGCCTCGGCGATGGTTGAGCCGCACTCCGGGCACGGGTCGCCTTCGAGCACTTCCTGCTTGATCTCGGTCAGGTCGTACCGGCATGCCTTGCAGTGGATCTCGCCCCGTGGCAGATCGATGGGCAGCGAGATCATGAATATCCCGATCGACGCCACGAGCGCGGTGTATGGATAAAGCAGCACGCGGAAGACCGGGACGTACTGCTCGTACCCGAACGTCTGCGCCACTCGGAAGTGAACGGCGTTGATGACAAAGAGTACAAACAGGCCCGCCCCGAGGGCCGCCAGACCGCCCAGCCGACGCCTCCCGATAAAGGAGCCGTACCAGACGAGCATCGCAAAGAAGACTAAGAGCAGCATCGGAGTCTCAGACGGTTCGCCGGAACGCTCGGCCTGGTTGCACCTTTGAGTTTATCGCCCCTGTTTGAAGAGCGTCCGCAGGGCGTCGTAGATGCCCTCTTTCCCGTCGATCCGGGAGGAAATCACGCGTGGGCCGTCCTCATCGGGGGCTCCATCCGGGAAGGCGTCGCTGAGGACATTGATGAAGTTGCCGCTGCCGTAGGCGCTGGTGACTTGGCAGTACCCGAACATGTTGGCGCGGGTGAGCAGCTCGGCGTCGATGAGCTCGACGCACCGGCGGTTGTCGGCCTCGGAGGAGTTGTCGCCGTCGGAGAAGTGGAAGAGGTACACGTTCCAGTCGCTCGGGTCGTAGTCCTCTTTGATCATCTCGGAGCAGAGGGCGTAGGCGGAGCTGATGCGTGTGCCGCCGTCCTCGCGCATGGAGAAGAAGACTTTCTTGTCGACCTCGCCGGCGCGGACGTCGTGCACGATATACCGGCTCTCGATGCCTTCGTAGTTTCGGCGGAGCCACGTGTCGATCCAGAACGCGGTGAGGCGGACGAGCTCTTTCTGCTGATCGCCCATCGAGCCCGAGACGTCCATCATATAGACGATGGCCGCGTTGGACTGGGGCTTCTTGACCTCGTTCCAGCTGCGGAACCGCAGGTCGCGTTTGATCGGGATGATGATCGGATCGTCCGGGTCGTAGGCGCCCAGCGCGAGCTGACGCTTGAGCGCTTCGCGGTAGGTGCGCTTGAAGTGGCGCAGCGAAGCAGGCCCGGTCGGGCGGATGCCGGTGAACTTGTCGCGTTTGGTCGTGACGTTGTGGTTGCCACGGGGCTTGATGCGCGGAAGTTTGAGTTCGTCGGCGAGGATGTCGGCGAGCTCTTCGAGGGAGATGTCCACCTCGGTGATGTGCTTGCCCTCTTCCTCGCCTCCCGCGTTGTCGCCCGAGCCGCCCTGCTGGCCGACGCCCTCGCCCTCTTCGCCCTCGCCCATACCGACGCCGGCGGAGTTGTCGCCGTAGCGGAACGTGGGCATGTCGAGGTCGTGCACGGGGATCGAGACGTAGCGATCGCCCTCTTTGCCGATGAGTTCGTCTTTGCTGAGGAAACGGCGCAGGTCTTTGCGGATCTTGCCCCGCACGATCTGGCGGAAGCGTTGGTGGTCTTGTTCAATCCTGCTGATCATGTCGCGTTCCGTGCGCCTTCCAAACAAGAGTACGCAGAGATCCGGTCATTGGATCGGCAGGATCGGTTCTTGCGTAGAGGGAGAAGCCGGAAATCAGGCTTCCGGGGCGTCAACGTCCGTTGTAACACCGGCTCTGACGCGTCTTTTGCCGATGTACGCCGACCCGATGAGTCCGCTGATGACCGTGACGGGCATCTCCGAGACTCGGCTGACGAGCGAGGCGGCGATCCCGATTTGAGGTGTCGCATCCACGATCGCAAAGGTCGCGACGAGTCCGACCGCCCACTCGACCACGCCAAGGCCCGCGCCGGTGAGCGGGAAGAGGTACGCGATCTGCACCGCCGCTGCGATAAGGATGGCTGTGTGCAGATCAATCTCTGTGCCCACGATCGCAAAGCTGACCCACATGCGCAGCGCCCACACGAGCATGTCGGCGTAGCGGTATAGCAAGGCGTACCGGAGATCGAGCCTGGGCACCGCGCCGGCCGGGCTCCGGTCGGCGGCAAATCCCGCAAGGAAGTACATCCCCACCGTTGTCACGAGAAAGACCGCGATGCCGACGGCCCAGCCCTTGGAGCCCGAGATCCCGATCGCCAGCATGTGGGCGGCCGCGAGCCCGGACATGAGCGCCAGCGCAACCGAGACCGCCAGCGAAGATTTCAGGCTGACCTTGTGGACGAGCTTGTGGAACGCGAGCCGCCCGATGAGGCCCGGACGCATGGGCAGGTAATTGAGCAGCCAGGCAGTGCAGATCAGCGCGAACATGTCCTCGAACGGGACGCGACCAAAGCGGCGCATGAGTGTCCAGAACGACAGTGCTACAACGAATGCGTTTGCAAGGGGCAGGATGATCGCCAGAGCGATCAGCCACCACGCGGCGTTTCGAGCCGAGTCGATCGCGGTGTGGAGTTCATCCGGGTTGCGCGTGAGCGCGAACACCGCGGCCGCGATGAGCAGGACGCCCACCACGAATCCCACAAGCCGGCGCACGGCCCGGGATCGTCCCG
>Ga0070727_10002566_pt1 | contig 17405 bp, 6 predicted proteins | sample tdAd472_FD_66722 | JGI IMG/M metagenome (GOLD analysis project Ga0070727, IMG submission 66722) | Marine sediment microbial communities from the Atlantic coast under amendment with organic carbon and nitrate - tdAd47.2 | ecosystem: Environmental > Aquatic > Marine > Coastal > Sediment | place...
GTGCTGGAAGTGCTCAACATCCTTGAGGATGAAATGGACCTGCGGGAAGAAACCCGGTCGCTCGAACAGGCCCGCAAGGCACTGAAGGGCAACGACTATTCCGGGAAGGCCGGCGCTCTGGCGGGCACACAAGCCGACCTTTCGGGACGGACGGAAGAAGTTGTCTTCAAGATCAGCGAACTCCCGAATGGTTCGTCCGAGTTCGCGAAGGAATTGAAACTGCTCGTCGCCGTCAAGAACGTCATGGACGAAGCGGCGACGATCCTCGAAAGCCCGGACACTGGCGGCCCCGCCATCGCCGCCGAAACTGAAGCGATCGAACTGCTGCTGCAGGCAAAACGCCAGAATCCGAAGGGCGGCGGAGGTGGAGGCGGCAGATCACCTGGCGGCGGTGGAACCGGGACGACAACCGAATCCGCGATCGCTCAGGTGGGCCGCGGTGATGACCGGGACGCAACGATTGAAGAGCGGGACATTGAGCAGTCGACAGGCCTGTCTGGACGCCAGATTCCAGCCGAATTCGCTCCGGGGCTCGACAAGTACTTCAATCGCCTGGAAGGTGCATCCGGCGCTGGAGACTGATTCGCCAGCCAGATTCGACTCCGCGGCCTCGCGCCAAAGCCGCCAGAAAACTGCAGAAACGGTCGTCGAAAGCCGGCCCTTTTCGCGTTCACTGACAGAAGACTGCCTGTCAGGATTCCGTGTTCCACAAAACGCTGGCGTGATAATGGTCTTCGCGTTCTACGCGAACTCCGCGAGAGTGACGAGCACTTCGACCTTCCGTGCGCCCGCAGTTTGAGTTTGATCCTGCAGTCTGAGTACAGAGACCAGTTTCAGGAGTTCTTGTCGTGTCTCACAACCGCTGCCTCACTGTCGTTGTTTGCGTCTCGCTGATGCTGGTTTTGTCCGAGTCTGCCGTTGCCTGGCTGGACGTGGTGACCGGCGAGGTGGTGTCCGTGTCCCGATCCACCGGCCAGGTCGTCGTTCAGCTGCGGGGAAAAACGCAGAAACGCTCGTTCCGCATTCAATCATCGACGCGGATGACGCTCGATGGCGCGAAAGCCGAAATCTCCAGCGTCGCCAGGGGACAGCTCGTCAGCGCGTTCGTCAACGGAACGTCCGCGTCGCGTGTGCTGCTGAGGACGAATCCTGATCAGCCTGACGAACCCATGCCGACGAAGCCTGACGTGCCAAAGACCGAGACGCCGAAGACCACCTCGGGCGGCAGCACTCCGGACAGCGGCAGCTCGCGAACGACCAGCTCGACTCGACGGCGTCCGACGGGTGCCAATCGTTCGGCATCGGCTGCGACACCGGCTACCACTGCAGGCAGCGAGTGGAATCAGTTTCGCGGCCCGAACCGCGACAACATTTCTCCCGCAACAGGCCTGCTTAGAGAGTGGCCAGGCAGCGGCCCGGAACTCGCGTGGCGGGCAACAGGAATCGGCGAGGGCTACTCGTCAGTGTCCATCAGCGACGGTCGGCTGTTCACGATGGGCAATCGCCAGGGGGCCGAGGCCGTGACGGCAATCGACCTCGCAACGGGACGGGAAATCTGGTCGGTCGCCACGGGACGGGAATATCGCGAGGGCCAGGGGAACGGGCCGCGAGGCACGCCGACCATCATCGACAACCGCGTGTACGCACTCGGTGGCAACGGCGATCTGGCCTGCCTGGAAGCGGCAGACGGCAACATCGTCTGGAAAAAGAACATCCTGCAGGAGTTCGGCGGCAACAACATCACCTGGGGCATCAGCGAATCGGTGCTCATCGACGGCGATCGGCTGATCTGTACTCCTGGAGGCAGTCGCGGCACGATGGTCGCGCTCAACCGCAACACCGGCAGCACCATCTGGGCAGCTCCCGTACCCGGCAATCCTCAGGCTGCGTACTCGTCCCCGATCGTCTTTGAGGTCGGCGGAGTTCGGCAGTACGTCAACTTCACGCATGCCGGAGTCGTCGGCGTTCGGGCGAGCGATGGCCGAGCGATGTGGGGACAGGCCGAGTCGTCCAACGGCACAGCCAACTGCTCGACGCCGATCGCCTTCAACAATCAGATCTTCACGGCGTCGGGCTACGGAACTGGCGGCGCCCTGTTTCAGTTTCAGAGTCGCGGCGGCATGACTTCCTCACAGCCGGTCTTCACGACGCGCGACATGAAGAATCACCACGGCGGCATGGTGGCGCTCGACGGCTTTCTGTACGGCTGCGACGAGCAGATTCTGACGTGCCTCAATCTGCGAAACGGACAGATCGCGTGGAAAAGCCGCTCGGTCGGCAAAGGCTCAATCACGTACGCCGACGGGCACCTTTACGTTCGCAGCGAAGGCGGGCCGGTGGCGCTCGTTGAAGCCAACCCGCGGGCATACGTCGAGAAAGGCCGCTTCGACCAGCCAGAGCGCAGTGGTCGCCCCGCCTGGTCTCACCCGGTCGTCGCTGACGGAAAGCTCTTCCTTCGCGATATGGACACGCTGCTGGCGTTCGATGTGAAAGCGCCGTAACGATTGTTGCTGACCACTCCGCGATCGAAGGCTGTACCGTGCAGCGCGATCGCCGGCTGTCGGGCGGCCACCGGATGCGACGCCGCTCAACGCTGGATGACATCCCGGCGCAGAAACAGTTCGTCGCCTGCGTTTCGAGTTGTACGCTGCGTTTCGATCGCGGAGCGATCAACGACTTTCGCCTACAGGCGATTGAGCAGGTCAGCGGCCTTCTTCTCGAAGAGGGCCTGCCATTCGGGAGCCAGCATGCAGTCGCTGTCTTCCTGGGCGCCGCCGCGATTCTGCAGTTGCTCGGCGGTCGGACAGTAGTAGATGTAGCCGTTGGTGTAGCCGGCAACGAACGTCGCATCGTGGGGCGAAGTTGCCTTGATGTTCAGGCCGATCTGGACGACGAGTTCGCCGGGAAATGTGATGAGAACGAAGTCGCCAATGCGCAGGCCGCCGACTTCCACATCGATCGTCCGACTGCCGGCGGCGACGGCACTGGCCTGATGCTTCTTCAGCAGACGCAGGTTCGTATTCAACCGCGTCAGCTGCTCCATGATCTTCACATTCCGAAGGTAGCGTTCGAGGTCGCGGCGGTTGGCGGCGTCCATCTGGTCGAGATCGTCACGGCCGAGCCCGCGTTCATTGAGATAGCGATATGAGTACGCCGACGGAAACTCGGGAGAGAGCCGGTACTTGATGGTCAGTTCCTGAAACGTCTTCAGATTGAGACTCGTCCCGCCGAGAGAACGGGCCAGTCGCAGCTGCTCGTCTTCCGCCTCAGCAATCTTTCCGGCGAGGTCAGCTCGCGGCAGAGTCAGCGTTTCGTTGATGACCTTCAGCCGCCCGTCGTCGCGTGTTTCAATACTGCGGACCGCCTTCAGCGTGCTGAGCCCGAGCAGGTTGCCAGGCGGTTCGGCATGCCGAGGATGGAAGACGTTTTTGTAAGCGACCGGGTTGATGTCGCCGCCGCATCCCTGCACGAACAGCGCGATGGTGTCGTCGCTGAGGTTGTCTTCAATGACCTGCGAGGCAAACCCGGAAATGTCCGCCGTGTTGGCATTGCCGGGCACGCTCTGAATCGGGTGCCCGGAATAGGTGTAAACGACGGCGAGCGTTGAACCATCCAGCCGGTCCAGCCGCAACACTCCAATTTCAGGATCAATCGGGCCGGGCTCAACAACGTCCTCATCGGCAGGCATCGCGTAGGCATGCCGGACATCGATCGTGCGACCGTCCTTCAGCTTCAGCCGGCGGTTCTCCATGACGCGGTCTTCGTGGCCTGTCCCCGTTCCAATGCGGACGGGCACAAGCTGCTGCGCGGCCTGCCGCACGGCTTCGACCGTTTTGACATCGACGTCGTGGCTGACAACACCGTGACAGTGGCTGGCGTTGGCAAACACGTTCTGCGGAGCAATCTGCAGTTCCTTCTCGATCTGGGCGCGCACCGTGTCGAGATAGTCATTGCCAATCCGTCCGATCTCTCCAATGGCGACTGCGTCAACGGTGATGATCGCCAGCGTCGTCTCGCCCGACCTGATCACGAGCGCTTTCACGAACAGCGGATCGTTGACGGGACCAGCGTCATAGTCGGTGATGTCGACTTTTGCCGCGCCGGCGAGCAGCTCCGCGGCCTTGAGTGAACCGCCAGGACTCGCCAGTCCGGCAACGATCGCGGCCAGCAGCAGGCATCTGCGGATGAGTGGCGGGTGAGTGGACGTCGTCAGGGTCTGCATCAGGGTTCCTTTCGAATGGCTCGGTGTGTCGACACGTCGGTTTGCTGAAGTTGAGCGCGCCTTGTTTAACGCCCAGCCGCAGGCGCCGGCCACCCTGGCCGTTATCTACTGGACGTCGCCAGCGCCTCCGACAGGCTGTCAAACGATGGTTCGGCATCGTCGCTTGCTCAGGCTGGATCGAGCCCCGCCTCGGCACGCGTTGTCGGCAGCCCGTTAATCCGCCGGAACAGCAGCACCGCTCCAACGACTGACGTGGCCTGAACCGCCGGTCCGAGAATCGGGACCAGAAACAGCAGCGAGACAATCGTGCCGAGGCCCAGCGTCGTGCCGAGATGGGCCTTCGCGATGCGCTGCCGGTCGCGCCAGCGAATACCGCGGAGTTCGAGCGGGTAACCGAAAAACTCGCTGCCCAGAATGAAAGCGTCGGCATAGAGGCCGATCACCAGCGCCGCGACAGAACCGGCAACGGGGATCACATTCAGCAGCAGCACAAGCACAGTCACGATAATCAGCTTGAGGGACGCCCGCAGTGCGTCGGAAATCTGAGCAACAATCGGCGGGTCGGAAAGCTCACTCTCAGGCGTTCCCAGAAACAGCTCAACGTGCCGGGCAAGCTGACTGAAGAACCACGCGCAGAACACGCTCTGCAGCAGCAGATAGGCAACGAATGCGACAGCCAGAGCGACCACAACCACCATAAAGAACAGGCACCACTTCACGATCGTCGCCCACCAGGCGATGGGCAGCTCATTCGCGTAGGACTGCCAGAAATGGCTGCCGACCTGATACGCCAGGAAAAGCGAGGCCAGTGACACAGCGATGTTGACGAGAATCGGCCAGACTGCGAAACGCCACAGCATCGGACGTGAGCACAGAAAGCCCAGCCCCTGAAACGAAGCCGCAACCCCGCGCGCGTAGCCTTTCGCCAGTCCGCCTCGCTGTCCCTGTACTTCTCGCTGTCCCTGTACGTCTCGCTGTCCCTGCACGTCTCGCTGTCCCTGTCCCACTCGTTGGCTCCTCTCATTTCACGCGGCCGAGGGAAGCTAGCACTCACCGCCCGGGCGCTCAAATCTCTCGGGCGAGCAGTCCACTCCTCGACCAGCCAGCTCGAACCGCATGCTGTACGCAGTTGCAATTTGACAGTACGCTCCTTCAGTTGCTGTTCGTACCCAACTGAGGAATCGGCCTTGAGCATTCTTGTCACATGCGACAGTTGTCAGTCCGCTTTGCGAACAAAAGACGAATACGCGGGCCGCAGGATTCGTTGCCCGAAATGCGAGACGGTCATCTCCGTCCCGGAAAAGAAGATCGAGGCGACCGAAGCCGACCCGATCGGCGCGGAGCGTGACGCCGGAGACGGCTCGGCACGAGCCGACGGTTCCGCCAGCGCGAAACCCGCCAGGGCCACCAACACTCCGCCCCAACGTCGCGCCAGGCGAAAGACGCGGACCGGTCTTCCGACGAATCCCGAGGAACGGTATCGGCAGCTTCAAACCGACGTTCTGCGGGCGGTCGAAGACAGCATTCAGCCCGTCAAGGTGCCGCTGACGTATCGCGCCGGAATTCTGCTCGTCCTGATCGTCATGGTGCTGCTGCCGCTCATCTATCTGGGCCTGATCGGTGCTGCGGGCTACGCGGTCTACTGGCACGCCGTCAGCCATACGGGTCTGCTCACCGCCGATCTGGGAACAACATCCGGGCGCAACGCGGCTCGCGCGAAACTGTTCGCACTGCTGCTCTACGTGGCCCCGATGCTCATCGGCGGCATCCTCGTGCTCTTCATGCTCAAGCCGCTGCTTTCCCGTCCCGCCAAGCAACGAAAATCGCGTGCGCTGTCCCGTGAGAAAGAGCCACTGCTGTTTGCGTTCGTCGACCGCCTGTGCGACGCCGTACACGCTCCGCGACCAAAGCGGATTGATGTCGATCTGCAGGTCAACGCGTCGGCGAGTTTCCGTTCCGGACTGCTGAGCATGCTCGGCTCAGACCTCGTGCTGACAATCGGCCTGCCGCTGGCAGCTGGTTTGAACATGCGACAGTTCGCCGGCGTGCTGGCCCACGAGTTCGGACACTTCTCACAGGGCGCCGGGATGCGGATGACGTTCCTCATTCGATCGATTTCCCACTGGTTTGCCCGCGTCGTCCACGAACGCGACGAATGGGACGAACGCCTGACACAATGGTCGCAGGAGTGGGATCTCCGGGTCAGCTGGATCCTCTGGCTGGCTCGCGGTTTCGTCTGGCTGACGCGCCGGATTCTGTGGTGCCTCATGATGACGGGACACGCCGTCGCGGGCTTTATGCTGCGGCAGATGGAATTCGACGCCGACCGACACGAAGCCCGCTTCTCGGGCAGCGACGCGTTTGTTGAGACGGCAAGACTGCTGCCCCAACTGGCACTGGCCGATCAACAGTCCTGGAATCAGCTCGGCAGCTTCTACCAGGAAGGCCGGCTGGTCGATGACCTTCCCCGGTTGACGGTGATGAATTCGCGCCAGCTTTCCAAAGAAGCTCACGAGTATCTCGCGACAATGACGAGCGAACGGGAGACAAGCCTGTTCGACACGCATCCTGCCGACAAGGAGCGGATCGCGAGTGCCGAACGCGAACAGGCACCGGGCATCTTCCGGCTGAAGCATCCGGCCGAGTTTCTGTTCCGCAGCTTCCCGAATCTCTGCCGGGTAACAACGATCGACCTGTACCGCGAACTCTTCGAGCGCGACTTCAACGCCGACACACTGGCTTCGGTCGACGATCTGTTTGCCCATCAAGAAGCCGAGGAGAACGATCACGCCGCCTTACAGCGTTTCTTCCAGAAGCAGTTCACGTTTTACCGCCCGTTGCGAATCACGGTCCGAGATGCTTCGGCACCAGACAACGTGCCAGGCGCCATCGAGCTGCTCAAAGAAGTCCGTGTCCGAATGGAGACCGCCTTCGAACGCGTGGCCGAACCGCTGAAATCGTTCAAGGAGGCACAGGACATTCTGGCCGATGCTCACCGCGCGCGACCTCTTCTGGCAGGCGGCATCAAGGTCGCGTCCGATTCCTTCGACGTCGATCTAAGCACGTTCGACAAGGTGGATCAGATCGAAGCCGAAATGTACGCGAGGCAGGAGAAAGTGCAGCGTGCGCTCGCAAAGTTTGACCACATCGCAGCGACCCGGCTGACCACCGCGCTCGCACTGCTGGACGATCCTGATACCGCATCCGGAATTGAAAACTCGGACGACTTACGACTCCGACGAGAGCGCTTGCTCCAAGCCATCACGGTTCTGGCGGAACAGTTCTCGTCGGCCATCGGGCTCCTCGATCAGCACGCGGTCATGCACATGTGCCTGCAACTGCTGAACCAGAACTCCGACAATGAAAAGGCCTCAAGTCTGTTGAGAAAGACGGCGGTCGACGTCGTGCAGGTCGTCCGGGGAATGCACACATCACTCAATCATCAGACCTACCCGTTCGATCACGCGAAAGGCGAGATCTCCATCGCGCAGTACATGCTGGCCGAGCTTCCGGATCCCGAGGACCTAGGCAGCTACTTCGAAGCGGCCAACGCAATGAGTTCTACACTGCTGCGGCTCTACTCCCGCACACTCGGCGGCCTGTGTCTGATTGCCGAGCAGGTCGAGACCGCACTCGGCCTGCCGCAGCTGCCTGCCCCGCAGGACGATCCGGATCAACTCGCCGAGTGACATGGCAGCATCCGTCCGACGTCGGGCTGCAACGCCGCATGGCCACGAACGTGAGATTACCTGGCGCCGCTCCGCGACGGGCCAACCTTCCGGCCAACCATATCGAACGTGCCGCTGCGGTGGTCGCGTGTGTCATACACTCTTCGACAGCCGCTCAGCGAGACGCGAGAGAGCGGGACTGACGTCGTCGGATTTCAGGTGCGCATTGATCAGGCTGAACGATTTGCGGTTCGCGACAGCTGTCTCGAGGGCAGCATCCAGCTCGCCACACGTCCGGACTTCAAGACCGAGTCCGCCGCCAAGCACAGCTGGCAGGCAATGAAAGTTCCAGCTCGCGATGTCGTTAAACGGACCTTCCTGCAGAAATCGCTCGGTTGTGTAACCGTGATTGTTGAGCACGATCACAATCGGATTGCCGCCGCGGCGCAGCACGGTCGACAGTTCCATGCCCGTCATCTGAAACGCACCATCCCCAACCAGCACGATCGGTCGCAGCTTCGGATTGGCCGCCTGGGCTCCCAGCGCTGCGGGAACCACAAAGCCCATCGACGCGTAGTACGCCGAGCTGAGAAACTCCGTCTGCCGATGAATGCACAGGTCGACGGCACCAAACAGCGAATCACCAGTGTCGGCAATGACGACGGAGTTCTCGTCGAGCAGTTCGTTGACGCGACCGAACAGTTGTCGAACCGTCAGCGGCGCGTCAGGGTCAGTTTCGAACTGCGTTTCCCGACGCTCAGGAATGTCTGGCGGACCAGCGGACAATGTCAGCGAACGCTGCTTCAGGCCGGACACGAAATCTTCCAGCAGCACGTCGTGGTAGAAGTGGTGCCGGATTCGCAATGCTTCGCTGGTCGCGTAGATGCAGCGGGCCGGGTCGAGTTTCGCGGTGAATATCCCGAGATTGATGTCCGTCATGAAAGTCCCGAGCAGAATGACGCAGTCGCTCGACTCAACAAATTCCTGCACATCACGACCGCCCATCGCCCCTTCGTAGACGCCCAGGTACAACGGGTGTTTCTCGCTGACGACGGACTTGCCCAGCAATGTGGAGCAGATCGGAATCTGATTCTTCTCGACAAATTTCAGCACCGGTTTCTGCAGCCCGAAGCGGTGAATCTCGACACCAGCAATCACGACCGGGCGTTGAGCAGATTCGATCAGACGAGCCGCTTCGTCGAGTGATTCCGCCAGCGCGGCGGGCAGACTTTCGAGCTTCGACTGCTGCCGTTCGTACGGCCACCTGGGACGCAGATCGACACAGTCGCGAGGAATCTCAAGGTACACCGGGCGGCGGAAACGCAGCGCCGCGTCGATGCAGCGATCGATTTCCCGTGGTGCGGTTTCGGGATCATCGAGAACCGCGCCGGCGACAGTGATCTTTTCAAACACGTCACGCTGCGTGGAGAAATCACGCACCTTGTGATGCAGCAGCGGGTCACGATGCCGCTCGGCCATGCCCGGCGAACCGCTGATCACGATGACCGGCGACTTCTCGGCAAACGCGCCGGCGATCGGATTACAGATGCTCAACCCGCCCACGCAGTAGGTCACGCAGACAGCTCCAAGACCATTCACACGAGCGTAGGCGTCGGCCGCGTAACCGGCGGCGGCTTCGTGCGTCGTCCCGATGACGTCGATCGGGCTCTCTTCAAGCATCCCGTAGAAACGCAGCACAAAGTCACCAGGAATGCCAAACACATGCCGGACATTCTCATCCTGCAGCCGCTGAATCAAATACTCGCCAATGCTGGGCTGCTGAGCTTCACGGTGGCGAGCACTCGAAACTTTTCTGCTGGCACTGCTGGAGTTCGTCGGCGAGGCCATGATTCCGGCTCCTTCTCAACCGAAGGCAGCCGTCCAACCGCAGCCCACATCAACACCGTGTTCAGCGAACACCGCCTGAAGCTGTCAATCGAACGAGCACGGCCATGAACCACGAACGGCTCCTCGGGATTACTCAATCCGATACGGCAGAGCTTGACGATCCGTGGGAGAGTTCACCGACTGGTGGAAGTTACCACGCGGCAGAATCACTGCCCGAGTCCAGCAAGGCGTCGCATCGCATCCGAAATCGCCGCATCGACAGCGTGGACTTGAGAGCTGGGAGCATCCCAGTCCCGAATCGACAGGTCAGATCTTTCATTGAAGTCAGCGAAGCCCTGGGGTTCGTACGCATGATACCGGTAGGCGCGCCCATTGGCCGTGAACTCGACATGAGTGCCTGGCGGAGCGCACAGCACAGCCGGTCCGCCCGAGCAGACATGGCGATCAAAACCGTACAGAACGACATCATCCAGCGATCCGCCGGATCGTGCAGCAATCTCAGCGTAGGCGCGGACCAACTGATCGAGGGTGACTTGACCAAATCTTGCGGCAGGCCCCGAGCCATTACCAGCCGTTGTCTGGTCCGGCTCAAGAGTGCCGTTCTGGCCGGAATTGACGACCGTTGTCAGCGATGAAGAAGCCTCAGCAGCGGGCACCGTTTCATGCCATGCCAGAAGCTCCTCACCCGGTCCGCCACCGGTCACGATAACATCCTCGCCGTCGCCACCGACCGCGCGACTCTGGATCGATCTGATCGCCAGGACATCGTTCCCCGCAAGACCGTAAACGACCGTCCGTTCTGCAAACTCTGAGGCGTCGATGACGTTGTCAGATTCGCCGCCAGCCAGCACCGCCTTAACGTAAGTGCCGATCCAGCGGTCGTTGCCGATTCCTTCCGTCGAGACTCCGTGGCGGTCGCCGGACAGCGAGTAGTCAGCGTCGGCCTGCTCGCGAATGATTGAGACGCTGCCGCCTCCGTCGATTCGGTCATCTCCCAGTCCGCCGCCGAGTTCGTCGATGCCTCCCTGGCCCAGAAGGCGATCGTTGCCATCGGCACCGAACAGCGTGTCGCGACCAGCTCCGCCGTGAATCACATCGTCCCCGGTATCGCCATCAAGCGAATCGTCACCGCGCGACCCGATCAGCGTGTCGTTTCCGCCGCCTCCATTGAGCACGATTCCACCGCCGCTGTAGCTGGACGCGTCGATCCGGTCATGCCCATCGCCGCCAATGATTTCCAGCCGGCCCCTCGGTCCGATCGCGCGGGCGACGTCACCTCGCCCGGTGTCATACCCGTTCGCAGCGAGCGTCACGTTTCCGTCGACCTGGTCAGTCAGCCGGTTTCGACCGCGACCACCGTTGAGAAAGTCCGCACCACTGCCTCCGTGGAGGACATCGTCTCCGTTTCTGCCCAGCAGAGTGTCATCGCCGTTTCCGCCGTACATCCAGTCGTTGTACTGCTGACCGAGCAACAGATCGTTGCCATCTTCGCCGAAGAGCAGATCGACGCCGTTGCGTCCCTGCAGCACATCATCGCCCGCCTGGCCGTGCAATTCGTCGTAGCGGGCTCCGCCAATGAGGCTGTCGTTACCCGCCCCGCCAAAGACGGTCGACTGCCGGAATGCTCGCGACAGATCAAGCTGATCATCGCCGCTGCCCAGCGTGACGCGCAGCTTCCCGACGTCCTGCAAGGCAAACCGCTGTTCCGTCAACTCAGTTTCCAGCGATGTCGAGCGATAGCGCACAACCAGCTCACCGGCCTGCTTGTCACGAACAACCACCGCGTCGGCATCGGGAACATCGGTCAGGTCGATCTCAAGCACACGATTGACGATCTCAATGGTCGCCACCGGCGATGCGATCGCGTCCGCCTGAATCGCGGCCCACTGAAATTCTGACGCATCAATGGTGACCTGGAACCACGACAGCGATCGCTGTATCTCAACCGGCGAGAAATCGAGTGCGGCGGTCGCAATCTCCGAAGATGGGTTCCGAATGTCGACGGCCTTGATAAGCCCATTGCCAACGCTGTAGAGCACATCGCCGATGAACGCACTACGCAGAATTGCCTGTTCGTGTTCCACCTGCCCAAGCAACTGCAAAGCATCCTCGGAACGGCCAGAGAACGACGTATCGACCTCAAACGTGAATAAGGTGTCTTCACGCCGTGCTTCGCGTGTTTCGCGAAAACCATCGCCATCGTTATCGACCCGGGCCGAAAAGCTGCGGCTGGACGGAATCGCCAGTACGCCGTGATGGGCAAACCAGCCGAAAGCGTGATGATCCGATTCCGCAGTTGATGTCGAGAATCGCGGCAACGCATCCTGATCCTGCAGAGTTGGATTCTCAGGGGCGGTCAGGTCGAACAGTGAAACGAGTGTAGGTCCGTTGAAACCGGTAACCGAATCACGGCCGATCGTCAGCAGATGTGTGTCGTCCACGAACTGCATGTAGCTCGGACGTCCAATCGATCGGATGCTGCCAGCCAGTTCCGGCTGGGTTGCGTCGCTGAGGTCGATGACTCGCAACGGTGATGAAGAGTCGTAGGTTGTGGCGACTGCCAGGTCGCCGTGATAACGAATCGCCTGCAGTTCCTCCCCACGGCCAACGTCCAGCAGGGCCCCCACCGTTTGCAGCACGAACGAGTCGGCATCGAGAACATAGAGATCCGTGACGCCACGGTGGCCGGTAACCGTTGATCGATTGACCGAGGTCGCCACTCGCAGACGCCCACCGAACTCATCCAGCGCGAACTCGTCAGTTGGCTGGCCGGGGACCGCTCCGACTGCGGTCAGCTCGATTCCGCCAGCCTCGCTGTCCCAACTGAAGCGGCGAATCTGCGTGGCATAGCCATCTTCCGATCGGACAATCCCGGTCTCGGACGCAGGAGCCACGCCGAGAACGTAGAGATGGTCACGCGTCGCATAGACGGTGCTCGTCCGCGAGGTCAGCAGTGTTTCCGCGGCAATCGGGGCGGCCAGATCGCTGTCCGTCTTCAGGCTGACAATCGACAGCACGGTCGTCCCCGACTCACTGAGACGCACGAATTCCGTAGGATTCAGCAGCGTTCCAGACGTCACCGTCCCGTCGGCTTCGAGTGTTTCGTAGTACGGAAACAACTCCTTAACGAGTTCATCGAGCGTCGCGGTAATCCTCGCGATGTACTCCTCTTCCGTCTCGTAGCGTGCGTCCGTGATACCCGTCAGCGCGTCTCCATCATTGAAAATGACAGAATATTCGTTGCCTGCCGTAACCGGTTCTGCCGAATTCTCTGCATCAACCAACTCGGGTTCCGGTAGCCGAAGGTCTCTGTTGCTGCGTTCGGTCAGCAGTTGCAGCGTTCCATCAATCGAGCGGGAATCGCGATAGGCCGCGTTAATCGTCGTTTCGCGAATCAGCTGAGGATCGTCAGGCTGACTGACATCAAGCACAGTAACCACAGTGTTTCGAATTGCTGCTGGACGCGGGTAGTAACGCCAGAGCGAATCGATCTGAGACACAGGGTCGATGCTGTCCGAGGCGACACCGAGAGCCACAGCGTCAGTCGACAGCGACGCGTCATCGATCGTGCCGCCCCAGGGCACGATGACTCGAACGACGTTGCCGTACGAGACTGTTTCCGAGATCACCGTCAGACGACCGTCATGCAGGTACATGCCTTTCGGAGCCCCGGGAATATGCAGGCGCGCGACTTCCGCCAGTTCGTCCGCAGGCCACGCCCGTACGATGATCAGGTCGCTGCCACTGAGCACGTACAGATGCTCGCCGTCGTTCTCGACGAGATCCGCTTCGTCAACGCCGGCAACCTGCACGTTGGTCTCTGAATAGACAGCGTTGTCCGCGGTGCCCAACGCAGTACTGGCCAATGTACCGTCGAGGCCGATGACCACTCCGGTATCTGCATATTCCCGGCCGAACCTTCCTCCGTAGCGTCGCAGGGCATCTTCCAACAGCCAGTCGCGGATTTCGTCCATTGAACTGAACCGATCGAGCAGGTCATCGATCGAGTTTCCAACCTGAACGGTCACGGTGGCCACCTGCGTACCATCAACGCGGTACGTGAAACTGTCCTCGCCGGTAAACCCATCGTCTGGCGTGTAGAGAACTCTGGTCCCGTCGTCAGCGATCCTGACGGTGGCTCCGGACGCTGGCTGCGCAACGTCCGTGATGACTCCCGGCCCGGAATAGTCCGTGTCCAGCGGATCGTTCGACAGGACAGAGATTGGATGGTCGACGGAACCTGCCAGCACGGACGCCGTGTCATCGCGCACCGCGCGATGGACTTCCACACGCACCCCGCCGGCCCACTGGCCATCGACGACGTACTCGAACGTGTCTGTGCCGGTAAAGTCAGGAGCTGGCTCGTAAATCAGCCGTTGGCCGTCCTGGGAAATCGTGACCGTGCCACCGTGCTCAGCCGGACCGACGCTCGTGATCTCCATGTTGCCTGTGTAGGGAAACTCAGAATCCACGTAGTGGCCAGCGAGCCAGTCAAAGATGGAGCTGGCGGCATCTCCAAACTCATCGTTGGCCAGCGGATCGATGACCGTGCCGGCGCCATTCTGCAGCGCGCTGCTCTGGTCGTCATGCAGTTCGATGGACGGATACAGCCGGACGTTTGCCTGAGTCTCGTAGCGGCCATTGATCGTGTATCGAACGGTCACCGTGCGAAACTGCATTTCCTGAGGCGTCAGGAGAATCAGCTGGCCATCGTCCGAGACGCGCACGTCGACGGGCGCATCTTCATCAACGTCAATCGCAGTAATGATTGGGTCGGCAATCCGGTGCTCGTTGGCGAGCACATTGAGTGTGATCTCATCAAAGGCCGGACTGATCACCTTGTTGATCGATTCGCCTGCAGCCAGCGACCGTACTGTGATGATGGCACTGCCTGAAATGATACCGTCGATTGTGAATGTCACTTCGTCACGCCCGACGAAGTCTGGGTCCGGCGTGTAGAGCAGGTCCGTGCCGTTCGCGTCGAGCACGACCGTGCCGCCCTGCTCTCCCTGGCTGAACTCCGTAATGACCCGGGCGCCCATATAAGAGGCAAAGTAGGAGTGCGCCATCACAAACAGAGGAACATTCTTCTGTTCCTGGTGGATGGTTAACTGGCGGTTGACTCCAATAACGGCTTGAGGCTGCCAGACGCGGAACGTCACGGTTTCCTGATGGCTGCCGTTTACTGTGTAGGTTGCTGTCTCGTTTCCTTCAAAGCTGGAAGCTGGAGTGTAGATGAGTGACTGGCCGTCCTCGGAAACAGTCAGCGAACCACCTTCCGTTGGTTGCGTCACCTCCGTGATCGAAATCGCGTCACTACTGCCCAGCACACTGAGATGCAGATCATTGGAGAGAACACGCACCGACACCTCACTGCTGTCGGGCAGCACGGCAATCGAGTCGGGACTCGTCAACTTCGTGACCTGCACTGAGACGCGAGCTTCATAGCGACCGTCGACCACATAGTAGAAGGTGTCGCCGCCCGAATATCCGGCATCTGCCGTGTAGACGATCGACTGTCCGTCAGGACTGAGTTCAACGGTTCCGTGAACAGGATCCGTGATCAGAGTCACCTGTCGCTCACCTGCGTAGTCGATGTGGAAGGGATCGTTTGCGAGCACGTCCAGCGTCCGGGGAATCCCTGCGTAGACGCGTCCGTCTTCAAGATAATTGCCAAACTCATCGCGGCGCAGCAGCGGGACAACGCGCACCGACACCGTCCCGGAAAGCTGATCTCCCACCACATACTCGAACCGGTCCACACCGTCGAAGACATCCGGGTTCGGCGTGTACCACAGTGAGACACCATCCTCAGCGATCTCGACGGTTCCACCGCTGGACGTCAGGCTGAGCGCCGTAATCCGGCGTGCTCCGGTAAATCGCGAGCCCAGATCGTCATTCGCCATCACGTCGAGGCGGATCGTTCCCGTCTGCTCGTAGACCTGGTATCGATCGTCCTCGACCGGATCCCGCAACCGGACCGTAACCTCGGCGGTCATGCCTCCTGTCACCGCATAATGGAACGTCTCGACGCCATGTGCCCCGGCGAATGGCCGATAGATCAGCGATTGTCCGTCCGGCGCGATCTGCACGAAACCGCCATGATCACCCTGCGAAACGGACTCGATCTCCAGCGTCCCGGAGTCTCCCGGCGTGTCGTTGGCAAGCACATCGAGCTGCTTTGTGCTGCCGTTGGAGCGGAACGAATAACTGTCGCCGACGAGCTGCGGGAGCGTGGCGTCGAGCATCTGACGCTGTTCAAGAATCTCGCTCGGCGACGCGGCTCGTGACTGCGACCTGCGGCCGGAAATCACGCCTCGGCGGCGGACGGGCAGACGCTTCAGTTTTCGGAAAACAGTTGAAATCAGCACGTTCGGCCTCGCTGGCTGGCACCGTGTCGACCGGCAAACGGCAACACTTCGTTCGATCTGAACAGGTTAATGCCGCTCCGTTGGTTTCCCGTAGAGGAATCTCCGGCCAGCAGAAGATTGACGCTTCAGAGAGCGTTGCTGCCCGAATCTCGCGCACGGATCTCGACGCCGGAACGCCGGGCTGCTCGTTACTCGACGGTAACGCCGTGAGATTTCCCGGCAATCTCGACGGATCAGAGCGTGCAGCGCCGATCCCGCAGTCCGGCGGAAGCTCCGGCACGCGGCTTGCTTTTCCGCCGGTCGAGAGCCGGTTCGTGGCCTCGCCTGAAGAATGCAGCGCGAGCCGTCCGGTCGCATGATCCTGCGTTCGTGGATCGTGCCTGCAGCTACTGAAAAGGGAGACCGTTGCTGTGAGGCTTCGACTATATCCATGCGCGTCAGGAGCGTCTCATGCCCCGATCCTGGTCGATCGATTTCCTGCGGTTCTGTCCGCCCCTCATGACTGGCCTGATCTGGGGCCTCACGACTGCGGCCTGAGCCGCTGGTGCGTGCTCGAACTTCAATCGGGAGCGGTGTACCAGATTGACCAGTCACCGGAGGCGGTCACATTCCGCAACGGCACACGATTGCCGATCGAACAGCAGAAACGGATTCCGCTGCAACCCGGCGACCGGCTCCGGATTGACGAGTTCGAGTTCGTCGTTTCGTACGAACAGGTGACGCGATCGCGAACGGATCTGCATCAACGTCGGAAGCTGCGACGGATCGATCGCCCACAGCAGCGCGAGACGATGACTGCCAGGCGCTGACGGACTCGTGCTTTGTCAGGGAAGTATCTTGGGGTAGCGAAACTCGCCAAGAGTTTCGGTCACACGCAACTGCCGAAAATCCTGGCGACTTTCGCTACTGAGCGCATCCCAAAATCCTTGTTTGACAACGGACAAGGTGGTCAGTCTGTGATCGAGCGTCCCTGCCAGGCGGGAAACTCGACGATCACTTTCTGCGCACCTTCGTGCCGGTCGCGAAAGACCTCGAACGCCTGCTGAATCTGCGACAGCGGAAAGCGGTGTGTGATGAGCGGCTTGACGTCGACGCGGCCCTCGCCGATCCAGCGCATGGCCAGCGGAAAGTCGCGCTCAAAGTTCGGATTCATTGACGAGTGAACCGTCAGGTTTTTGAACAACGTGTCGCGCCACTTGACGTCAACTCGTTCCGGCGGCACACCGAAGTACAAAATCCGGCCCCACTCCCGGCAGAGGTCGATCGCCAGATCAAACTGCTGATCACCATGCCCGA
>Ga0070727_10002567_pt1 | contig 17395 bp, 11 predicted proteins | sample tdAd472_FD_66722 | JGI IMG/M metagenome (GOLD analysis project Ga0070727, IMG submission 66722) | Marine sediment microbial communities from the Atlantic coast under amendment with organic carbon and nitrate - tdAd47.2 | ecosystem: Environmental > Aquatic > Marine > Coastal > Sediment | place...
CCTTCTTGTACTGTAAGTCGTATTCCCATTTGGGGTTAGTGGCCTCGGTGGCTTCATCCCGGTTCCATTCTGAGTTAACTGATTGGTTTTCGTCTCGAGAACGAAAGTCAATATCAGCAAACTCGGTTTCGATCTCGTAAGCAAAATGTCCCGTAAGGGATAATACATTATAGTCATTGATATGGTAATCGGTCCCCAAGATCAAATTATAGAAAGTCTCATTTTTCTCACTATCTCCTGCACTGGTTATCGTCGTCTTATTCAATAAATCCGAGTTGATCGTTTCATTATCAGAGGGAAAAGTTCGGTAGCCAGCGCCAATCTGGCTAAATAGGTTGAACTTATCTGTTCTTCGGTTTAGGCTTAAGCCCACACTATGGTTATTAGGTGTTCCCGTATTGACCGTAATGGCCCCATTCAGTCCATTCTTTTCTTCTTTTTTGATGACAATATTGATAATCCCCGCTGTACCTTCGGCATCATACTTGGCGGAGGGGTTGGTGATGACTTCAATTTTATCAATCATTTCTGCCGTGATGGTGCCTAAGGCGTTCCCTTCCTCACTGGCTAAGACCGATGGTTTCCCATTGATGAGGATTTGCACACCACTACTCCCCCGCAAACTGATCTGTCCTTCGATGCTAACATTTACGGAAGGTACATTATTCAATACCTCAAGCGCGCTAGCGCCAGTACTGCTCAGGTCTTTTCCGACATTGAATACTCGTTTATCTAGTTTGAATTCTGTTTGAGACTTTTCGGCCCGTACAACCACCTCATCCAAGGTCTGGCTATTTTCGCCCAACACAATCGTTTGTAAATCAACTTTTCCATTGGTGATCGTAATGTCAGTAATTTTTTGAGTGACATAACCAATGAAACTTACTTCGACGTAAAAACGCTGGGCCTTGGTACTCAGGCTAAAGTTTCCATTAGCATCTGTGGTCGTCCCCGTCAAAGGATCTTTTGTATCTGCATCGGCAATCATGACCGTAGCAAACTCCACCGCTTCTTTACTATTACTTTCTACCACTCTTCCTACTACCTCAATAGCCGAGGTTTGAGTAAATGCAATATGGCAGCTGATTAAGTAAGCAAAAACTAATATGTAATTTTTCATCTTTCGGTAAATTGTACAAATTTATAAGTAGAGATCGGGCGATTTTAGATTCAAATGGTCTCCATTTCCTGCTCGAAATTACAATAAGCAATTAACAGCGAATCTAAAAAATCGTTGAACGACTGATATTTTGGGTCGTATGTTGAAATGTTTACCCTGAGCGCTATCGTTGTTGAACCCGAAAAAGGTGTCGTTCAACGATTCCTACGGGGATACGATCAAAAAAGTATTAATTTGACACCTTGATATATTGGACTTTATGCCAAAATAGAGCTTACCGCCAATGAATTCATCAACTGCTAGAATAGTTAGGGAGGTAGTTTTTCAAGTATTACTCATCATTATTGTCTTTATAGCCGTAGGGTATGAAAAGCATGCTCCGGAGATATCGGGTGCCAAATTGGCCTTTTTTAGTTCTTACACCCTGGCAGCGCTATTAATAGGCTACATCCTTCTGCCTCGCTATTTTTACACCAAACGTTATCTAGCTTTTATCGCGGGATTGGTCTTACTCCTTGGTGTTGTCATTTTAGTAGAAGAATTATTTCTGGAGAAAATCTTTTTTCCCGCCTCCCGCGGCACTTCCTTTCCTGGTGTTATCCACACCCTATTAGAGGTTCTACCAATCATTTTAATTTTGGTCGGCTTTAAATTTGCCTGGGATGCACAATACAAACAAACTCAGCTAGAGCAATTGAATACGATTGTAGCCGAAAGTCGCCTCCAGTTTTTGAAATCCCAGATCAATCCGCATTTTTTATTCAATAACTTAAATAATCTATACTCCTATGCCCTAGAAAATTCAGCAAAAACACCTACTATTATTTTGGAATTATCTTCTTTGTTGCGGTATATGTTGTACGATTGTAAAACCCATGTAGTTCCCTTAGAGAAAGAACTAAAGTACCTACAGGATTTTATTCGGTTGCAGGAGTTACAACTCGAAGGAAGAGGGAGTATTCAATTTAAGGTGGAGGGAAACACGAAAGGAGCATACATTGCCCCTTTGATATTGGTGGTTTTTATCGAAAACAGCTTCAAGCATAGTACGGCAAGCCAGGTAAAGAATATTGAAATTGAGGTGAACCTGGAAGTTAGCAATGGGCTATTATGCATGCATTGTAGCAATACCTTCTCTCAGGAGAGTAATACCGAAGAATTGGCCAGAGGGATTGGATTAGAAAATGTACAGGCTCGGCTTAGGCTATTGTACCCCGATGCGCATCGCTTGCATATTTCGCAAAAGAATAATAAATACCTGGTGGACTTAGAAATAAAACTCGAAGCCGTTCAGTTTCGACCTGATTAGGTCATAGCCACTCTAGAGAAAGACAATTACAACACCTATGAAGACCTGTCTGATAATAGAAGACCAAGCCCCAGCGCAGCGTATACTTGAGCGCTACATCCAGGATATTGACAATTTACAATTGCTAGGAACCTATACCGACGCCTTATCGGCCCTGGCCTTTCTCAAGCACCATCGAGTTGACTTGCTCTTTTTAGATATCCATTTGCCCAAAATTTCTGGCATAGACTTTTTGCAGGTACTTTCCCCTAAACCATTTATCATATTTACGACCGCCTTCCCGGATTATGCTTTGCAAGGTTATGAACTGGACGTAGTGGATTACCTCCTCAAACCCTTTTCATTCGAACGATTCGTTAAAGCTGTCTCCAAGGTGCTGTATTTACCTACTGCCGATACCGCTCCTACCCACGACTTACAGGAAGAAGAATTTCTATTTGTAAAGGTGGGGAAAGACCATCAACGGATTGAGGTAGCCCAAATTCACTTTATCAAGTCGGATGGTGATTATACCCACCTATTTCTAGCCGATAAAAAATACTTGGTGTCTCACCCCCTACGCTATTGGATAGAGCTACTGAATACCAAATATTTTTGCCAAGTTCATAAGTCATACCTGGTCAATGTTTCGCAAATTCAACGGGTATCGGGTAACCAGGTTCATATCGGTGAGTATAAATTGCCGATCGGCCGTACTTACCGAGAGTCCTTTTTTACTAATTACTTGTAGGAAGGAGAATACCAGGCCCTAATTTCCTCATATTTCAGCTTGCCCTAATACTCATACCACTGGACATTTTAATCCAACGGGTTTAAAAGTTTAGGGTAGAAGGTTTAGAGCATTAAACCTTCAACTTTCAACTGATCAACCGCATTTGTCCAGTAGTAGGCCTAATACTTAGAAATTAGCCCATATCCCTTATTTGACAAATATTTAAATGTGATCTTTTTTTTAAATACAAAAAAACTTATTAAATATTTGCGCATATGAATCCTATTCCTTATCATTGCAGTGCAATTGGTCAAATCACAATCCCAATTTAATTTGATCAAAAGCAAAAAGAGGATGCAACATTTTTTTCATCCTCGTCGTTAATACATTATAATTAACGAATTCCCATTTAACTCAAGAGAACCAAAGCAAAACTTTTAAGTGTTTTTGTAATCCCAATTCTTCGTCTACCCAACGAAGAAATCAGCAAAAATACTTAGTGAATGATTGTTATGAGTAGTGATACCCAATCATTACTTTACGACAAATGTAGATCCCAACCTGTCCAACACTTGTGCCTTTCGTTTTGACACTTCGATTTTACTTGGCACGAAGTTATGGTGTTTTTTTTCTTAACTAAGATTTATCCAAATCTTAGCACTCCACTTTTATTTCCTGCCAATCTAGGATCGTGACTCAATGTTACACGAATAGATTTTTCCAACTTCAAAAAGGTATCAAGGTGAAAAAGGGTTTACTACTAATCGTATGTTTGATGACTGCACTGCTGATTGACGCAAAAACAATTTTTGTAAAGGCAGGTAGCAACGGTAACGGCACAGCTTGGAACAATGCATTTGGCAACCCACAGCAAGCACTTAAAGTAGCTGCTAAAGGCGACCAAATCTGGGTAGCTAAAGGAACTTACGCTCCTACTACTAGCAACAACCGCAATCTTTCTTTCCAATTGATCGAAGGTGTAGCACTATATGGCGGATTTGCTGGCAACGAAACACAACTTACTCAGCGTAACACTTCTAGAAATCAAACCACCCTTACTGGCGAAATTGGAACTCCTTCCCTAGATGACAACTCTTTCACTATACTATATGCAGAGAATGTAACTCAAAAAACAATTGTTGACGGTTTCACAATTACAAGAGGAGCAGCTAACGGATTCGGTGCTTCTGGCGACTTAAGCTTTTCTGGCGCAGCGATGTTCAACAAAGAAGCTTCTCCAACCATCAAGAATTGTACATTCAAAAATAACTATGCACGCGAAGGCGCTGCGATTTATAATTATGCTTCTAATGGCGGTACCTACAACCCTATAATTGCTGACTGCAACTTTATCGCCAACAAAGCTGATTTCGACGGTGGTGCGATTTTCAACATGGCCTTAAACGGTCAGTCCGCTCCTCAGATTCGCAATTGCAACTTTGAAAAGAATCAATCCACTTACGGTGCAGCGATTCTAAACAAAGGAGCAAATGGAAAAGTAAAAGCTGCGATTACCAACTGTGTTTTTTCAGCGAATGCTTCTATCCTTAGCGGCGCTATCGTTTACAACCTAAGAGAAGGACGCGGAGAAAGTAACTCAATCATGACCGGCTGCAAATTCATGGAAAATGAAGCCGTAAATGGAGATTCTTTCGGAGCAAGTACTGTTACTGCAAGCAGTAGCAATGCACAAAACAGAGGCGGTGCAGTACTAAGATCTTACTAATAAGGTAAAGGAAGTATTTAACCGATTGCAAAATAGTATGGCTTTCTACATTCTAACATCCATGCTTTCTATTCAAAACATGTCTTTTAAAACCCTTTACCGGCTATAACTACTACACCAAAAAGAAAGATCTATGAGGCAAAAGCCGATTAACAGTAATGTTAGTCGGCTTTTGTGTTTTATGCCTCACAGACCTAAAAAAAGACTAACCCTATACTTTCCTGATAATCCCTACCATATATCTGTTGAGATAGGACCGCTATGATATGAAGTGAACAGAAAAACTTATTTTAGTCATGAAGTCTCAACAACAACCTAGTAAATCACAAAGCATGAAGAACCAAACTTTTATTTTTTTAATGGGCCTTTGCCTATTATTCGTCTTGCCCGCTTGCAACACGACCTCAAAAACGGGCAAGGCTGGAGAGCCGGTATTCGTTGCTCCAGTAGGTGTTCAAGCCTATTCCTTCCGCAATTACTTCCCCAAAGATATTCCAGGCACCCTCGATCAAATACAGGCCATGGGTATTAAAGAAATCGAAGGGGGGGCTGGTCGACTTCCACCCGAAGAGTATAAAAAAATGTGTGATGCACGCGGCATTAGCATTCCTTCAACGGGTGCAAGCTTCGATCAATTAGAAAAAGACCCCACTGCTGTAGCAGAAACGGCTAAGAAGTTGGGCTCCAAATTTGTCATGTGTGCGTGGGTGCCTCACGAAAGAGGGAATTTCACCATGGCTGATGCCCAGAAAGCAATAGCGGTTTTTAATAGTGCAGGGAAGGTGCTCAAAGAAAATGGCCTGACCTTTTGCTACCATCCACATGGCTATGAATTTCAGCCGTATGGAAAGGGGACGCTATTAGATTACATCATTGAAAATACTGATTCCAAGTTTGTTTCTTTTGAAATGGATATCTTTTGGGTGCAATTCGGAGGGGGAGATCCTGTTGCCTTGCTCCAAAAATATGGCAAGCGCTGGAAGATGATGCACCTCAAGGACATGAAAAAAGGGATAAAAAAAGACCTCACAGGTGGGACCAATGTAGAGTTTAATGTTCCCCTGGGTACAGGTCAAATTGATATGGCGGGTATTCTTAAGGAAGGCCGTAAGATTGGCATCGCTCACTATTTCATCGAGGATGAGAGCAGTAGTGTTGTCGATCAAATTCCTCAAAGTATTGCTTATTTGCGGAGCTTGAAATACTAGTACACTAATTTGTTGCAGGTTGTTGGGTTGCGAGTTAGCTAATTTGTAACGCAACAACTTACAACAGTTGGTTAGCTGATTTGATCAATCTATGCGACTGGCACCACTTCACCCATTCACCTCTTCACTTATCCACCAAATGCCCCCAGCAATAGACCCATCGCGCCTGCTGAGGTACCTCCTGGTAAGCCACATAAGCCTTTTCAAATTCGATTTGTAAACAATGCGGGCAATGTTGACAGTCTTGCCAGACCTTAGCATAAGTTTTGCCCGCCTGGTAACCACTTTTCCAATATCTTTTCTTCAATGGACAATGATTAACGGCATAAAGATGATAACCATTGAAATGACGATGCAATACTTTCTTTTTCTCCGATTGCAGCTTCAACCGATAAGTAGTCGACTGCAATCGCGGATGATGCAACCAATTTTTATAGGAGATTCCAGCTATTAGCAACTGCTTAAAACGCTCCTCATTAAATTGTCCCGCCTGGGCAAATAACGATTTAAAAATAGCGCTTGCATTGATTTCTACTGCTAATATCCCTTTCCTACGTATCCGCCATAACTTGGCCTTGTCCACCGGATGAGATACCTTTATTTCGATTAATAGTTGGTATTTTCCTTTCTCCACTATCAAATCAGGGATCACTCCACCCATCCCTTTTTCCAGTTTTACTTGGTCATAGTAGAAAGCGCTAGCCTGATACAAGGCCTGGTCTTGCCGGGGAAGGCAAACTGGAGGTAGCATCAGGTGGGAACCAGATTGAAGAATAGACTTTGCTAAATAATGCAGGGTGGACTCAAGTCCGTAGGCGCAATTGTGATCGGTATGATGAGCAAAATGGTGAACATTGCGCTTGCCTTTTTTAGCCACTAATGGCTGCCCGCAGGCAGGACATTCACAACCACATCGCAAGCCACTATTTACCTCACCAATATGGATAAATCGGCCATGCTTAATGGCGTAAGGGAGTAGATGAGTCATATTGAGCGCGTTAATACGTTCACAATATACATCTATTTGTTTCAAATAGAAACAAAATTACTTTAAAGGCATAAAAAAAAGGCCTGCGAGAGCGCAAGACCTTTTCTTTTTTGCTGTGAGGGAAGGATTCGAACCTCCACAGGGCGGTTAGCCATAGCACATACGAAAGTGGTCAACCCTAGCTTGCGCTTATACTACGTTTGTCCCGGGCCCCCTACCCTCGAGACAAGAGGGCATGGCTGCCAATTTCATCACCTCACAGTGTTGATAATTAGTAATTGATAATAGGATAATGAGTAATCTTTTGACCAATGATAGCAGGGTACTTTTACCACTATTATTCATTGATCATTACTCATTTCTCATTACCAAAAATTCGCTGTGAGGGAAGGAGTCGAACCTTCACGGAGGAGTTAGCCTTTAGCAGACCGACTATCAGATGTGCTTCGCAGCACCTGCTAGTCGGCATCCTAAAAATTTATCCCGTTTTCTCCGCCCCCGAGACAAGAGGGTGTGGCTGCCAGTTTCACCACCTCACAGTGTTGATAATTAGTAATTGATAATAGGATAATGAGTAATCTTTTGACCAATGATAGCAGGGTACTTTTACCACTATTATTCATTGATCATTACTCACTGATCATTACTCATTTCTCATTACCAAAAATTCGCTGTGAGGGAAGGAGTCGAACCTTCACGGAGGAGTTAGCCTTCAGCAGATCGACTATCAGATGTGCTTCGCAGCACCTGCTAGTCGGCATCCTAAAAATTTATCCCGTTTTCTCCGCCCCCGAGACAAGAGGGTGTGGCTGCCAGTTTCACCACCTCACAATGTTAATGTAGAATTGATAAGCTTATAATTAGTACTCTTTTTAAAGATCAACTGATTAATTAAGCTATCAACTGAAGAAATACTAAAGAAAGATGGATAAATTATGAATTATCTAAACTTTCTCTTAATTCCTTATTAATTATTCAACGTATCAATGAACTAACAGGAGCAAAATTAACGGAAGTGCCATTTCAATGCAAATTTTTTAAAGGAAAAATATAATTTTTAGATTTCATCTAATAAAAGGTGATTTAAGTGATAATCTTCAAAATTTATGGACTAAAGCTAGTCGCAGATTGATATTTTTGCAAAGCAGGGATGGATCAGCTTATATTTTCAGGCTATTTATCTCGAAAAATTGTATTTTTTTTAACGCCTACTATCGATTCTTGCCCCCAGAAGTTGTTCCAACAATGAAAATTCTCTATCGGTATTGAGAAATTGATAAGGTAGCTAGTCTTCAAATTTGTGAAGCGGCGAAGTAATGAAGTCGTGGCACTTTGATGCCTCTGCCCTAATTCTGACCAGCAGTCGCAGCAAACAAACTTGACATCATGAAAGATTCTATAGCACTACTTGACCTAGAAGCTGAACATATCCCTCTGGGAATGCAGCTGAAACAATGGGCGAACTGGAATCAGGTGGAGGCCGATTGGCAGCTACTACTTGCCATGAGTAAGGGCGGTTCATTTGTGGCCGCTTATGATGGAAAGCCAGTCGGTACCGTGGTTACTATTTCCTATGAAGAGGCCTTCTGTTGGATTGGAATGGTACTCGTTCACCCTTCTTTCAGGGGTAAGGGAATTGGAACGTGCCTATTACAAGTCGCCTTGGACTATGCTGCACCGATTGCTCCTGTTTTATTGGATGCTACGGCGATGGGACAACCACTCTATACCTCCCTAGGCTTCCAATCGATAGGAGAAATAGCTCGGCTGGGACTATCGCTGCCTTTCTCCATTCCAACGAGTACTAATTTGCTAATCAGACCGATGAGGCACAATGATCTCATCCACCTAATGGCTTATGATCAGCACAAAGCGAAGTTCAATCGAGCGACAGTATTACGGGATTTTTTCCAACGCAGTCCTCGCTACGCCTTTGTGGCTTACCAGAATGAAGCGCTAGTAGGATATTGCCTAGGTAGAGCAGGCAGCAGGTTTGAACACCTGGGGCCATTAGTAGCCAATCAACAAGAGATCGCGGTGGCACTACTGGCCCACGCACTGGCTGCCGCACCCCAGCGTCCCTTGATTATGGACATTCCCTTAGTGCACACTGGTTGGCAGGCCTACCTTTTGCAACAAGGTTTTAGCCTACAGCGATTATTCACTCGAATGTGTTTAGGCGATCAGGGACAAGCTTTGGATAGCCTGCATCAATATGCAATTGCAGGCCCAGCTTTAGGATAATCCTTCATACTACTGGGCAAAGGTAGATGTCAGTGGCCAGACAACAGAGGAGAGATTGGCTAGATACAAGGCGGAAGCCCCGCTTCAGCAGTCTCTTTTCTCGCTTCTGTCTTCTAAATGTCTAGTAGTGTCATAAGGCTTCCAAAAAAGCCGCCACAAATGCGTCATCATGTAGATGTGGATAAGCTTTGTAAACCCGATCAATTTCTTCTTTTTGACCAATAGATAGGCCCTCTTCTCGATCCAGACACCAAAGTCCCCGCATCAGGCCTTGCCGTACCAGTACCTCATGCAAGCCCGCAATACATCCTTTAAATTGATGGGCGGCATCAAAAAAAGCGGCATTACTATCCGTTACTTGCAGCGCTTCTGTCAACCAGCGAGTGGCTAAAGGCGCCTTATTCTTTTTGCTTTCATGAATTCGATCCAAGAGTTGCACCGCCTGATAAGTCCATACGGCCCAATGCCCCAATAGTCCCCCTACAATATCTTTCTGGATCACCCCCTGAGCGGTCTCCACTTCAAATGTACTCAGCAAATCCAGCACAATATTATCGTCGTTTCCGGTATACAAGGCAATATCAGCTTGTCGTGTCGAGGAACAAACAGCTTGTACCACATCCAAAGTCTGATACCTATTAAAGGGGGCTATTTTGATGGCAGCCACTGCTTCAATATCAGAAAATTGCGCCCAAAAGTCACGAGATAATACCCGGCCTCCCACCGCTGGCTGCAAATAAAACCCAAATAAGGGCATTATCTCGCCCACTGCGCGCGCACGATCCAACAAGGCCGCTTCTGACCAATCCCCCAAACCATTGGTACTCAGTAAAACCAAGTCATAGCCCAAGCCTTTAGCGACCTGAGCCTCTTCGCAGGCCTGCGCTGTTGATCCGGTGACACCAGCAATTTGTAGAAAGGGGCGACTGAGTTGAGCCCGCTGTACTTCCTCCGCTGCTAGGGCCAAAACCTGTTCAAATAGCTGAATAGCAGGATCGCGTATAGCAAATTGCGTCGTATGCACCCCGACCGCTATTCCCCCAGCGCCAGCTGCCATGTAGTATTGTGTCAGTAATCGCTGATGATACTCATCTAGTGTTCTATCTTCCTTTAAGGCAAGGGGATGCGCCGGAATCACTGTTCCTGCTAATAATAATGCCTTTTTTTCTCCTGTCAGCATTTCGTTCGTTTTGATATATCTTGATGTTGCTTAAATATTTAGACTTTCACAACCTACTAAACCCTACCCTCTTAAACCTTAAACCTTTACTAGAACTTCCCGTCTCGAACTTGAAATTTCGTCGGTTTATCCAAGGCTTCCCCCCCCTGTGTTATCCATTCTACCGTCCAATCGATCAATTCCGCTGCACGCGTCTCTGGCATTCCCATCCATTCAAAACACCGACTAGCATCACTCAACAAAGCGGTTGGCATCGGGCTAGCTGAAAAGCGAACCTGTTTCTGCATGCGCTCACCAAAAGTTTCTGCTAAGCGTTTCAAACTTAATTTTTCTGGCCCTGTCACATTCAATAAGGTAGCTGGAGATTGGCAATGAAGCAAGGATCGAATGGCATAAGCATTGGCATCACCTTGCCATATGACATTTACATAGCCCATGCTCAGATCGATAGTTTGTTCATTCCACACCTTTCGAGCTATATCATTCAACACCCCGTAACGAAGATCCAGAGCGTAGTTGAGTCGAAAAATCAGCGTGGGCGTATTATTCTTTTTAGCAAAATATTGGAACATTCGCTCTCGCCCTAGGCAAGACTGAGCATATTCGCCGACTGGCCCGACTGACATTTCCTCCGTCGCCCCAGTACCATTGACATCCGTAAAAGGATAGATATTGCCCGTAGAAAAAGCAACAATTCGAGCTGCCTTAAATTTCTCGGCTACCCGCCCAGGTAAATAGGTATTCATGGCCCAGGTAAAATCCTCTTGCCCCATAGTCCCAAATTTTTGCCCAGCCATAAATATGACATTGGCAACAGAAGGAAGTCCTTCCAAACAGGCCTCATCTAACAAGTCTCCTTGAATAGTCTCCACCCCATAATTGGCTAAATATTGCCGCTTTTCTGGATCGGAAAAACGAGAAACACCAATGACTCGATTATCCAATCCGGCTTCGGTAAAGGCTTTTTTGGCTAAAATGGCGAGGCTTGGCCCCATCTTACCCCCCACTCCCAGGATAAGAATATCTCCCTTAATCTTTTTTATATCTTCTACTAAATGTGGGCTGGGTTTTGTAAGGCGTTCCGTCAGTTGAGCAATCGTTGTCATGACTTTATTCATCTGTTAAAAGAAAATAGATTGGATGTTATAGCCGGCTAAAAATAGTAATATTCCCAGACCGATCAAGGGTATAATATTCTGGCTTCTGGTACTAATCGCCTCTCCCATTACCGCTTTATCATTGGCAATCAATAGTATAAATATAGCAGCAGCAGGGGCAATAATGATGGTCAAGGCTTGGGCAAATACAATGAGTTGCAAGGGTAAGCCACCATATAATAAGGCAATAGCCGACCCAAATAAAATCACCCCGACAATACAGGCCCGAACTTTCCATGAACTCAATGCTCGTCCCAGGCCGAAAGCATCTGCAAGAAGTGCTCCACCGATGGTCGCATTTCCAATTAAAGAAGAAAAAGAGGCCGCAAAAAAGCCGACCATGAAAGCGACAGTCGCAAACCGGCCAAAGAGGGGCTCCAAGGCCAAGCCTAGATCGGAAGCGGCTTTGACCTCAATATCAGCCTGGTGCAAAATGGCCCCTGCCACGATGATGATCATACTACTCAACAAGCCCAGTATAATAATCCCATTCCGACTTTCCCTCATTGCCGTATCATAATCAGACGATGTCCAACCTTTTTCCTGCACTAAATAGGATTGATAAAAAGCAGCTACGGTGGAGAAACTCGAAGCGACTAAGGCTATCGTTAGCAACTCACTCCCCGTCGGTAAGCTAGGAATGAAGCCTTCGGCTAATAAAAGTAAATTGGGTTGACTTAATAGCAAGGTCAGAAAAAATGAAACCAGCATCAATAAGACCAACCCAATCATTATTTTCTCTAAAATCTTATAGAAGGAGCGAAAAAACAATAGGATAATGGCTAGCAGGGCAAAAAAAATCACCCAGACAGAAGTAGAAGTACCAGATAATTCGGCAAATGCCAAGCCTGCACCGATCGCATTTCCAGCTTGGAAGGAGCCGGTTATTCCCAGCATACCTAAGCCCAGTAAGATGGCTGTCATCCGTCCATATCTCATCCTAATTTGATCCATTAAGGATCCCTGCACGGTCAATCCAATCCTGGAAGCCATACGAGTATAAGCCACCATGAAGATGATTAATACGGGGATTACCCACAACAACTTGAACCCAAAACCAGCTCCTAGTTTGGTAGTGACGGTTAGACTACCGGGGCCAAAAATGAGGGCCGCAGTGATGAGACCTGGACCTAGCTTTTGAATACCTTTAGGCAAAGCGATTTTCATACAACTATTTTGCCTAAAGTACTACAAATTTTGCTTTAGGGCTTTGGAAAAAAATAAAAAATAACTTGCTCAACCATCCGCTGATCGTTAACCACCGAGCTAGCCGTCCCTTTTTGGACTGCGTCTCCAGCCTTGAATACAATAGGAAATTGAATATCCTCAATCAGGTATTGATCTTGGCCCAGCGGGAAAAGCTTGAAGGTACCTACGCCCGTTTGTAAAACAAGGTCGTTTTTTTGCAGGGAAATGCCTAATTTTTTCAAAAATGGATGATGATATTCTCCGATCACCTTTTTAGCCGCAGTTCTATCAAGTGCTGGGCTTTTTTCTTGGACAGGAACCTTCAGTTGCTCCAGCTCGGCATTCCGCTTTACTTCCTTTGTTTTGGCATCTAAAAGCTGCTTTACCAAGGATAAAGTGATTGAGTTATTCACTGCTCGATTTTGATAGGTATCTACTAAATGAACAATAACCATATCTTGCTCTGGAATGACAAATAGGCGCTGCCCGCCCGAACCTGCGGCATAAAAAACCGTATTCCCATTGATCGGAGGAGCGATCCACCATAATAGTCCATACCCTCCTCGTTCCTGAAAACCTCGTCCCAAATTAGCCGTATGTGCCTTAGTACTTTCTTTCACCCAACCAGCAGGGATCACTTGCTGTTTTTTCCATTTACCCTGACGAAGAAACAACAGTCCGAAACGAGCCATATCACGAGCTGACATTTTGAATAGATAGGCAGGATGAATAGACTTGTCTTTCTCAAAGCGGTAATAGGTATCGAATAGGCGAAAATCTTCCATTTGCAAAGGATTTGCAATGCGTTTGTCGAAAGCAGAGAAAAGGTCTTGCTGCGTTTCCTGTTGGAAAATAGTGGCCAAAGCATTGAAGTCCCAATTGTTGTAGTACCAAAATGTTCCTGGCTGGTGGGAACCTCGTGTGGGCAGAAATTTTGCCATACCTTTTGGCGAATAGGCTGCAGGAAGATAAATGCCTGATTTGGCCCTCAACAGATCAATAACCCTGGCTTTTTTCTCCGTATCAGTCAATCCTTGAAGGTCGTCTACAGCTAAGCTGGCTAAATCTGCTTGGAGATCAATTTCCCCTCCTTCGGCAAAAATGCCAAACAAGGCACTCAAATAGCTTTTTCGAATCGAGGCTTGTAGATAGCGACGGTCGGGTGATCCCCAGGAGAACGCTACTTTACCTGCCTGAACCACTAACAAGGTACTACCTCCTTGTTCCTCGAATTGCTGTTTTACCGCTGCCAGTTGGCGCTCATCAAAACCGGCATCGGTAATTTTACTATAACGCATCCAATGCTTGGCGGGATAGTGAAGGTCTTGCGACATGGCCCATGGATTAACAAACAAACAAAATAGAATACACAGCAGGTTACGCTTACTCATAATAGATCGTTTTCTATTTAAGTAGCTTGCATTTGTCAACATTAGCAAGCGAAAGCAGGAACGGCTTGTCCTAATTGGGGAAAGGAGGACAAATTAGCACGATTGGGAAAGTCTTCAGCTCTTTTCCTTTCGATAGTTAGCCGGTGTTTTCCCGGTAGCCGCTCTAAAGATTCGGTAAAAAGCGGATCGAGATTGAAAGCCGGCTGCATGGCCGATCGCTTCCAAGGTAAGGTGATGCCAAGCGGGGTCAAGTAGCAAAACTTGTACCTTCTGTAATCGCCAGCGGTTGATATAATCGGTGAAACTCAAACCATAGGATTCCTGGATTAATAGCGTTAGCTGATTGGGGGTAATGTCCAAAGCCAGGGCCAATTTATTTCGGTTCAGTAAAGGGTCGCGATAGCGTTCTTCTTCTTCCATCAGTATTTCTAAGGCTTGCCGCTGTAAGGCCCGGCTTTGCAGGTCAAAAGTGCGCACCTTTTTGCGATGCTTTGCTGGCTTAGGCCAGAGCGAAGATCGCTGCAAGCCAATGAAAGTAATCAGGTAAAAACTGCAGGCCGCCGTGGATGGAACAATTAAAAACAAAGACTCCCATTGTACAAAGGCGAAGCGAAGCCATTGTCCAATACAGAGAAAGGCGAAAAAACAAAGCAACAACCCCACCCAGTTTTGAGATGATTGCTTCAGCTGCCGATACGCTCCACTAAAATAATAGCCTGCTGTGAAAAAAACATAAGCCTGGAAATGGGCGATAAACAGGTAAAAAGGAAGCTGGAGCAATGGCCGCTGTGTCCATTGGGTCGCTAGTTCTATTCCCAGCCATACCATAGCTGGCAAAAAATGAGCACTCATTTGGAAAGCAGACACTGGCTTTTCGCTGACTTGGAAACGGGTATACCAATAGAACATGGGCCCAATAAGCAAAGTGATGAAAACTTCGATCATCCTCATCCACTGTCTTTCAATTACCAAGCCGCTATTTACCGTGGTCACTAATGTCATGACTATTATACTAGCTATAAACAGACCACTCAATAACCATTCTCGATTGGGGCGTTTACCCGCCCGGAGTAAGATCATTACTGTAACCAATAGACCTTGAGCGATCCCCAATAGACTAACCACGAATAGGAGGTTTTTTATTTCCATATGCTAATTTATTTCCTTTTCTGATTAAGAAGTTGTTTTAAGAAAAACCCGCCACTATGAAATCTCCAATACATTCCTCCCCCTCTTTCGTCGCTACTTTACCTAAAGACAACTTAAAGGCAAGGTCTCCCCTATCGACCAAAGTAGATATTATCATTCTTTTTATCTTCGTAATGTGAACCCATCCGGATTTTTTCGGGGATAAGAAAACGATGCATAACTACTGGGCAAATACTGCTTGACAGTTGAAAATTGAAGGCTTAGGGCATAACTCCCAGGTATAAACCTTCAACGCCTAAACGTTTAAACTTCTTAACAATAGCTTAGTATGACAAAAAAAACACTTATTAGTACCATAGTGCTGGCCCTCATTTCTTCGGCCCTCTTAGCACAAACAGCCACGGTAGAATCCAATATTACTGCTCGCTATGAGCAGGCCGTACAATTTTTAAGATCCAACACCCAACCCTTAGTCGACCGCAGCGGCGTACGGCCAGTATGGCTGGATAACGGTAGCTTCTGGTATAGCGTTGCGACGGCTAGCGGCCGAGAATACGTACTCATCAATCCTGCCGGCGGAAGTCGAAAAACAGCTACTAGCCGGGAAGGCTTGCTTGGGAATAGCGCTAATCAGTCGGCTGTTAATCGCCGCCGGTCTCGTCTCAGTATCCCCTCACCCGATAAACAAAAAGAGGCTTTTATCCGCGATTGGAATTTATGGGTACGAGACCTTGCTACCCAAAAGGAAACCCAACTGACGACCGATGGGGTCGAAAACTTTGGTTACGCCACCGATAATGCAGGCTGGCGCAAAAGTGAACGACCGATTTTACTTTGGTCTCCCGATTCCAAAAAAATTGCTACCTATCAGCAGGATCAACGACAGGTAAGTGATATGTACTTGGTGACGACTAATGTGGGTGCTCCCACCTTAAAAGCCTGGAAATATCCCCTTCCCCAGGATGAAGATATTATTCGCATCCACCGGGTTATTATTGAAGTCGATCAACCCAAAATAATTCGCTTGAAATTACCTGCTGACCCTCGTCGTGGCACCCTTTGCGACGATATTTCCTGTTCGGGGAGCTTTGACGATAATGAATGGAGTCCGGATAGCAAATATTTGGCTTTTGTATCGAGCTCACGTGATCATAAGGTGGCCCAATTGCGCATAGCGAACACGGCCACAGGAGAGGTTCGTGATATTTTGAAGGAAGAAGTAGTTACCCAATATGAATCAGGGCAGGGTACAATTAATTGGCGCTATCTTCCTGCCGATCAAGATATCATCTGGTATTCCGAACGCGACGATTGGGGGCACCTTTACCGCTATGATGTCAATACAGGAAAGCTAAAAAACCAAATTACTAAAGGCGATTTTGTGGTAACCAGACTATTAAAAGTCGATCAAGAAAACCAAGTCCTTTATTTCATGGCCAATGGCCGAGAAGCTGGGAGGGATCCTTACTTCGGGCATTTTTACCGGGTAGATTTCAGTGGTAAAAACCTACAATTACTCACACCTGAAGATGGGAATCATTATGTCTCCTTATCTCCGGATGGCAAGTATTTTGTCGATAATTACTCTCAACCCAATGTCGCTCCAGTCGCTGTCCTGCGCGATATGAACGGTCAATTAATTACGACTTTAGAGAAAGCAGATTTATCTCGATTGACGGCTGCGGGTTGGAAAGCCCCCCAGCCGATAAGCGTCAAGTCACGGGATGGGAAATGGGATTTATACGGCCTTATGTTCACCCCAACAAAGCTGGATGCCCAACAAAAATATCCGGTAATCAATTACATTTACCCAGGCCCACAAGGGGGAGGAGTGGGAAGTCGATCTTTTTATCCCTCAAGAGGAGATCACCAGGCACTGGCGGAATTAGGTTTTGTGGTAGTGATAATCGATGGTACTTGCAACCCAGATCGATCAAAGTCCTTCCATGATGCTTGCTACGGTAATATGGCGGATAATACACTGGAAGACCAGATCGCTGGCCTGAAGCAACTCGCAAAAAAA
>Ga0070727_10002570_pt1 | contig 17391 bp, 10 predicted proteins | sample tdAd472_FD_66722 | JGI IMG/M metagenome (GOLD analysis project Ga0070727, IMG submission 66722) | Marine sediment microbial communities from the Atlantic coast under amendment with organic carbon and nitrate - tdAd47.2 | ecosystem: Environmental > Aquatic > Marine > Coastal > Sediment | place...
GGCGTCGGTGACGGTGTCGCCGATCGTGATGCCTTCTACACCCGCGATGGCGACGATGTCCCCGGGGCGCACCTCTTGCTCTTCCACTCGCTTGAGGCCCTCGAAGGAGAACATCTTGGTGATCTTAGTCTTCTGGACCGTGCCGTCGATCTTGGAGATCGAGACCTGGTCGTTTTGGCGCAGCGTGCCGGAGAAGACGCGGCCGATCGCCATACGGCCCAGGTAGTCGTTGTAATCCAAGTTCGCGACCAGCAACTGAAGCGGGCCCGCAGCGTCGCCCTTGGGTTCGGGGAAGCTCTCGACGATCGTTTCAAACAGAGGCCGCAGGTCCGTCCCTTCGTCCTCCATTTCGCGTTTGCAGATACCGTCGCGGGCGACTGCGTAGAGAACGGGAAACTCGAGTTGGTCTTCGTCGGCGTCCAGATCAATGAAGAGATCGTAGACCTCGTTCAGCACTTCTTGAATGCGTGCGTCGGGGCGGTCGATCTTGTTGATGACGACGATCGGCGTCAGGTGCAGTTCGAGCGCTTTGCTCAAGACGTAGCGGGTTTGAGGAAGAGGACCTTCGGAGGCGTCGACCAGAAGCATGACGCCGTCGACAATTTTGAGGGCGCGTTCGACCTCGCCGCCGAAGTCGGCGTGACCAGGTGTGTCGACGATGTTGATCTTGACGTCGCCGTAGCGCACGCCGGTCGTTTTGGCCAGGATGGTGATGCCGCGCTCGCGTTCGATGTCGCCGGAATCCATGGCCCGATCGGCGATATTGTCGCGATCTCCGTAGACGCCCGATTGGTGGAACATGGCATCGACGAGAGTCGTCTTGCCGTGGTCTACGTGGGCGATGATGGCGATGTTACGGATGGACATGGTGATGATTTAGGCAGAGGAATCCCACGTAGAGATCGACGGTTCGAGCCCAGCAAGGCTCGCGGAGAATTCTCGTGGGAGGAAGGGGGGCCGGCGGATCCCGCCGACTTCTTCACTCTAGCGCGTTTCCGACCGACAATCGAGCAGAATGGGCTCCGGACAGAGCCGGGGCGTCCCTAGGTAAACCGCACCTTGGGCTGCGTTGAACCGGCGGGGATCTAGACTTGGGTAGGTGGCAACGATGCGATGAGTGCGGCGGATGTCCGGCGGGCCTATGACCGGCTCGCTCCCAGCTACGACGAGGACTTTACGGCATCGCTGATCGCCGGCCTCCAACGTGCGGCGTTTTGGCGGCTTGTGGCCGCTGAGTTCCAAGAGGGCCGCCACGTTCTAGACCTTGGATGCGGCACGGGGGAAGATGCGGTTCGCCTCGCTCGACAGGGATGTACTGTGGACGGCATCGACGTCTCGCCCGCGATGATTGAGGCGGCGCGGGAACGGATCGCGCTGGAAGGCGTCGGGGATCAAGTCGACCTGAGGGCGTTGCCGATTGAGCGGCTTGAGGACTTGCCGCCGGAGCGCTACGACGGCGTAATCTCGAACTTTGGCCCGATCAACTGCGTGCGGGACCTGGAGCCCTTGGCGCGGACCTTGGGAGTACGTGTGAGGCCGGGAGGCGTGGCGGCGCTCAGCGTCATGAGCCGTACTTGCTTGTGGGAAACGTTGCTCTATCCCTTGACGGTCTGGGCGCACCGGGCGTCGCGGACCTCGTCTGCCGACTACGAGGAGTCGCGTGTGGCCGGCGAGGAGTCCTACACGGTTACCTATCCGTCGCTGCGTTCCATTGCGCAGACATTTGAGCCGGAGTTCTTGATGGAGTCGGCTCCGGGAATTGGTGTCTTTCTGCCGCCGACCTACCTCGAACCGTTCGCGCAGCGGTTTCCTCGCCTGATCGGCTGGTTGGCCCGACTGGATCAGGCCGTGGCGGGAGCGCCGCTGTTCCGTTCGCTCGCCGACCACCGGTTGGTCATTCTGCGCCGCCGCGAGGACTGATTTTCGGTACTCTATCCGAGATGTCGTCTTCCACTGATCGCCGATCCTTCCTGACCGGAGCCCTGGCTGGGGCCGCCGCGTTGCTCCCCGCCGCAGGCGCAGCAAGAGCGCAGTCTCGCGACTGGTCGCAGCCGACTCGCTATCCAGACCCCGATATCGTTTCGCTCGACCCGCGGTTCGACAAGATCAAGCTGGGCAATACGCCCATTCAACGTTTGCACGTGGGCACGCTTTGGGCGGAGGGGCCGGCTTGGAACGCTGTCGGGCGCTACCTTGTGTGGTCCGACATTCCGAACGATCGGCAACTGCGCTGGTTGGAAGAAGACGGCCACGTCAGCGTGTTTCGTAAGCCGGCGGGGAACTCGAACGGCAATACCTTCGACTTTGAAGGGCGGCAGCTCTCGTGCGAGCACGGCAATCGCCGGGTGGTTCGTTATGAACACAACGGCAAGGTCACCGTGATCGCGTCCGAGTTTGAAGGCAAGCCGCTGAACGCTCCCAACGACATCGTTGTGGATCCCAACGACGATATCTGGTTCACCGACCCGGGCTACGGCAGCCTGATGAACTATGAGGGCAACAAAGGACCGCTGCATCTGAAAGAGGCGGTCTACCGCGTGGACGGCCGCAGCGGGAAGATGACCAAGGTTACCGACGACATCGGCAAGCCGAACGGGATTTGTTTCTCGCCGGACTATAAGAAGCTCTATGTGGCCGACACCGGTTCATCGCACTATCCGGACGTTCCCAAGCAGATTAAGGTTTGGGACGTGAACGGCGCCAAGCTCGAAAATGGCCGGCAATTCATCTCGATGGAGATGGAGCTGAACGGGGAGACGGTCGCAGGGCAGGCCGACGGAATTCGCTGCGATGTCGAGGGCAACATCTGGTCCTCGGCCGGATGGGTGGGCGAGGGGTACGACGGCGTCCACATCTTCGCTCCCGACGGCGACCGGATTGGCCAGATTCGTCTGCCGGAGATGTGCTCGAACGTCTGCTTTGGCGGGACGAAGCGGAACCGGTTGTTCATGACCGGAAGTCAGTCGCTGTATTCGGTCTACGTGGAGACGCAGGGCGCGCATATTACGTAAGCATCGGGTGTCCGAGGCGACAACCAGCTTCTAGCACCTAAAGTCTGAAATCCGAACCTAGAATGTGGAACCTACTCCCCTCGTAGGTCGTAGCAGAGCAGGCGGGTCGGTTTACCGTCGAAGGATCGAGTGTTCTGCGTGACGTAGAGCAGGCCTTGTGAGACGACGGGCGGGTTCCAGGTTTCCCGGGCTAGGAACAACTGCGTACGGGAGAGGACGCGTCCGCCCTTGGGAGTGAGTTCCAGCCACATGAGGTGGCCGTGCTCGCCGAGGGCTAAGAAGCGTCCGTCGATGTCGAGGATCGATCCGCGGTAGGGGCTCTCGTAGAACTCGCGTTCGCCGCCCTGGACCTTCATTTTCTGCTTCCACTCAAAGACCTCGCGCCACGCGGTCTCGCCCGTGGCCACGTTTACCGCGACGAGCCCGGCGTCGGGTTCGTTGCGTCCCGCGAATGCGTAGAGGTGGCCGTCGCGCCGGACGGGCGTCGCCCAGTGCAGATCGAAATCATCTGAAGTCCAGGCGCGCTCGAACCCGCCGTCCGCGTTGAGGCGCAGCAGGGCGGCGCCGGTCTTGTAAGTCGCTGAGACCAGCACCTCGTTGTTGAACACCAGCGGCGTGGAAGCATTGACGGACTCGTAGCTGCGGCTGCGCCACGGGAAGGTGAAATCGACCTTGCCGGTCGCGGGGTCCAGGACGATGAGCCCGCCTGTCGGCGGCCTCGATTCTCCTCCCGCGAAGACGAAGACGCGGCGCTTGCCATGGACGTCGGCGGCCACGGGCGAAGCGTAGCTGGGGCCCCAAAGGGCGCCTTGCGAACCTGCCGTCGCTCCCCACGCGACCTCGCCAGTCTGCAAATCGAAGGCGGCGACGGTGGGCCCCTCCGGCGCGCCCACGTTGACGATTAGGTGATCTCCTTCGACCAGCGGCGTGGATGCCGTACCGAAGAAATCCTGGGGAACGCTGAACTCTTTGGCGAGATCGCGTTTCCAGACCAGGCGTCCGTCTGACAGGCGCAGGCAGTGCAGTTTGCCCTGCGCGCCATAGACGTACACGTAGTCTCCGACGATGGTTGGACTCGCGCGGGGGCCGTTGTTGTATCCGTAGCGATCGGAGAACGTCGTCGGGTAGCCGAATTCCCAGAGTTGCTCGCCTGTATCAGGCTTTAGGCAGAGGACTCGTTCCTCTCCTTCCACGCGATGCATGTAGACGAGCTTCTGGTCGGCGATGACCGGGGAACTGTAGCCGGTACCGGTCTCCATTTCCCACACGAGCGGAAGGCCATCGGCGGGGAGCGTCTTGAGAAGCTTGGTTTCGCCGGAGACGAGGTTGCGGGTCGGCCCCATGAACTGCGGCCAATCTTCGGTCGCGGCGCCTTGCGGCAGAGGCTTGGGCGCGTGGTGGAACGTCGCGGCCGCTGCCAACAAGAGCGAGAGTATCCGCATTGCGGACATTCTCCCACGTCGCCGCGGGTGCCCGGCCGGGAGCCGATACGCTAGTCTGAACGGAAGTGAGTCGTCTCACTCGCAGAGCATTTCTAGCGGCCTCAGCGGCTCTTTCTCCTCGTGTCGCACAGTCGAAGAAGAAGGCGCCGCCGAGGCGCAACGTCCTGTGTCTGACGGTGGAAGGTCTTCGCCCGGACCTGGGATGTTACGGTCACCGTCTCGTCCATTCGCCCAACATCGACCGGCTGGCTTCGCGCGGCTTGTTGTTCCAGCGGGCGTACGCCCAACAGGCCGAGGCTGAAGCGTCGAGCTTGGCGTTGTTTTCTGGAAGGCGTCCTGATGTTCGATCCGCGGGCGGCAGCGGGCGGATGCTCCCCGAGTACTTTGCGTCGCGCGGTTTCCGCGCCCGCGAGGTCCGGTCGGTCGACGACGCCGTAGCGGCCGTGAACGCGTCGATTGCAAACTCGTTCGTCTCCCTGCGGTTTGGGCCCTTCGATGCCGCCGAACACTTGAATCGCTATCCGGAGGCCGCGGTCGGCGCTCGCGTCGACGGCAAGCCTCCTGAGGGATCGCCCGCGTATGCGCTGCATGACGCGCGCACCCTGTCGGTCTCAGAAGCGCGGGAGGCGACTCGGAATTACTATGCCTGGATTACCGCCGTCGATGCGCACGTCGGACGGTTGTTGAGTGCGCTCGAAGCGCAGAGCCTGGCGGACTCCACGGCGGTGGTGCTGGCCGGCCTGCACGGTCGACACCTGGGCGACTTAGGCCTTTGGGGGGCGAGAACCAACTTTGAATCGGCGACCCGGGTTCCGCTGATCGTTTCCTACCCTGGGCAGCGCGCGGCAGGGCGCGAGACGAACGCGCTAACCGAGCTGGCGGATCTCTATCCTTCCATCTGCGACATTGCCGGCGTGGGAATTCCCAATGGGTTGCACGGCTCCTCGTTTACCCCGTTGTTCGCCGACCCGGATCGGCTGTGGAAGCGGGCGGTCTTCAGCCAGACGCCGCGGACGATCCCCGGTGTTGGAGAGGGCGTGGGCCGTTCGATGCGGACCTTGCGCTACCGGTACACGGAGTGGACCGCTCCGGGCACTCCCTTCAAGGCGACGGAACTCTACGACTATCGTGAGGATCGGCTGGAGAAGCGCAACATTACCGCCTCGCGCAAGGCACAGAGTCTGGTGAACGGGCTAGCGGGTATTCTCGCCGAAGGATGGCGCGGCTCGCTGCCGCCGACTGATCCGCGCAGCGGCGCCTCCAGCTAAACCGGTATCCTCGTTGACGTGCCGCAACGGGCGTTGATGAAGACCATTACGCCGGGGATCCTGCTGGCCGCCACAGGCGTCGGGGCGGGGGACCTGATGACCGGGACTCTGGCGGGATTGGAGGTCGGTCTCGCCATCCTCTGGGCCGTGGTCGCGGGAACGCTCCTCAAGTACGCCCTCTCGGAGGGAATCGCGCGTTGGCAGCTCGCTACCGGGTCGACGGTGATGGAAGGGGCGGCGACGAAGTTCGGCCGATGGGTGCCGATCTTCTTCCTCTTCTATCTGACGTTTTTTACGGTGATCGTCGGGCGAGCGCTGGTTTCAGCTTGCGGTGTGGCGGGATCCGCATTCTACCCGTTGGGCGATGATGATACGTCGCTGTTTGCCTGGGCGGCGATCCACTCGGCGATCGGGCTCGCCCTGGCGCTTGTCGGGTCTTTTGCGTTCTTCGAGCGGCTGATGACCGCGCTGGTGGGGCTGATGTTCGTGGCGGTTGTCGGGGCGGCTTGCCTTGTAGCGCCGGACTGGACTGCGATCGCGGCTGGATTGGTTCCGTCCGTCCCGCCCGAAGGTTCGCACTGGCTGCTGGCGGTGTTGGGGGGCGTCGGCGGGACGGTCACGCTGCTCTCCTACGGCTACTGGATCGCAGAGGACAAGCGGCGGGGCATTGAGGGAGTCCAGACTTGCCGTTTGGATCTGGCGGTGGGCAACGGGATGACGGCCTTGTTCGGCATGGCCGTGATCGTGATCGGATCGCAGGTCGAACTGACGGCCGGCGGTTCTAGGATGGCGCTGGAGCTGGCCGACCAGTTGGCGGAGAAGACGTTTCCCGGAGCGCGGCTGGTGTTTTTGTGGGGGTTCTGGGGAGCTGTCTTCTCGAGCTTGTTGGGCGTGTGGCAGAGCGTCCCCTACATCTTCGCCGACGCGGTGGACCTGCTTCGAGGACCGAACGAGAACCTGCGGCGCGGGCGGGATTTGCGCCGGACGGGCTCCTATCGGGCCGCCGTGGTAGCGATTGCCGTCGTGCCGCTCTTCTTCTTGGGAGCCTCGGTCCAGGAAATTCAGCTGGCCTTCGGTATCTTCGCGGCGCTGTTCTTGCCGTTGCTTGCCGGAGCCTTGTTGGTGATGAACAACCGGAGGCGTTGGGTGGGATCGGACTTTGTGACGCCGACGATCCTGAACGTGTTGCTGGGCGGGGCGCTGGTTCTATTTGGATACCTGGCGGTCGACCAGTGGTGGTCCTGAGGTGGTCGGTTTCGATAGCGGTCATCGATCGGCTACCATCGGGTCGCTGGTTATCGGAAGACGTTAGTTGAGATTGGGGGAGATTGTGAATATCAGTCGAATCGGCGGCTTCGTTGTTCTTTTGGTTCTGGCTGCCGGCGCAGCATTCGGGCAGACTCCCGGCGAGATCGGAGTGACGCGAGTGATCCAGCTCTCTCACGATCGCGACAGAAGTGTGGGCGACGTGTTCTTTCCCGCCAGCGCGAAGATCGGTGACTCCTTTGACGTGCAAATCGTCGTCGCCGACCCCTCGATAGCGGAGATCGCTCCCGGCGGTCAGTTCCGAGTCCAACGCGTTCACTTTGAGAGGAGAACACTCGGGCCTGACGAGCTGGACCGCAGCCTTGGGGTGCAGTTTAACGTGGCTGCGATTCAGTGCGGAGAGACCACGTTTACGGCGACGATGACTGACGCGAACGGGATGACCTTTCGCGGGACCGGGATGATCAGGGTCGGGGTCAGATTGAGCGAGAGAATCGTCACGCTGCTTCCTCGGCAGAGCGCCTCCATCAAGGTGACGGACTTCTCCAACACTCCGCGTCTCTTCTCAAAGATCGTGGGTCGATGCACCCCCTATGACGCCGTTCCTTTAGGCGAGATATTTGAGGTCACGAACACGGACGAGTTTACGGTAATCGCGGGGCAGGAGCCGGGAAACGCAATCTGCCGCGTGGCCGTGACGGATAGGAGCGGCGGAAAGTCGTTCACGTACGAGAAGAGTTTTGAGCTAGTCGTGCTTTCTCCTACTCCCGTGGTCGAGTTTCCCGCCGTGGGCGTGTATCTCGGCGAGGACTGGTCCGTGCGAGTCGATTCCGGACCGCCGGGGGCTCTTGAATACCAAGCGGTTGAAACGGACCCCATATTCTTCTCTATCGAGTCGGGCTCGGGTTCGAACGACTGGTACCTGAACCTTCAAGGCATGCCGGAGAGGGTCCCGTGCAGCCGCAATCAGTACATGCTGAACTGCACCAGCGACTACGTCGACGCTGTGATTACGGGGCCGCCGGGGCCCACTCGCGGCGACATCACCGTGCGCGGACATGCCGACATGGCGTTGTCGCAGGAGACGGCGGGTGGATCGTTCCAGCTCGTCGGAGACGAAGGAGGAGATCTGAATCCGGGAACGTCCCGCATGTTCGTGGGGCCTCGTCCGAAGTTCTTGGACGTTTTCTTCCGGAACCCGGCGGGCACGCGGGTGCGGTCGGACTTGACGATCATCGTGACTCCCACGGTTGTGCCGGGTACGGGACTCTCTCGCGCTGAACAGAGTGGAGGCCTGGAGCTGGTATCTGAGTTGTCGCTCAGCAAGGCGGACATGGTCCGTGTCCGCATTCCGGAGAACGATGGGCCTCACGCGCGCGACATTGTGATCGAGAGTGATTCCGGCGACGTCACGATTACCCAAGAGGGCATGGACAGCAGGAACCCGAGAATTGCGGCGGGCGGCGTGGTGGAAGGAGCGGCGTTTCGGCCGGGGATCGTTTCTGGAGGATGGGCGACGATCCTCGGCGAGTTCTTCATCGAGGGAACACGCTCCTGGGGCGACGGCGACTTTGTTGCGACGCCGTCGAGCGCGAAGGGGCGCGTCGGGCAGGGAACTCTGCTGCTGCCCACTGAACTAGACGGAGTGAGCGTAACCGTTGGGGGCTCACCCGCCTTTGTCCAGTTCATCAGTCCGAATCAGATCAACGTGCTGATTGACGAGGACGGGATGACTGGGCCGGTCGACGTTGTTGTGACGACGCCGCTGGGGCAGAGCTTGGGGACGATCGCGACCAAGACCGCATTGCGGCCGCAGTTGTTCCGCTTTAGCCCCAATGGACGCATCTACGCCGCCGGGGTGCATTTGGACGGTACGTTCCTCGGACCGGCGAACCTTTTTGGCGGTGCGGTGGCGACGCGCCCGGCGCGTCCGGGGGACATCGTGCAACTGTTCGGAACGGGTTGGGGCCAGACGAATCCGCCGACGACGGTTTCACAAGTAGTCACAGGCGCGACGCCGCTGGCTAGTCCGGTGACCGTCCAGCTTGGCGGCGTGGACGCGGTGGTCCAGTTTGCCGGGCTGGTCGGATCGGGGTTGTACCAGATCAATCTGGTGATTCCCGATCTGCCGCCCGGCGATTACATCTTCGACGGCGAGATCGATGGAGTAGGACTCGACGTACCCGTGCTGATCTCGGTAGAGCAGTAGGGAGCGACCGCGCGGCCGTCAGGCAAGTAGCCGGTCTTTGATGGTCTTCTCGTTGAGCTTGTAGCCTAGGCCGGGCGTATCTGGGACGGTCAAACGCCCGTTGGCCATCGGCTCTGGCGGATCGACCAGCTCGGTCCGCCAGGGGGCGTCGGAGTGCGAGAACTCCAGTACGCCGAAGTGCTTCATGGTGACGCAGACGTGGGCCGCCGACATGTTGCCGATGGGCGTGGCGGGGCCGTGGGGCGAGGTCTGCATCGCTTCGGTTTCGCCGAGCACGGAGATGCGCTTGAGCTCGCGCATGCCGCCGCAGTACTTCACGTCCGGCATGAGGATGTGGGCGCAACGCTGCAGAATGTAAGGCGCGAACTGATCGAGCATGTAGAGCGATTCCCCACCGGCGATGGGCATGAGCGAGTTGGCGGTGTAGTAGGTCATCAGCTCGTACGGGCGCGAGATCTCCTCGAGCCAGTAGAGGCGGAGGGGCTCGAGTCGTTGCATCAGGGCGATGCCTTCCTCTTTGCTGAATTGGTTGTGGGCGTCGATGAGTAGATCGCGGTCAGGGCCTAAGACTTCGCGGACGGCTCGGGCGCAGTCGAACCCGAGTTGGATGTGGGCTTCCCGCTCGGCCGTTGTGCCGTTGCGCGGCATGCCGTCGAAGGAGGCCATCTTGAGGGCGTCGAAGCCATACTCGACGGCGCTCTCGGCGTTCTTGACGAACCCTGCCGGCGTACGATCCCGCGTGCCGCGGTTGATGTTGGCGTAGTTGCGAACTTGGTCGAAGAGCTTGCCGCCAAATAGTTCATAACAGGGGACGCCCAAGGCTTGGCCCTGGATGTCGAAGAGCGCCTGTTCGATTGCGCTCCAGGCGCAGGATGTGGCGCGGCGGAACTGCTCCCACTCGGGTGAGAACTCCTGCTTGATCTTCTCCAAATCAAAGACGGACCAGCCCTGAATGCGTTCGACGTATTCTTTGACTTTGGCGATGGACGGATCGTCTCGGCCGGAGTGCGAGGCGTCTCCGAGACCGGTGAGGCCGACGCTGGTTTGGACGCGGATGACGACCCAGGGGCCGACCTCGTTGACGCGCAGCGGGAAGACTTCGACGCCGGTAATTGTGATTCCTCTGGCGTAGACGTCCGGCTCGGGCCCGGCACACGCGAGGGCTGCTGCGCCAAACGTTGCGGCTGAAAGGAACTCTCGACGGTTCATTTCCGGTTCCTCTCCCAGATGATGCGTAGTCCTTCGAGGGTGAGGTGCTCGTCGACGCGGTCAATGCGCGGTGCATCCGCGGCGAGGTCGAGCGCCTGGCCGCCGGTGGCGATGACTTTGGGCGTGGCCCCAAGCTCGTCGGTGATTCCGGCCAGAATGCCGTCGATGAGCCCCAAGGCGCCGAAGTACATTCCGGATTCCAAGGCGGGGACGGTGCCGTGTCCGATGACCGCATCCGGCTTTCGCAGGCGGATCTGAGGAAGTTTTGCGGCTTTGGCGAAGAGCGCTTCTGAAGCCGTGGAGATCCCGGGGCAGAGTACGCCGCCGAGGTACTCGCCTTGTGCGGAGACAACGTCAAAATTGATGGCGGTGCCGAAGTCGACGACGACGCAGGGACCGCCGTAGCGCGCCCAAGCCGCGGCGCTGTTGGCGATGCGATCGGCGCCGGCCTCCGAGGGGCGGTCGATCGCGATTTTGAGGCCGGTATCGAGTTCGGAATCGACGAACAGCGGCGTCATTCGGAAGTACTGTTCGGCCATGATCCGTAGGGACTCGTCGAGGCGCGGAGCGACGGAACTAATTACGATTCCGGCGATCTCCTCGCGCGTGAAGTCGCCGAGCGAAAGGAGGTTGCGGAAGAAGATTCCCCAGCCGTCGACGGTTTGCGCCGGATCGGTCTTGAGGCGCCAATGGGCGGCAAGCGTATCCCCGCGAAAGACCCCGGAGGTGAGGTTTGTGTTCCCGACGTCGACGGCTAACAGCATCTAGACCAACCAGCCCACCATGCTACGCTACCGGCGCGGTAGATGCGGGGAGTGGGGTGCTCCTCCTGATCGGGATAGGCCGTCGGAGTGAAATAAACTAAAGAGGCCGGGTTCCTGCGGGACGACTTGCGTCTACGAATATCTGGATCGCCGAGCCAGTGGAGGAAAGCGCCTGGCCCCAAAATGAGAAAACCGCCTGTTTCATCCCCATGAACCGAAGCGGATAGGCAAGAAGCCTTGCGCCGGTCGAGCCGTGGCTCGTTTCAATCGGCGCTTATTACTCGCTTCAGCGAACCGTCGCGTACGGCGATTCAGAGAAGAAACAGGCGGTCATGGATGACAAGTTCGGTGGATTGTCCACTAGACCTCCCGGCGGCTCAAAGGCTTATTTGACAGGGGTTTGAGCTGCTTTTCGTTTCGTTTTCCTGTCTGAGATAAGAGTACTCCCGAGGCGAGATTTGGTCAAGAGAAATCGTACGCGTTGTGAGAGGATAAGCACGCTCGCTTGAACCCATGTGTTTTGTGACGGGGGAGTCCGTCAGTGTCGCCGACGTCGCCGGCGTCGGGACGGATTGTTCGGCTGGTGCCGGCAACGAACCCCCTACGGGAGGAAACGGTCGACTCCCAGCGCCTGGGCGGCTGACAGCATCCGTTCATCTTCGGACGCGATGGGCGCTCCGCTTGCGACCGCTAGGAATAGATAGCTGGCGTCATACACCGTGAGGCCTGTCTGGCGCGAGATTCCGAGCACCTCCTGACGCACGTCGTCTAGGGACTGGGGCACGATGTCGACCGGGTAGGTCTCCAGGTCTAGGAGGAAGTTGTTCGCGTCCGCTGCTGTGATCCGTCCGCGAATCTCGGCCACGCGCAGAGCGTTTGTTACTTCGCTCGCCCAGATGGCCGGTGTCAGGGCTTCTGCGTCACCCGCCAGCGATTCGAAGATTGAGTCCGAGTACTCCGATGATTCATCGTCGAAAGCGGCGGGCAAGGTAGCTGAAGCGTCGAGGATAAAGAGATTCAATATCGGCGGCCTTCCTCGATGAGCTGTCGGATGGTAAGGTCTGGCCCAAGATTGGTACCCCTCCGACGCTCGCGAATACGCGCGGTCGCTGCCTGCCTCTCGCTAATTGGGGCGCGAGAGTCCTTCCTAGGCGTCCGCCCGGCTGAGAGTCCTTCTCGAAGCATCGCCTCCACGAAAGAAGCGCAATCGACCCCGTTCGCGGCGGCTCTCTTGCGGATCTGTTGCTCCAACTCAGGGCTAAGGTTGACGGTCATAACGGGTTCGCCTTCTGCTCGCCAGTCTATCGTACGCGGGCCCCGAGGGCCCGGCCCGCCTTCGGGTTAGACCGTCCGCTCGGCGCCGTCGGTTTGCTTGGCCAAGGCCGCTTTGTACTCTCGTGGGAAGACCTTGATGAACTTGGGAACCATCTGTTCCCAGTGCTCCAAGATCCACTGTCCTTTGGGGCTCTTGGTGTATTCGACGTGGCGCTCGATTTGGCCTTTGACGAAGTCGAGGTCTTCGGGGGCCTCCAGCGGGTCGAGGTCGACGTTGGGCTTGAAGAGCGCTTTGTCTTCGAACTCCCCGTGCTCGTCGAGTACGTAGGCGATGCCGCCCGACATGCCCGCGGCGAAATTCCGACCGCAAGGTCCTAGAATAATTGCTCGGCCGTTGGTCATGTACTCGCAGCCGTGGTCTCCCACTCCTTCGACCACGACCGTCGCGCCCGAGTTGCGGATACAGAAGCGTTCGCCCGCCATGCCGTTGACGTAGGCTTCGCCGCCGGTCGCGCCGTAGAAGCAGACGTTGCCGATGATGATGTTCTCTTCAAAGACGAACGTGGATCCTTCCGGCGGCGCCACGATGAGCTTGCCGCCCGAGAGGCCCTTGCCGAAGTAGTCATTTGCGTCGCCGCGGACCGACAGCGTCATACCCGGAGAAGCCCAGGCGCCGAAGCTTTGTCCGGCAGCTCCATCGAAATCGATCCAGATCGTGTCCTCCGCCAGACCTTCTTCGCCGTACTTGCGGGCGATCTCGGCTGAGAGCATGGTGCCGGTGGTGCGGTCGGTGTTTTTGATCGGGTAGGCGAAGCGGACCTTCTCGCCGTGGTCAAGGGCGGGTTTCGAGCGCTCGATCAATTCGTTGTCGATCTGCTCGCGGATGGCGTGATCCTGAGTCGTCACGTGACGGCGCGCGATGGCCTTGTCGACGGGGGGATCGAAGAAGACCTTCGAAAAATCGAGCCCCTGCGCCTTGTAGTGCGTGATCGCTTCGCGCGTGTCGAGGCGATCGACCTGCCCGGTCATCTCTTCCATGGTCCTGAAGCCGAGGCGCGCCATGATTTGGCGAACCTCTTCAGCGATGAAGAAGAAGAAGTTGATGACCTGTTCCGGCGTCCCGTTGAACTTCTTGCGGAGGGCTTTGTCCTGCGTTGCGATTCCCACCGGGCAAGTATTTAAGTGACACTTGCGCATCATGATGCAGCCCATGGAGATGAGCGGAGCGGTGGAGAAGCCGAACTCGTCGGCCCCGAGCAGGGAGCCGATGACGACGTCGCGGCCGGTCATGAGCTTCCCGTCGACTTGGACGCGGATGCGACCGCGCAGATCGTTCATGACCAGTACTTGCTGTGTCTCGGAAAGACCGAGTTCCCACGGCGTGCCGGCGTACTGGATGGAGCTGACCGGGCTGGCGCCGGTGCCGCCGTCGTGTCCGGCGATCAGCACCAGGTCCGCGTGTCCCTTGGAGACGCCCGCGGCGACGGTGCCCACGCCGACCTCGGAGACGAGCTTGACGGAGACGTTTCCGTGAACGTTGGCGTTCTTGAGATCAAAGATCAGTTGGGCCAGATCTTCGATGGAATAGATGTCATGGTGCGGCGGCGGCGAGATGAGGCCGACGCCGGGCGTCGATTTGCGCAGCCAGCCGATGAACTCGTCGACCTTGTGGCCAGGCAACTGACCGCCCTCGCCCGGCTTGGCGCCTTGCGAGATCTTGATTTGCAGTTCGTCGGAGTTGACGAGATAGTTGGCCGTGACTCCGAAACGGCCGGAAGCGACTTGCTTGATCGAGGATCGTCGGGAATCGCCGTTCTCATCCGGAACGAAGCGAGCCGGGTCCTCGCCGCCTTCGCCCGTGTTGGAGCGGCCGCCCATGCGATTCATCGCAATGGCCAGCGTTTCATGCGCCTCTTTGGAGATCGAGCCGAAGCTCATTGCTCCGGTGCAGAAACGTTTGACGATCTCTGACGCCGGCTCGACCTCGTCCAGCGGGACTTCTTTCTCGTCGTACTTGAACTCGAAGAGACCTCTGAGCGTGCAGAGGTTCTTGTTCATGTCGTTGATCGTCGACGAGTACTCCTCGTAAGTCGACCAACGGTTGGAATTCACCGCATGCTGGAGCTTAGAGACGGTAGCCGGGTTGAGCAGGTGCTTCTCGCCGCGCACCCGGAAGTGGTACTTGCCGCCGACGGTCAGGTCCGTCTCCGCCTCGGTGACGGGCAGATAGGCGACGCGGTGGCGTTCCAAGGTCTCCTGCGCGATGGTCTCTAGTCCGACGCCTTCGATCTGAGACGTGGTGCCGGTGAAGTACTTGTCGATGACGGCCTTGTTCAATCCGACGGCTTCAAAAATCTGCGCGCCAAGATAGCTCTGCACGGTCGAGATGCCCATTTTGGACATGACCTTGAGGAGGCCCTTGCGCACGGCTTGGCGGAAGTTGCGGACCGCTTTCTCTTGCTCCAGGCCCTCCTTGAGGTACCCCTTTTTGCGGAGGTCGTCGATTGATTCGTAGGCGACGTAGGGGTTGATCGCGTTCGCGCCGTAACCGATGAGCAGCGCGACGTGCATGACCTCGCGGGCCTCTCCGGTTTCGACGACAATGCCGACGCGTCCCCGCTTGCCCTGGCGGATTAAGTGGTGATGAACGGCCGCCGTCGCCAGCAGCGCAGGAATTGGCGCACGGTCGCGGCCCACCGCTCGGTCAGAGAGAATCACGGCGCCGGCGCCCGAGTCGGCGGCTTCCTCGGCCTCGCGCATCACGCGATCGAGCGCGGGCTCAAGCCCGGCGGGTCCATCGGCGGTCGCGAAGGTGATATCGACCGTGGTGGAACCGAAACGGACCTCGGGGCCGTCGTCGCCATTCGGTTGACCCAGGCGACGCAGACGGACCATCGTCTCGTTGGTGATCAGTGGCGTGCGCAACTTGACGACATGGGCGTGGTCAGGCTTTTCGTCGAATAGGTTGCCTTGCGGTCCGATGTAGACGTTGGTCGACATGACCAGCTCTTCGCGGATGGGATCGATGGCCGGGTTGGTGACCTGAGCGAAGAGTTGCTTGAAGTAGTTGAAGAGAAGCTGGGGCTTCTCAGAGAGCACCGCCAGCGGTACGTCCACGCCCATGGACCCGGTGGGCTCCTTGGCTTCGTTGGCCATTGGACCGATGAGGACGCGCATGTCCTCGAGCGTGTAGCCGAAGGCGCGCTGCCTCTCGAGCAATGTTCCGAAATCGGTTTGGGGAACGTCGCGCGGCTTGGGCAGCGTCGTGATGTCGATCAAATGCTCGTTGAGCCACATCCGATACGGTTGACGTTCGGAATAGGTCTTCTTGATTTCGTCGTCGGTGATCAGTCGCTTGGCTTCCATGTCCACGAGGAACATGCGGCCGGGTTGTAGACGGCCCTTGGCGCGGACGTCGGTCGGTTTGATGGCCGAGACGACGCCGGTCTCCGAACCCATGACGACTAGATCGTCGTGGGTGATCCAGTAGCGGGAGGGCCGTAGGCCGTTGCGATCGAGGCTGCCGCCGACATAGCGTCCGTCGGTGAAGACGATGGAGGCGGGGCCGTCCCACGGCTCCATCATGGTCGCGTGGTACTCGTAGAACGCCTTCTTGGCATCGGACATGTGCTTATGGGAGGACCAGGCCTCCGGGATCAGCATCATGAATGAGTGAGCAGGTTCGCGACCGCCTTGGATGACCGCTTCAAGCGCGTTGTCGATCATCGTGGAATCGGATCCGTCGATGTCGATGATCGGCTTGATCTTCTCAATGTCGGCGCCGTAGGCCTCCGAGTGCAGAGTCGATTCGCGGGCGCGCATCCAATTAGCGTTGCCGCGCACGGTATTGATCTCGCCGTTGTGCGCAAGGTAGCGGAAGGGCTGGGCGCGTTCCCAGGTGGGGAAGGTGTTGGTTGAAAAACGCTGATGCACCAGGGCGACGGCCGACGTGAAGTCGTCGGCGTGCATGTCTTGGTAGTAGCCGAAGATTTGGGGGGCCAACAGGAGGCCCTTGTAGACGATGGTGCTCGCCGACATGGTGGCCGGGTAGTAGCGCTGAAGCTGGAGTCTGTGCGCCTCTGAGCGCGTACGTTTCCGAATGATGAACAGGCGCTGCTCCCACTGGGCCAGAGTCAGTTCGCGCGAACGATCGCCGCGTCCGATGAACACCTGCTCGACGGCCGGCTCCGACTCGCGAGCCAACCAACCGACGGCATGCGAGTTGACGGGAACTTTGCGCCACCCGAGAACTTCTTGGCCCTCTTCAACGACGACTCGCTCGACCATGCCGCGGGCCTTGGCTTGGTCGCTCGGATCTTTGGAGAGAAAGAGCATGCCGACGCCGTATTGGCCGGGCTCAGGCAATTTGATTCCGAGGCGGTCCGTCTCTCGAATGAAGAACTCGTGCGGGATCTGCATCAGCATCCCGGCGCCGTCGCCCGTGTCGGGGTCGCAGCCGCATGCGCCGCGGTGGGTGAGGTTTACGAGGACCTCTACGCCCTGTTCCACGATTTTGTGCGTGCGACGACCTTGGATGTCGGCGACAAAGCCGATTCCGCAGGCATCGTGCTCGTTGGCAGGGTCATAGAGGCCCTGCTTCGGAGGCAGTCCGAAGTTCGTCATATTCGTTGTTCTCAAGTGCCGCCGCGGCCGACTTTCTGCTAACGAAACGACCCAGCCGAAGCCTCTCGGTCGACGGTCTGTTCAGGTCGCGATTCGGTCGCGCAGCGACGTTGTAAGCGCTGTTTCCAGCGACTTGCATAATACCAAAGCGTATTGTGCTGGGGCTAATATTAGCCCTGCTTATGACTTGGCGGGCGAAACGGAGCCCTGTCTGCCTGATTTAGTCGGTCAAGGCTGGACCGGGGCGCACCGGGGCAGGGTGCAGCGGGCGCGGCATTGGTTGCGGTCGTTGAGTGTGATGCGGCCGTCGCCGTCGAAGTCGCG